>Ga0105244_10000793_pt1 | contig 26894 bp, 25 predicted proteins | sample KBSM44metaG_FD_80423 | JGI IMG/M metagenome (GOLD analysis project Ga0105244, IMG submission 80423) | Miscanthus rhizosphere microbial communities from Kellogg Biological Station, Michigan, USA - KBS M4-4 metaG | ecosystem: Host-associated > Plants > Roots > Rhizosphere > Soil | place... | reverse complement strand
CCGGTCACGGTTGCTGTTCCTCGCTCCAGCCATCGCTATCGGACAGATCGCTCGCGCTGGGAATACGTTTTTCTTCCGCAGCCCATTCGCCTAGATCAATCAGCTGGCAGCGTTTAGAGCAAAAGGGGCGGTACAGGCTCTGTGCGTTCCAGACCACGGGTTTACCGCAGGTGGGGCAATTGACGATCGTCTCTTCTGACATTATTTCTCCTTAACAACAGGCCAGTTCAAAATCAAAACGCTCAGGTACGACCCCGAACTCGCTATCCAGCGGCAGGAAGCGGATAGCGAAACGGCTCTTATGCCCGGAGATTTGAGGATAGAGCTGGCTGGCAATATCCAGCCGCAGACGTAGCAGGTCGGCATCTTCGCCATTATCCTGATAAAAGCCGTTGAGGCTGGTCTGCTTACGGAAAGGGGCGGCATTACGAATCAGATCGAGGATCAGCACCAGAGATTGAGTCAGCGGATCAAGGCTGGCTATCCAGACGCCGATCTGTTCGTCACGGTATGCCTGCGGCATGTGCAGCCAGATATGCAGCGTGGGCAAATCAAAGCTGCAGCAGCCGCCGGGAATGCTCAGACGCTGGCGTACCAGCGCAATCAAACGATCTTCACGCAGGAACTGGCCGATGCGCGGCGCGGACATCAGCGTGGCGCCGCACTGCTTCAACTGCTGACGCAAGGCGTCAATACGTTCGCCATCGACGCCGGGAATATCTACCCATGACTGTAATTTCCGCTGCTGGCGCTCCAGCTCTTTTAGCAGGTCCGTCCTGACCTCTCCACGTTCCAGTACATCTAAAAGATCGCCCGCGTTGCGGAAAAAATGGAGTGCATCGGCGTAGCTGGCGATTGTCGGATGAACGGACAATTGCTGCGTCAAAAATTCAATACGCAGCCAGGTGCGCATTTTCTCGTTGAGTGGATGTTCAAACAGAACGGGGGTGTGCATTACGGTTTTTCCTGTGAGGCGGCCTGCGATGCCAGCATTAGATACTTTTCGTGCAGGCGGGCAACATCCGATGCGACGGCATCCGGAGAGCCCATGTTTTCAATGACATCATCCGCAACGGCAAGGCGCTGTTCGCGCGTCGCCTGGGCGGCAAGAATATGTTCTGCATGTTCACGGCTGACCCGATCGCGAAGCATCGTACGCGCGATCTGCGTCTCTTTTGGAACATCAACGACCAGCACGCGATCGGCCTGCGTAGCCAGCCGGTTTTCTACCAGTAAGGGGACGACCCAAAGAATATAAGGAGAGCTCGCGGCCTGCATCTGCCGGCGAGTTTCCTGCTGGATGAGCGGATGCAATAGCCCGTTAAGCCAGGTTTTATCTTCAGGGTGAGCAAAGATTTTTTCACGCAGAGCGCGGCGGTTCAGCGTGCCGTCATCATTGAGCATCGGTGAACCAAAGTGAGCGGCGATGGCCTGAAGCGCGGTGGTTCCGGGTTCTACTACCTGACGGGCAATAATGTCAGCGTCAATAACGTTAATCCCAAGCCGGGAAAATGCATCGGCCACGGTACTTTTGCCACTGCCAATGCCGCCTGTTAACGCTACCGTATACCTCATACGCTCCGATCCTGAACTGACCATATACACATTACTCTTCAGAGGCGCTCGTTTTGCTGCGCACCACGCCCCGGTGAACGCTATCCCCATCAAGGTGGCTGCAGGCCAATAAAAGGCCATCACAGTATATACTGGATTGTTTTGTATATATAAATCAAGTGGTTAAAAATGATACGCCGGGCGTCGATTATTGCGTTCGCGCCATTCACTGTTCACCAGGTAAATTTATACGATTGTAGCGTAAAAAAAGTGAAAATCGCAGTCTTGCGCAGCCATGATTCGTGCGTATGATAACGTCACTGGAGTTGTGCTCTCACAATAATGCAATTAACCCCAGGAATTCGTACATGCGTATCGAAGAAGATCTGAAGCTTGGTTTTAAAGACGTTCTTATCCGCCCAAAACGCTCTACCCTCAAAAGCCGTTCTGATGTTCAGCTGGAACGTGAATTCACTTTTAAACATTCTGGTCTGTCCTGGTCTGGCGTGCCGATCATTGCCGCTAACATGGATACCGTCGGGACGTTTGGCATGGCGAAAGCGCTGGCCTCTTTCGGTATTCTGACCGCGGTTCACAAGCACTATACCGTTGAACAATGGCAGGAGTTTGTCCAGTCGGTGTCCGCAGATGTGCTGAAGTACGTCATGGTGTCCACCGGCACCTCGGATGTCGATTTCGAAAAAACCCAGCAGATCCTTTCTCAGAACCCGCAGCTTAGCTTCGTCTGCATCGATGTGGCGAATGGTTATTCTGAACATTTTGTTCAGTTCGTCGCCAAAGCGCGTGCAGCCTGGCCGCAAAAAACCATTATTGCGGGTAACGTTGTGACGGGCGAAATGTGCGAAGAGCTGATTCTGTCCGGTGCTGATATTGTGAAAGTGGGCATCGGCCCGGGCTCCGTATGTACCACTCGCGTGAAGACCGGCGTCGGTTATCCGCAGCTGTCTGCCGTTATCGAGTGTGGCGATGCGGCGCATGGCCTGGGCGGCCAGATCGTCAGCGATGGCGGTTGCACGATGCCAGGTGACGTGGCGAAAGCCTTCGGCGGCGGTGCAGATTTTGTCATGCTGGGGGGAATGCTGGCCGGCCATGAAGAGAGCGGCGGTACCGTCGTTGAAGAAAACGGCGAGAAATTCATGCTGTTCTACGGCATGAGCTCCGAATCCGCCATGACGCGCCACGTTGGCGGCGTTGCGCAGTATCGCGCCGCGGAAGGCAAAACCGTTAAGCTGCCTCTGCGTGGACCGGTAGAGAACACGGCTCGCGATATCCTCGGTGGCCTGCGTTCTGCCTGTACCTATGTGGGCGCCTCTCGCCTGAAAGAGCTGACCAAGCGTACGACCTTCATTCGCGTGCAGGAACAAGAGAACCGCGTGTTCAACAGCCTGTAATGCCTGATGCTGGCGCGTTTTGCGCCAGCACTTATCCGCCCATTCCGCTAATGGCGTCACCCAGATGAAAGATGGGTAAATACATCGCCACCACCAGCACACCGACAATCGTTCCGGTTATCAACAGCAGGGCCGGCTCCAGTAACGTTGCCAGATTTTCTGCCTGATAATGCGTTTGCTCACTATGATGACGGGCGAGGTTTTCCAGCATTGTATCCAGCGATCCGGATGCTTCACCGGTACGGATCAGCTGCAGGCATAGCGTGGTAAAACCGCCGCTTCGCTCAAGAGCCTGCCAGATGGGAGCTCCGTGGCTAATGTGCAGATGCACCTGCTGGATCCGCTGGCGCCATAGCGGGCAGTTCAGCGTATCCTCGACGCTTTCCAGACCTTGCAGAAAGCTAATACCTGCACTTTGGGTCAGTGCGAGTACGGTAAAGATCTGGCTAAGCCGCTGCCCGCGTTTGAGTTTTCCCACAACCGGGAGCGCGTGGAGCATTTTTTGTCGCTGCAGCAGCCAGTGCGGGCGGCGACTGGCTATCAGATTAAGGACGGCGGGCAGCACAATCGGCACAATCAGCAGTGGCCAGCCATAGCTAAGGCTCTCGCTGGCGTGAATAACCAGGCGCGTCAGCAGCGGTAGCGGTGTGTTGAAGGTTTGGTAGATCGCCGCAAACTCCGGCAGAACGAAGCACAGCATCGCCACCACCACCATCAGGGCCAGACCCAGAATAACGGCCGGGTAGCGCACCGCTTTCTTCACTTTTTCTGCCAGCTGCTGCTGTTCCTGCTGTTGACGCGCCAGCTGAAGACAACAAAAATCCAGTTTACCGGTGAGCTCGCCGGTACGGATCATCGCCAGACTAAGCGGTGCAAAGGCCTGAGGCCACTTTTCCAGCGCGGCAGAAAGCGAGACGCCTTGCGCCAGATCCTGAGCCAGTGTGCGCAGCAGCGCCTGCCACTGCGCGCTCGGTTGCTGTTGCGCCAGCAGTTCGAGTCCTTCAGCTAAAGAAAGTCCGGCCTGAAGGAGCACCGCCAGTTGGCGAACAACCTGACTGCCATAGCGCGGATGCCAGAGCGTGTTTTTGACCGCACAGCGGCGAATGGCCAGTGGAATAATGCGTTCATGCTGAAGCGCCTGGAATACTTCCAGTCGGCCAGGGTTCCACTGTGTTCCCTGACAAAATTGGCCCTGCATATCCACGCCTTGCCAGCGCCAGAGACGGTTAGCGGTCATGAGGGATCCCCAGTACGCGGACGATTTCTTCAAGGTTGGTCAGCCCTTGCTCGACCGCCAGACAGCCGCTTTCAAACAGCGTCATCATTCCCGCTTCGCGTGCCAGAGATTCGATTTCCAGCGCGCTCGGGCCACGGGCGATCGCTTGACGTAGCGGGGCATTCACCGGCAATAGCTCAAATAATGCCTGGCGACCATAGTAGCCGTGATAGCAGTGCTGACAGCCTACGGCCTGCCAGCGCGGGAGAGGTCGGGGCCACAGGCGGCGCGGTATATCCATCGTCTTCCCGGTTTCACGGCGGCAGTGTACGCACAGTTTACGCACCAGGCGTTGAGCGATAACCAGCGACAGTGCAGAAGAGAGCATCCAGCCGGCAACGCCCATTTGCTGTAGGCGAGTGAGGGTTTCACTGGTGGAGTTGGTGTGCAGCGTCGAAAGGACCAGATGCCCGGTTTGCGCCGCTTTAATCGCAATCTCTGCGGTCTCCGCATCGCGAATTTCCCCGACCATCACAATGTCAGGATCCTGGCGTAACAGCGCGCGCAGAACGTTTTGAAAAGTCAGTCCGGCGCGGGGGTTAATTTGTGTCTGGTTCATTCCGGCTATCGGCATCTCCAGCGGATCTTCCACGCTACAAATATTGACCGCATCGTGGTTTCTGGTTTGCAGCGCACTATAAAGGGTAACGGTTTTACCGCTACCGGTTGGGCCGGTAACCAGCAGCAGTCCCTGCGGCTGTTCGAGGGCCGAGCGAAACGCATTAAGCTGGTCTGACGAAAGTCCCAGCGCCCCCAGCTCGAGTGCCTGCTCGACCTGATGCAGTAAACGCAGCACGATTTTCTCCCCGTGGCGACAGGGCAGTGTGGCTATACGGAAAGAGACCGGGCGACCGGCAAGGGGCAGGGTAAACTGGCCATCCTGCGGCAGGCGATGCTCGGCGATGTCCAGGTTGCCGAGCACTTTAAGCCGCGCGGCGACCGGGGCTGCGCGTTCGGGGGGAAGGGGCGAAAGTGCATGGAGCACGCCATCGACACGCAGACGAATGCGCAGGTGATTTTCTTCGGGCTCAAAATGAATATCGGAAGCCCGCTGGCGTAGCGCTTGCTCGAGGATCTGCTGGACCTGGCCGATTACATCGGCCGCGGTATCGCTGTGGGCAGGGGGCGAGGGGTGGGTTGCCGTCTGCTGACGCTTATCCATCTGCGCCTGGCTCCAGCATTCGATATCGATTCGCTTCTGAGTAGCGAAACGCAGCGCCTCCATCAGTTCAGGCGTCGGAGCATCGACAACCGCGATAGCGATGGTTTGCTCATCGCTGTTCAACAGCAGCGCCTGATGGCGCTGACAAAGGGAGATTAACCGATCGGTTTTCATCGTGGCGGCCTCAGTTTATGCGGAACACATCTTCGCAGGCCTGCTGGAGTGCGCTGCTGCTGGCTATGTTGCAGACGCGCCCCCAGCCTGTGATACCGCTTGCATTGTCCCAGGACGGCGTCAGGGTGACGCTCAGTCCGTTCAGGCTTTCTTGTCCGTTCAGCGTGACAATACCTTGCGCGACGCTCATGGTGGCGACGTAGCGCGTGGTCGCTGGAGAAGGGATGCCGTTGGCGCCGGCGTCACAGCTTGTCAGTCCGCCGTGTTCGAGCGCGCATAGTTCAACGGCCGTGCGGTAGGGGACAAAGGTTTGCAGCATGTCGGTCAGGGCCGCCTTGCGCAGGTAGTTCTGATAAGCCGGAATGCCGATAGCGCTCAGAATGGCGATAATGCCGATGACCACCATGATATACTGCTTATTACTGTTGTGATCTTAGGAAAATTAAATGAAAAAAGCGGTGTATTGCTATGCTCGCGTCAGTTCGAGAGGACAAGCTAAAGATGGCTATGGTATGTCGAGACAGCAAGAAATGCTGCGAGATTACGTTGCTGCATACGATGATTCTCAACATAACCGTGGCTATGAGTTGGGGAACATAAGTTGGTTGTATGCTGAAGGTGTGTCTGCGTATAGCGGAAAAAATATCGAAGATGGTTCTGTACTGAAAACCTTTATAGATGATGTGTTACAGAAGAAGATCACTAATTCCGTATTAGTCATTGAAAACCTTGACCGTTTTAGTAGAGCCGCACCGAACCGAGCAGCAGGGTTGTTCTTGAGTCTGATTAATGCAGGATGCGATATCCATGAGGTGGAAACAGAAATGATACATCACCAATATAGTGATCTGAATATTATTTCAGGCGGCTTACAGCGAGCACATAATGAAAGTAAACGCAAAGCTCGTTTAAGTATTAAAAATTGGGATGAAAGAATAAAAAACACCATCGACGGAACGTCTGTTTTAACTCATCGCGTGCCATCCTGGATTGAAGTAAAAAACAACAAATATGTATTAAAAAAAGGTGAGTCAGAAAAGTACAATCTTATTTTTAAAATGTATGCTGACGGGTTTGGGCCTGCAGCAATCCGTGATGAGCTAAAAAAGAGAGGAATGCAGATAAATGAAAGAGAACCAACAATCAATCATTTAATGAAAATAATTAAAGATCAGAGGCTTATAGGTAGGTTTAATTCTACAGGGCGTAAAATTTTAGATGGTATGTCTATCTACCCTGTCGTTGTTGAACCAGAATTATTTGAAGCGGTTAATGATTTAAGAAAGCAAAGAAACCCATTAGGGAAGATAAATGTAAAGGCAAATAATTTATTTGCAGGTTTATGCATATGTATGAATTGTGGAAGATATGTGCAAGTTAACAGTGTTGATAAAAAAGGTGATACATATTTTCGATGTGGCGGAAGCCTTGTAAAAATAGATAAATGTAAAGAGAGAGGTTTTAAGTACAAGATTGTAGAGAATGCGTTACTAGAACATCTCAGGAATTTTGACTTCTCTATGCTGAGAAGTGATGATAATGACATACAGGTTAAAATAAACTATCTTTCAATGGAGTTAGTTTCTAATGAAAAATACAGCAATGAAATTCTAGCTGATCTTGAAAAAGAAGACATACCTGACCCTAATGATAGGCGTATACTGAAAAACATTCAACGTCGTATTAGTGAGATCCGAAATGAAATTACTATACTGAAACAATCAAATATTGGCTACGAAACTTTTAATGATCTAAAAGATTCATATACTGATGATTTGCTAGACCCAAAAAATACAAAGTTAAGGCTTGATTTTAATGTAAAGGTTAAGCGTGTTATTAAAAATATAAAAATGAAGCGTTATGATAATACTATCATGCTGGTTGTGAGTTATGTCGGCGTTAATGAGAAACAGGCTATGGTAATTAATAGTAAGACAGGAGAGGTTGTTTTTATGGCAGTGCAAAATGATGATCTAAAATCAATTGAGTACTTAATTAATAATGATTAAACTATTATTAGTGAAATAAAATTTACTTATATGGTATAATGTTGTAGTAAATACATTGTCGTATTATAAAATAAATGAAACGAATTAAAATAATGTGGTATAATATAGATGTAAAACTCTGCTTGATAGTACTGAAGTACTAATGGTTAAAAACCTGATCCTATCGAAAATGTAGATGGCAGTTGAGAAGTTCAAGCAGTTCGATGTGCAAATGAGACCCGTACCAATTTCCCGAGCGTTAATCCGATACCAAATACTAAGGAACGCAGGAGTTACGGCAATGCGGCACAATAAAAAAGTACAATAAACAGATAAGTACTTTCTAGATAGACATATAGGTTCGCACCTGAGTAATTTGTTAAGGGAGTTTCTTTAAAACAATGCGATGGATTTTATATAGTATAGAACCATCCAAAATTTAAAGAAACAAGTATTGGTTTGATTGTATAGACTCAGTACTAAGTCGTGTTATGTTTAAAGCACGGACCGTTGCATATGAACTGCGATATGGGAGAATACAGAGCAACCCGCTTCCGTACTCATAGCTTTAGATGGTATTGATCCGTCTAAAATTTGAGTAAATCGCAATACAATATTTCGATGACTATCATCGTCAGAATAAATCAAGTACACAATTCGTGTACTTTTTTATTGTTTTCATCCCCCGAGTGGGGGGATGAAATTTCTCAACAAATCTCGTCAGGAACGATCGTGTTAAACGAAGCAAAGCGAATAAGTATGTTGAAGTACAAGCGGCGATAGCAAGCGAAGTACTTTAACATACTTTAGAGAGTGCTAACGAAGTTAGTACTTGATATTCTTTAATGAAATATGATCAATGTTTCTGCTATGAACTTCTTGTTGTTTTTTTATGAATGAAGTAATCTCATGATAGGTTTGTATATGACTGATAATTGATAGGGGAGTGTAATGAGCAAAAATACTGATGTTGTGCATGATCTTGCAAATACTGACTACAAGAAGTTGATTGAAAGGACTGCTGGGAAGAACTTCAAGTTAACTGATTGTAAAGCTGAGTTTGATAAACTTTTTAAAGAAAATCCTCATGAATTCATTGATCAGTTGAATCGTGTATCAAGAAATCTTTCTCTTGTTGCTCACGAGTACAAGAAGGAGCTTGATGCAAGTAAAGTTGATGATATCAAGCAACAGATTTTGCATTTAGATGAATCAGTAAAGGCTGCACTGCTTGCTTCTTTAGGTATTAAAAATGGCAAGGCAAAGTCCGGTACTGTAAGAAGTACTAATCAAAGAGAAATCATTAATGTTACCGTTGATGGGAAAATGTACGAGATCAAAAAAACAGGTAACATCAGTGCTGAACTTAAAGAACTGATTAAATCTCAAGGTTTTGACTACAAAGGCGAAGAACGCATGAAGTTCTTTGATAAGTTCGAATCGAGGTAAGATCACTTGCCCCTGATTACTTAGGGTTAAATTATATCCCTCGAACTAAAAGTATTGTCAGTACTCGCCTAATGGGAACCACGCAAAGCAGCGTCCTGATTCCGATTCATAAAATTGCATAGGATGCTGCTAGCGGCGATTGAACCAAGAAGTAGTGCCAACCCATGCCATTGATAGAAAATCGCCTCAGAATTGCATTGAGAACGTATAAAGGGCTTCGTAGGCACAGACTCACAGACTACAAATGATTCAATACTATCAGTACTTCCCCCAGCACATCAAAGGAGGATAGTGAATCCTGATTGACGATCATTGCACTGTATTTGGTGTTATCACTGCTTAAATTGTATCCATCAGGGACTACCTGCACCCGCTTATACAGGTAGCTTCCTTCTTTGTGGAGTACTACCACTTTACCGTCTTTTAACTGCTTATGTTGTTGATCAATAAGTAAAATACTGTCAACTAAGAATGTAGGTTCCATTACATCTGTACTGACCCGTAATGCAGCAAGAGACTTGGCCTTTTCCTGTAAATCAGGGAAAACACCTGAATCCAGTAAAAGGAAATCATCTCTATCAATAAAAGGAATTTTCAACAGTTCTTCGGCTTGGTCTGTGTTTGCCGATTTTGAAAACTCTTTTCCAGTAGCCAGCCATTCAACCGACACGCCACCAGCTTTAGCGAGAAGCACAAGATTCTCAAGCGTAGGGCTTGATACAGCTTGTAGATAATTGTGGACAGTACTATACCCTATGCCTGCTTTTTTGGCGAAATCTCGCCCTGAACCAGAAGGTACTATCGATTTTAACCTTTCGCTGAACTGTTCAACGCTTTCTTTTTTGCCAGCCATGCACAACCCACCACATTAAAAGGAACTTTGTTCCTCATTTTTATTTGACGAATTCCTTTTAATGATCAATCATGTTCTTAATGTTAGTAATGAGTGGTCATTATGAGTATTCACAACAAGTTAGAATCTCAGATAAAGGAGCAAAATGCTAGTACTGAGAACTGGCATAGGGCCGATATCTTGGCAGCTATCAAGAAGCGAGGAGGAACATTGGCACAGCTATCCAGAGATAGCGGTTTACATGAAAGAACACTTTACAACGTACTTGAGCGACATTGGCCGAAAGGTGAGCGAATTATTGCCGATTTTATCGGTGTACCCGTTAGTACGATCTGGCCTGAACGCTATGAGAAACTTAACGTAAATGAAATCTGAGGAGAATGTATGTCTGGATTGATCGTTTTCATTATCTGCACAGCAATTTCGGTACTTTGTTATAAGAAAGTTTCAAATCGTAGTAGAAATAGAGGCCATGGAAAGATCAGAGCGTTGATTACATCCTTATCAATGAGTTTCATTGCTTTTATGGTATCTATTGGGATTGGGGCAGGGGTTGTTTCACAAGATAAAAGTACTGATGCAAAGGCTTCAACGGCTGACAATACTGAAAAGGCCAAAACCAATGTTTATAAATGTGATAAGTTCGATGCAATAACACAAACTCGACAGGGAACTAAACGCGATTCTGGTTACTATTTAGATAAAGGTATTTTAGTTGAATATACAATCTCAGATGATAAGTTGATCAGTCGAATGCCAATTCCAGGTGATAAAGATAGTGTGTATACTGCTGAATTCAACGAAATCGCATCAGACGGTTCTCGGAAGTACGGGAATTCATCAAGTAACTATTTTGTATCAGTACTGAATGATAGCACTATAAAAGTAATTGATGTTGAATTTAACCATAATGCAACGATTACACAAATTTGTTCTAAATAATGATTTTATTCAAGGGAAAGAATAGATGAAAAGAGCATTATCAGTACTGTTAATGTTACTCCCATCAGCCACAATTGCGGCTACTATTCCTGACGGTAAAACTGAAACGCCCTTTACTGTTGGCAATGAAGTTATTTGTCTGAAAGAAATCCAAAAGCAAATCACTCCTTATCTCATATCTTTTGAAGAAGAAATCGGGGTTAAATACAAATATGTTGTTAAATCAGGTTTGTCCTACAAAGATACTGTAGGTCTACGATTACAGATTAATCGTGTAGATTCGAGACTCAATGTGCATGTCGCCGATCTGGATTATTACTGGTTAGGGGAACGGGGGAGTATGTGCCAGCCAGAGTATATGGTACTAAATCGCCTCAACTGACCGTAAGTAATGAGGCCATCAGTTTGGCCTCATTGATTTTAACTATCTGCAATGAGAGTAATTTGGTTCTGATAGAATACAGAAAGTTTTTTTCCTTTATCTTTATCGATACTTCTGACAAAAGATAATATTCCTTTTATTATTTCATGCTTGTTTGGAGTTTCTGTCCTTACAAGATCATAGATTCTTTTTCTATAGAGACAATAATTCTTTTTACTGATCGTGATCTTAGGGGTGACAGTTAAACCTGTAACTTCTCTTCGTACCTTTGGACCTAAGAACTTTTCTTTTTTGGCGTTTATAGTAAACCCTTCGTCACAAATGATATCTTTTATTAAGTAAGATGCCTTCTGTAAGATTAGTATCTTATTACCTGATATACAAAGGTCATCAGCATAACGTGTATATGTCAGAGCACGTTTTTTACAATAAGTAGATATACGGTGATCAAGTCTTAAGCAAACAAGATTCGATAAAGCAGGAGAAGTTGGTGCTCCTTGGGGCAAATACCCACTTTTGGTACAAAAAGAGGTAAGTATAAAGGCTATGTTATTGTTGTATCCTATGTTCTTAAACAATGTATATACATGCGATGCTTGTACAGTGGTAAAAAAATCTTTCAGATCAAGATTCAATACATATTGATTTCCTTCATGCGGTTTAGCATTGTCAAGAATAGATTTTTTCCTAACAAAGCCTTTCGCGTAAGATGAAGGAGATAATTTATCTAAAATATATCGTAACACCCATCTTTGTATTGCTTTTAATTCTTTTAGTGGGCTTTCGATGTGACGAATACCACCAGATTTTTTTTCCATTTCAATACGGTGATAGTATCTATCATTATTGAAGCTAAACTTGGATATAACTTCTTTAGGAAGTCTGAGGGATTGTGATAAGTCGTCCACATTCTCAAGAATAGGGAGAGATAACAGTTGCTGGGTGTACTTTCCTTGATGAGTATTCATTTTATTTCATCATAGCAGAGATGTAATTTCTATCTGAAATTGTGTGCTAGTTTTTAACGACTACAGCGGGGAAGGAGGATGAACAGACATACCTGTGAAGGTATGGATGTTCATTATCCTTCCGTAAGGCGGATGTACGAGTCCCCCAAATCACGGCGGGCGGGAGTTGGGGGACTCGATCATCACGCTGTCTCTGTGATGAACTGCGGGAACGGAGAGACTCTCCATCCACTGTGGACTTAACTAGCTGACTAGTAAGCCACCTGCTTAAAAACTAGCACACCCGAGAATCTTATGATGAAACTTAATCAGTGTCTAGCATATTGTTTATTCATGATTTTTGTTCTTAGCTCAGTGAGTGATGATTTCAGATGGAAACTATTAATTATTGCATCATAACCGACTTGAGTTATGGTGAATAACCCTTCTTGCTGGTTAATCATTCCTGCTCTTATGAGTGAATGTGTTGCAGCTTTACATGCAATGTTGTCTCGATTTTCGAATTTTCTATTCATTATCAATTCCATGGTTTTGTACACGGAACGCAAATTCAAATCATCAAAAAGATAGATCAAAAGAAGAACATGTTTTGAATATAATAATATATTATCTAGTTCTTTCTTCTTTCGTCCACTTGGTAGCGTTTGTTTGATTTTTCCAAGTACTGTTTTTACATGTGCAGGATTCTTTTCATCAAAGTTTTTTGGGATGTCAAAAATTTCCCCACCATGAGTTCTGACTAGCCTTACAGGACCATGATTTATAAAACTTTTACCTGACTTGAACTCTCCCATCCTCATAACTAGCATTTTTTCTGCTAAGGCCTTATCCATAGAAAAAGCACCTAACTCTGCGAAAGAACCTGGACTTTCAGGTATAAGAACTATCAGATCAACAGAGTCTGCAAGCTGCGTTTCAAGAGATAGCAGGCTATTTTTTCCTTGGCCTTCAAGGAGATCCTCAAACAAATCTTCTGGATAGGTAAGAGTAATACCTTTCTCTTGTGAAAGAAAAGTTGAGAATTTGTATCGAAGGCTTTTTTTGTCAGATTTATCTTTCCCACATAAAAAAATTGTTTTTTGGGAATCATCAAATCCATTTGTTAAGAGTTCTCTAATTTCATCGATGGTTTGATGAATATGCAAATCTGGGAATCTGTTAATGATGCTTTGTCTGGGAAGTTTCATCTTTATTCCTAACAATGGCATTCCTCGTAAGTAACTGTATATCCTATTATAGATCGAGTACTAATGCATCATGAATTTTGTGGGTAAGTTGCTTGTTATGGAGTGAAATGTCATATCTATCAGTGTGATACGATTGTTGCTCACTATGAGTCTAGCGTTAGAATTACTACTAGTTTAGAGGAAGAAAAAGTGAGGGTTGTTCTTATCTTTTTTCAGGGAAAAGTTAAAGGGATCGTTTACTGAGATAAAAGTACAGTCAGTATTTTTCTGCACGATTTAAAATCTCGTTCGTCTGATTAGGTTCAACCTCGCCGACCAAATGCCGTGTACTCAGATCTCAGTAACGAACTTTTCACCGACCAAGCATTGATTAAAAATCAATGATTGGAAATCTTGAATATTCTCGGCACAAAAAACCGCCAAAAGGACGGTTTTCTTGTGAACTAAGAATATTATCACGCAGCCTTCCTACGATACCAATGGATTGCTCTGTCGGATAAACTATGTGGGTCACTATCAACTTCGGTTTCTATAGCTTGTGTTTTCAAGTACCAACAAAACTTATCAATCTCTAAATCTACTTGATCGCGTTTGTCTACTTTGAGGTCATTGTTTGGAGACAATATGAAAATCGCTCCACACTTATACTCATCGTAGTTATTCAAAGCTAACGAGATGTCTCTTTGTGCATCATACAAATGACACTTGGCTAAATTTTCATCAGAATAGGCTGCTGATGCTATTGTTCCGAGCGAGGTCTTGGCTTTGTAAGGAAGATAAATTGTTTGCGATTGTTGGCCCAGTGTAATTCTTTTTAAAGGGGATGGGTCTCGCATTTCAAAATATTCTTCGTATTCAAGGTGTTGTTTGAGGTAGCCATCCATTATATTGTAAAGGCGATCTCTTGAAATTGGAGTATAAACTTTCTCTCTCTTTTTTGTCACTTTTACCGATAAAGGAACAACATTTGAAAACAGAGAAGATACTATGTCGTCTGCTGATTCACCTTGAGCATATCCATTGTTTTTAAAAGTTAAATTCTGGCATTGATTTGATAAAAATACTTCCCCTGAAAGTACTATCTCCCTAGCTACTTCACAAGCCAACTTAAGGTGAAATATCATGCCATGAGAGTATAAGCAAGAAATCCTATCAAAATACTCAAGAGTTTGTACAAATACCCCTCCAAAACTATCTTTAAAACATACACCTATATTAAGTTTTTCTCCTGTGGCAACATCAGGGCACCACTGAATTGTAAACCATTCACCTTTAACAATTGGCTGATGTGAATGCTCATTTAGGATAGAATCAAAGTTAATCACGCGACCCCCGCCAGTACGCCAAGCCTTCTGCTTAATCTTTCTTTTGAAAAAACTGCACGTTGACTCAAAAATTCCAATAAACAATCTTTTGCTTGCGGATTCAGAAGCCTGTCACACCAATAAGCAATCTCTGCTATTACGATATCCAATGCTTCAGTTTGTCCGTTAGCTCCATTTACTATATCCATTTTTTGAGGAAGGGTTGGCACGGCTCGGAGGGCAATTTCTAACTTATTGACTGGGGTGATAGTTATGGCTAAGTCTTCAGGAGACCACATGAGATCTACAGGCATATTACTGTGGTCAATAAGGGTGACTTGGTTGTGCGAATCAATGATCAAGTTCCCTAAATTTCTATCTTGGTTTGCGACCCACTCATCAAAAGCGATCGTTTTATGTAACTTTTCCCATCCATCAAGAATCCTTCTAAGACTCTCAAATTTAATCATATCACCAATGTTGTAATAGCTAGCCGGAGAATGTCCGGTAACCTTGGAGCTAACAAAGGCAATTGGCGATACGGGCTTGTCAATTGAATCAATGACACCATCGGGCAATATCAATATGCCTGCTTTTGGGGCTACAGGAAGATCATTTGATTTGGTAAGCAGGTATCCAAGAACTTCGTTGAAGACACCAATGCTTTCTTCCCTAGTAAATATTTTTACATATGATTGCCTTTGCACTCCGTCAGGCCAATCAACAAGGCATAAAAGCGTCAAGGCCATTTGGCCTTCATTTGGTCTGCCGAGTACCGACTTGAAACTTGCTTGGCTGAGTACTTCAATCGAAGTGTGCATTCAATTTTCCATAACCCCGAAAAGATGACTGAAATTCTAGAGTGAAAATGCAAATCTAACGTACTGTTGATTTCACCAGCAAATCTAGTAGTGCATACATGAGTCTTTCCTGAGCATGATGTGAATTGCTGCGACTTCAGTCGCCATTTGTATGTTAGTTGTCTTAGCTGGTAACGCTACACTTCCGCTTTTCGCTAACCATACTCTGGTTCTAGATTTTCGGAGGCAATCAATTGCTAATGAAGGCTTATCCACCATTAACTTGGTGTCGAATAAGTATACATCAAGCAGACCAATCCAGACCACCAGCAAGGCTGGTTCATTAAATTAACTTTACAACTTAAAATGAACCAAATATAATGAACCATATAAAACAGACCGATGGGGTGTGTCATGAGAGTTTGGGGTTATCTTCGAGCTTCGACGAAGGAGCAGGATGCAGGCAGAGCCTTTAATGAGTTAGAGGCATTTGCCCATTCACATGATCTGAAGGTATCAAAGTACTTCAAAGAGAATGAATCAGGTGCAAGCCTGCAACGCCCTCAGTTATTCCTGCTTTTGGAAATAGCAGAACGTGGTGACATTTTGCTTTGTGAGCAAATTGACCGAATCAGCCGCCTTACTGGTGAGGATTGGAAAACCCTTCGAGGGCTTATTGAGTCTAAGGGGATCAGAGTCGTGTCGTTGGATTTACCCACAAGCCACCAGCTTTTAAATGTTCAGGACGAATTCACCGCCCGTATGTTTGAAGCAATGAATTCAATGATGCTGGATATGTTGGCGGCAATCAGCCGCAAAGACTACGAAGATCGCCGCAGACGGCAAATGCAGGGTATTGAAAAGGCCAAAAATGAGAAAAAGTATCGAGGCCGCCCGGTAGATGAGAGTCTACACAATAAAGTACAAGAATTACTGTCTGACGGAAAAAGCTGGAACAAAATTCAGGCGTTAATCGGTTGCTCTAGAGCTACCATTGCGAAAGTGGCGAAAAATACACCTCTGACAAAAGGTTAGTAGCTAACAATCGGCTGAGAGTGTCAGTACTGGCAGCATTGAGAACTGATATAGCGGCAAGGGGCAAAGGAAGAGGGTTCACAGGGCTTTGTTTCCTGAATCCTTTCGATATCTTGATACTACTTTATGAAGGGGCTTTATAGCCTCTTTTTTATTTCATTATAATCAACATGTTAAATATTGTTTCTGCGTTTAATTATTACAGTAATTTACTGTTGATAATCACCATCAGTTCGATCAGGGTAAATCCGCGTTGTCTGTCCATATATGCTCCTTGTGGTGAAGGAAGCACTGTGACGCGCTGGCGCCGCCGCGGCGAATGACAAATGATGAGGTGGGAAACGACTTTCCAGGTTTTCTGGTGTTCTTGCAGGTGGGGGAGTCAGAGATGCTCGCTGTCTCGCAAAAAAAGCCCCGGCGCGTTGTCGCTCCGGGGCGGGCGATTAGCGAAAACGCATGGAGAGGTCCAGGGCGTGTACGTGCTTGGTCAGGGCGCCCACGGAGATGTAATCAACGCCGGTTTCGGCAAATTCGCGGATGGTTTTAAACGTCACGTTGCCGGATACTTCCAGCGCCGCCTTGCCGTTGGTCCGCTTCACCGCTTCACGCATCAGGTCGGTGGTGAAATTATCGAGCATAATGATATCCGCGCCGGCTTTAAGCGCTTCATCCAGTTCATCAAGCGATTCCACTTCCACTTCAACCGGAACGTCCGGATGCAGCCAGAAAGCTTTTTCCACCGCCTGACGCACTGAGCCTGAGGCAATAATGTGGTTTTCTTTAATCAGGAAGGCGTCGAATAAACCCAGACGGTGGTTGGCGCCGCCGCCGCACAGTACGGCATACTTCAGTGCGGTGCGCAGGCCTGGCAGCGTTTTACGCGTGTCGAGCAGCTGGGTTTTGGTTCCGGCCAGCAGCTCCACGTAACGATGTACTTCGCTGGAGACGCCGGACAGGGTCTGCACGAAATTCAGCGCGGTGCGTTCACCGGTCAGCAGCAGCCGGGAAGGCCCCTCCAGCTCGAACAGCGGCTGGTCCGCTTTGATGAGATCGCCATCTTCGACATGCCAGGTGATGCTGACATCGTCGCCAGCCAGTTGAATGAAGACCTCTTCCACCCAGCGCTTACCGCAAAATACGCCGTCTTCGCGCGTAATAATGACCGCATGTGAGCGTGCGTCTTCCGGCAATAATTGGGCGCTAATATCGTTGTTGGCATTGACCTCGCCACCCAGATCTTCCCGCAGGGATTGGGCGACGGCATCGGTGATATCCAGGTTAATGCGTTCCAGCAGCGCGTCACGGCGGCGGTCGGGATTGTAGCGACGAGGCGACATGATAAAGCTCCAGATAGATAAGATTCAGCAGTGGGAAACATGCTAACCTGAACAGCGTTTCTACACCATACAGACTTCGCGCTTCGGGGCGCCTCTGTATCGGCTATGTCTCTGCTTTTCAGCGATGATTTGTGGGTTGCTGGACCGCAGGCTGAACGATTTTGTGTATGATAATCAGCATCCTTTGGGCCACGGGCGGCCCGGGAGCATGAGTTAGCGAAAGGAGATTCCGCATGCAGTTGAATGGGGGATGGCTGGTGGATGCGCGTCGGGTTCCTTCGCCGCACCATGATTGCCGCCCGGATGATGAAGCCCCTTCCTTACTGGTGGTGCATAATATTAGTCTGCCGCCGGGGGAGTTTGGCGGCCCGTGGATCGATGCTTTATTCACCGGAACGCTCGATCCCAGCGCTCATCCTTTCTTTGCGGAAATCGCGCACCTGCGCGTTTCAGCGCATTGTCTTATTCGTCGCGATGGTGAAATTGTGCAGTATGTTCCTTTTGATAAGCGAGCGTGGCACGCGGGCGTATCCAGCTATCACGGGCGTGAACGCTGCAATGACTTTTCTATCGGCATTGAGCTGGAAGGAACCGACACGCTGGCTTATACCGATGCGCAGTACCAGCAGCTGGTGGCGGTGACGCGACAGCTGATCGCGTTGTACCCGGCCATCGCACGCCATATGACTGGCCACAGCGATATTGCGCCAGTCCGAAAAACGGATCCCGGTCCGGCTTTTGACTGGGCAAAATTTCGCGGCCTGCTGGCCGCTTCGTCAGAAAAGGAGATGCCATGACGTTGTTGACTACGCTGCTGGTTCTCATCGCTGAGCGGCTGTTTAAGCTGGGTGAGCACTGGCAGCTCGATCACCGCCTGGAAGTGCTGTTTCGCCGGGTAAAACACTTTTCACTCCCTGCGACTCTGCTGATGACGGCGCTGGCCATGGCGGTGGTTTATCTTATTCAGCGCCTGCTGCACGGGGTGCTGTTTAACGTCCCTCTTCTGGTCTTCTGGATCTTGCTCGGCCTGCTGTGTATTGGCGCGGGCAGGGTAAGGCTGCACTATCATGCGTATCTGAAAGCCGCATCACGCAACGATCGTCATGCTTGTGACGCGATGGCCAGCGAGCTGACGCTGATTCACGGCGTGCCGCCAGGCTGTGACGATCGCGAGTTTCTGAGCGAACTGCAAAATGCGCTGCTGTGGATTAACTACCGCTACTACCTGGCTCCGCTGTTCTGGTTTGTGGTTGGCGGGCCATGGGGACCTATTACGCTGATTGGCTACTGCGTGCTGCGCGCCTGGCAGACGTGGCTGGCGCGTTATCAGACGCCGCGCCATCGCTTACAGTCGGGGATTGATGCCATTCTGCACGTGGTGGACTGGCTGCCGGTACGTCTGGTCGGCGTGGTCTATGCGTTGGTGGGACACGGGGAAAGAGCCTTGCCGGCCTGGTTTGCTTCTTTGGGCGACCGTCACTCGTCGCAGTACCAGGTTCTGACCCGACTGGCTCAGTTTTCGCTGGCGCGCGAACCGCATGTGGATAAGGTCGAGACGCCTAAAGCAGCGGTCTCAATGGCCAAAAAAACGTCGCTGGTGGTGGTCGTTATCATGGCGCTACTCACCATTTACGGTACCTTGATTTAAGCCCCGCCCGCTGCCGGGCAGGGGAGGCGATCAATACGTATCGGCGGGCGGGATGCCGAAGTCAGGCATCCCGTTTTCTTGCCAGCGAACCCGCTTGAGCCGCGTATGGCGATTCGGATCGTACAGCGGATCGCCTTCAATTTCGGTATAGTTCCGCGCATGGTAGACCAGCACATCTTCCCCTTCCGGCGTTTGCGTAAAACCGTTGTGACCGGGGCCATACTGACGGTTCTCATCGCTGGTGCGAAATACGGGCTCCGGTGATTTATGCCAGTTCTCCGGGCGCAACGGGTCGGCCAGCAGGTCTATCCACAAGAGTCCCATGCAGTAGTTTTCATCGGTTGCGCTGGCGGAATAGCTGACAAACAGCCGCTCGCCGTGGATCAGAACCGCCGGGCCTTCATTGACCCGAAAACCGCGACATTCCCAGTCAAACTCCGGTTTACTCAACATCACGGGATCACCTTTTAGCGTCCACGGGTTTGCCAGCTCCGCCAGGTAGAGGTTGGAGTTGCCTGCAATATGTGGGGCTTTCTGCGCCCACAGATACCACTGCCTGCCCTGATGTTGAAAGGTGGTGGCATCCAGCGCAAAGGTATCGAAGGGCGTTTTTACCTGGCCTTTTTCAACCCACTGACCGCTGAGCGGGTCGCTGTCGGCACATTCGAGGACAAACATCCGGTGCTGGAACATCCCGAGTTGGTCCAGGTCTTGCGTGTGAGCAGCGGCAAAATAGATATACCATTTCCCGTCAATTTCATGCAGTTCCGGTGCCCAGATGAGCTGGCTCATTGGGCCGCTCTCCGCTTTACGCCAGACCACCACCGGCGGCGCTTCGCACAGACCTTCCAGCGTCGCCGCGCGACGAATCTCCAGCCGGTCATATTCCGGAACCGAGGCGATAAAATAGTAGTGATCCTGATGGCGCAGAATATAGGGGTCCGCGCGTTGTTCAATAAACGGATTAGGCCAGTTGCTCATCAAGCTTTCCTTATGTGTTCACTGGTTTTGAGATCCTGCCAGGTATTGAGTTCCTCGTAGTTAGCGCGACGCTTTTCCAGGTCCGACTGGATTTGGCACATAAACTCGCGGTTGACCTTCAGCATCCGCACGACGCCTGCGGTAATCAGGTAGCCAACACCCGGAATGACGCTGAACAGCAGCACGATACCGTTTACCGCCGAGGCGCTCTGCTCTTTGGCGCCGGCATCGTATCCGTACCATGAGAGCAGGAAACCGACCATCGCGCCGGCTACCGCCAGCCCGACTTTCAGGAAGAAAAGATTACCGGAGAAGCTGATCCCGGTGATGCGTTTGCCGGTTTTCCACTCGCCGTAATCATCGACGTCAGCCATCAGGGACCAGTGCAGCGGCGACGGGATCTGATGCAGGATGTTGAGCAGGAAGTAGAGCACCATAATCATCATGGTGGCATGTGGGTCGAAGAAGTAGAACGCGCAGGAGAAAATCGCCAGGGCGATATTGGTCCAGAAGAAAACCTGCAGCTTGCACCAGCGATCGGTCAGCACTTTTGCCAGCATACTGCCGATCATCATCCCGACCACGCCGAGGCTGATAAACAGCGTCGCAAAGTGGGTGCTTTGCTGCATGACCCAGGTCACGTAGTACATGGTGGCGGCCATGCGGATAAACCCGGGACAGACGTTGCAAAGCGTTAACAGCAGGATGCGAACCCACTGATCGTTTTTCCAGACGTCCTTAAAGTCTTGCTTCAGTTCATCGTGGGTCTGTACCGCCGGACGCACGCGTTCACGAACGGTGGCGAAGCAGAATAAAAACATACACATACCAATTGCTGCCAGCACGGTCATCGCCATCTGATAACCTTTGGCTTTATCGGCGCCACCGAACCAGTCGGCCATCGGCAGCAGCGTCAGCGACAGCAGCAGCGTGGCAATACCGACCAGCACAAAACGATACGACTGGCAGGCTACGCGCTCCTGCGGATCGTTAGTAATCACGCTGCCTAACGAGCAGTAGGGAATATTAATCGCGGTATAGGTCAGCGAGAGCAGGAAGTAGGTGACGAAGGCATAGATAACTTTGCTGTGATAGGTCCATTCCGGCGTGGTGAACATCAGGACGCTGAACAGCGCGTAGGGGAAGGCCATCCACAGCAGCCACGGACGGAAGCGGCCATATTGACTGCGAGTACGGTCGGCCATGGCACCCATGATCGGGTCTGTCACGGCATCAATGACGCGTACGGAGAGCAACAAAACGCCCACTAACGCGGGCGCGAGGCCAAAAATATCGGTGTAAAAGTAGTTAACAAACAGCATGATGGCGCCAAATATGATGTTGCATCCGGCATCGCCCATCCCATAGCCAATCTTTTCTCTCACTGAAAGTTTATTGCCTGCCATCTGGAGATCTCCCCGTTGCGGTATGGAGAGAATTATTTGCGGAATTGCCGATAAATGCGTTGCAGTATCAGGTCAACGATATGGATAAAACGACTGTTGGAGGGAAAGTGTGAAGCAGATAACAATGCTCTGTGCCCGCCATGACGGGACGGGCACAGAATCCAGAGATGTATTATTGTGCTTTTAGTGCGCTGGCGCTTTTCTGTTTAAACAGATAGCCGACGCCCAGAATCGCAATCCATACCGGGATCAGGTAAACGGAAATCGCCATGCCCGGTGTCATCAGCATAATCACCAGTACCGCCACCATGAACAGCAGGCAGACCCAGTTGCCGACCGGGTAGAACAGCGCCGGGAAACGCGAAACCACGCCCTGCTGCTGCTTGGCGCGACGGAACTTCATATGCGCCAGGCTAATCATCGCCCAGTTAATGACCAGCGCGGAAACCACCAGCGCCATCAGCAGGCCAAAGGCCGACTCCGGTGCGAAGTAGTTAATCAGGACGCACAGCGCGGTGACCACGGCAGAGACCAGAATGGTATTGACCGGCACGCCGCGCTTATCGACGCTCATCAGCGCTTTCGGGGCGTTCCCCTGCTGGGCCAGACCGAACAACATGCGGCTGTTGCAGTATACGCAGCTGTTATACACGGACAGCGCAGCGGTCAGCACCACGACGTTGAGGGCGTTGGCCACAAAGGTATCGCCCAGCTCGTGGAAGATCAGCACGAACGGGCTGGTATCTGCGGTGACGCGCGTCCACGGCAGCAGTGAAAGCAGAACGGCCAGCGAGCCCACATAGAAAATCAGGATACGGTAGATAACCTGGTTGGTGGCTTTCGGGATGCTCTGTTCCGGATTGTCCGCTTCAGCTGCCGTGATCCCGACCAGCTCCAGACCACCAAACGAGAACATGATAATCGCCATCATCATCACCAGTCCGGTAAAGCCATGCGGCAGGAACCCGCCCTGGTCCCACAGGTTGCGTACGGTTGCCTGTGGGCCGCCGTTGCCGCTGAACAGCAGCCAGCCGCCAAACAGAATCATCGCTACAACGGCCACTACTTTAATAATGGCGAACCAGAACTCCATTTCACCAAACACTTTCACGTTGGTCAGGTTAATGGCATTGATGGCGATAAAGAACACCGCAGCGGACACCCAGGTTGGGATCTCGGGCCACCAGAACTGAATATATTTCCCGACCGCAGTCAGCTCGGCCATGGCCACCAGAACGTATAGTACCCAGTAGTTCCAACCGGAAGCAAAGCCGGCAAAACCGCCCCAGTATTTATACGCAAAATGACTGAATGAACCTGCTACCGGCTCTTCTACGACCATCTCACCCAGCTGACGCATGATCAGGAAGGCGATAAAACCGGCGATCGCATAGCCCAGAATAATCCCGGGGCCGGCGGACTGAATAACGGATGCACTGCCCAGAAACAGGCCGGTGCCGATAGCGCCGCCCAGAGCAATAAGCTGAATATGGCGGTTTTTCAGGCCGCGCTTGAGCCGATCGCCATGCTGTTGACCTTCCATCATGAAACCTCGTGTGTGGTTATTATGTTTATACGCGTCGTCCTTCAGGCTACTGCTTCGTTGTCTGTCCCTGCCAGATAGCATAGCTATCTAAATTCAAGGGCGTTTTAGTCAGCTCGGTCCTGATTGATTCAGCTTACATATTGTTGTGTGGTGTAATTCCGAAATTCCGTTTTCGTATTGATTTCTTTACGGAAGGCGAAACATAAAAACACCAAAAGGCCTTTCGTCTCACCGAGAATAGTGATAAGCGCGAGTGAATGCACCTGCTTTATGAAGGGATGATGACGAAGCGAGCAAAAAGAAACCATTTGTAAATAGCAGGCCGGTGAACGCGATCCGCTTGAGGTGGCTGAATATTCACTCCTTATGAATAAATAATTGAGTTTTACAGAGTTGAATCGGTTCAGATAGCCTAATTTTTCGTTTCATAAACGTTAACGCTACCTCTTATGGGGTAAACACATCATTTGTGTGAAGTTACAATTCTGAAATGTTATTTCTGTAAGGTTGTTAAAATGTGCGTGGTTTCCTGATTTCAATCAAAACCTGTATGGACAGAAGGTGAATACTTTGTTACTTTACCGCTACGAACTGCGAATTGGTAAGACCAATTGACTACGGGCTAATGGCAGAGACAGGGAATATGGCCTACAGCAAAATCCGCCAACCAAAACTATCTGATGTGATAGAGCAGCAGCTTGAGTTTTTAATCCTTGAGGGGACCTTACGCCCCGGTGAAAAACTCCCGCCTGAACGCGAACTGGCCAAACAGTTCGACGTTTCCCGCCCCTCGCTGCGTGAGGCGATTCAACGCCTCGAAGCCAAGGGCTTGTTGCTTCGTCGCCAGGGCGGTGGAACTTTTGTACAGAGCAGCCTGTGGCAGAGCTTCAGCGACCCGCTGGTCGAGCTACTGTCCGATCACCCTGAATCCCAATTTGATCTGCTGGAAACCCGCCACGCGCTGGAAGGCATCGCGGCTTATTACGCGGCGCTGCGCAGCAATGATGCTGACCGCGAACGTATTCGCGAGCTGCATCAGGCTATCGAACGGGCTCAGCAGTCCGGCGATCTTGACGCCGAATCTGACGCCGTCGTCCAGTATCAAATTGCCGTCACCGAAGCGGCGCACAATGTCGTGCTTCTCCATCTGCTACGCTGCATGGAGCCGATGCTCGCGCAAAACGTTCGTCAGAACTTTGAATTGCTGTATGCCCGTCGGGAGATGCTTCCGCAGGTCAGCAACCATCGCACTCGTATTTTCGAGGCGATAATCGCCGGAGAGCCGGAGCAGGCGCGTGAAGCGTCGCATCGACACCTGGCGTTCATTGAAGAAATTTTGCTGGATCGTAGCCGTGAGGAGAGTCGTCGAGAACGCTCACTGCGTCGTTTACAGCAACGGAAAGATGAGAACTCCGGTTCTTAAGCGCCATTTTTTAGAGCGCGGCAACTAAACGCAGAACCTGTCTTATTGTGCTTTTGGTTGTTCAAATAGTTCGGGTTATATCGCGGCGGCAAGCGCGTGAATCCCCGGGAGCATAGCTAACTATGTGGCCGGGGTGAGGAAGCGCAGCCAACAAAGAGATAACCTGAAATATGAAGAACAAAGAGTGCAATGGGACAGGTTCCAGATTAATCAACGATTAGATAGATAAGGAATACCCCCCATGTCAGAACGTTTACCAAATGACGTGGATCCGATCGAAACTCGCGACTGGCTACAGGCGATCGAATCGGTCATCCGTGAAGAAGGTGTTGAGCGTGCTCAGTATCTGATTGACCAACTCCTTTCTGAAGCCCGCAAAGGCGGGGTGAAGGTTGCTGCTGGCACATCTACAGGCAGTTACGTCAACACTATTGCCGTTGAAGATGAACCGGAATATCCGGGGAATCTGGATCTGGAACGTCGAATTCGTTCTGCGATTCGTTGGAACGCCATCATGACCGTTCTGCGCGCATCGAAAAAAGATCTGGAACTGGGTGGCCACATGGCTTCCTTCCAGTCCTCCGCAACGTTCTATGAAGTGTGCTTTAACCACTTCTTCCGTGCGCGCAACGAGCAGGATGGCGGCGACCTGGTTTACTTCCAGGGCCACATTTCTCCGGGCGTATACGCACGTGCGTTCCTCGAAGGCCGTCTGACCGAAGAGCAGATGAATAACTTCCGTCAGGAAGTTCACGGTAACGGTCTGTCTTCTTATCCGCACCCGAAACTGATGCCGGAATTCTGGCAGTTCCCGACCGTCTCCATGGGTCTGGGCCCAATCGGTGCTATCTATCAGGCGAAATTCCTCAAGTATCTGGAACACCGTGGTCTGAAAGATACCTCCAAACAAACCGTTTATGCCTTCCTGGGCGACGGCGAGATGGACGAGCCGGAATCTAAAGGCGCTATCACCATCGCCACCCGTGAAAAACTGGATAACCTGGTCTTCGTCATTAACTGCAACCTGCAGCGTCTGGACGGCCCGGTCACCGGTAACGGTAAAATCATTAACGAGCTGGAAGGTATCTTCGCCGGTGCCGGCTGGAACGTTATCAAGGTTATCTGGGGCGGTCGTTGGGATGAGCTGCTGCGTAAAGACACCAGCGGTAAGCTGATTCAGCTGATGAACGAAACCGTTGACGGTGACTACCAGACCTTCAAATCCAAAGATGGCGCGTACGTTCGTGAGCACTTCTTCGGTAAATATCCGGAAACCGCAGCGCTGGTTGCCGACTGGACTGACGAGCAGATCTGGGCTCTGAACCGCGGTGGTCACGATCCGAAGAAAGTCTTTGCTGCCCTGAAAAAAGCGCAGGAGACCAAAGGCAAAGCGACCGTTATCCTGGCTCATACCATTAAAGGGTATGGCATGGGCGATACCGCTGAAGGTAAAAACATCGCTCACCAGGTGAAGAAAATGAACATGGACGGCGTTCGCTATGTCCGCGATCGTTTCAATGTGCCGGTTGCCGATGCGGATATCGAAAAACTGCCGTACGTGACCTTCCCGGAAGGCTCCGAAGAGCATACCTATCTGCACGCTCAGCGTCAGAAACTGCACGGCTATCTGCCGAGCCGTCAGCCGAACTTCGATGAGAAGCTGGAGCTGCCGACCCTGGAAGATTTCGCGCCGCTGCTGGAAGAGCAGAACAAAGAAATTTCTACCACTATCGCGTTCGTTCGTGCCCTGAACGTGATGCTGAAGAACAAGTCCATCAAAGACCGCCTCGTGCCGATCATCGCCGATGAAGCGCGTACCTTTGGTATGGAAGGCCTGTTCCGTCAGATTGGTATCTACAGCCCGAACGGCCAGCAGTACACCCCGCAGGACCGTGAGCAGGTTGCTTACTACAAAGAAGACGAAAAAGGTCAGATCCTGCAGGAAGGGATCAACGAACTGGGCGCAGGCGCATCCTGGCTGGCGGCGGCAACGTCTTACAGCACCAACAACCTGCCGATGATCCCGTTCTACATCTACTACTCCATGTTCGGGTTCCAGCGTATCGG
>Ga0105244_10000791_pt1 | contig 26909 bp, 23 predicted proteins | sample KBSM44metaG_FD_80423 | JGI IMG/M metagenome (GOLD analysis project Ga0105244, IMG submission 80423) | Miscanthus rhizosphere microbial communities from Kellogg Biological Station, Michigan, USA - KBS M4-4 metaG | ecosystem: Host-associated > Plants > Roots > Rhizosphere > Soil | place... | reverse complement strand
GTGCGCGGTGACGGCGCCGTGCGGGTCGCCCGCCAGGGTCAGCATCTTGCCGACGTGCAGCTCGTACTTGGCCAGCGCGTCGGCCAGCTTGGCGTCGTCGGCTTTCAGGTAGTAGTCGCGGTCGGGCAGGCCCAGGCCGCTCTGGTACAGGTCGGCCACGTACTTGGTCGAATCCTTGTTGTCCTGGTGGATGCCAAAGGTGTACGGCGCGCTCACACCGATCTGGTTCAGGTGCGCGATCAGCGCCGGCAACTGCTTTTTGTCGCTGACGGCGGCGATGCGGTCGAGCTCGGCCTTGAGCGGCGTCACGCCCAGTTGCTCGAGCTTGGCCTCGTCCATGAAGCTGGCGTAAAAGTCGCCGATGCGCTGGGCGTCGGAACCGGCGGCCTTGTTCGGCTGGTTGGCGGCGCCCTCGATGATGGCGCGCAATTGCGGCTGGATATCGTCGTGCAATTTGGCGAAGCTGCCCCAGCTAGCCTTGTCGGCCGGAATTTCCGTCGTGGCCAACCATTTTCCGTTCATGTGGGTGAACAGGTCGTCCTGCACGCGCACGGCCGGGTCGATGTATTCGGTGGCGATGCCGGAGGTCATTTTGCTGCTGGCTGCGCTGGTGGCGGCGGTGGCGGGACTTGCACTTTTGGTGGTGTCCGCAGCGCCGGCCAAACCCGCGATCAGGCTCAGCATCAATGCACTTACGAGATGACGTTTCACAGAAAATCCTTCAAATGTAAAAAGGCAAAAAGGCCACCGCACGATGCATGGCCTGTATGGGTTTATATCACAGGGTTGCCATTGTTACCAGATGATGACACGCTGTTCCGGCGCCACATACATCTTGTCGCCCGGCTTGACGCCGAAGGCGTCGTAGAAACCCGGCTGGTTGACCATGGTGCCGTTGGCGCGGAACTGGCCCGGCGAGTGCGGATCGGTTTTCACCTGCAAAATCTGCTGCTCGTCGCGCATGCGCACGCGCCACACCTGGCCGAAGCCCATGAAGAAGCGCTGGTCGCCGCTCAGGCCGTCGATCACCGGCGCCGGCTTGTCGCCCAGCGACAGCTTGTAGGCCTTGTAGGCGATCGCCACGCCGCTGTTGTCGGCGATGTTCTCGCCCAGGGTCAGCTCGCCGTTGACGTTGTAGCCCTTGATCGGGCTGTAGGCGCCGTACTGCTTGACCAGCGCGTCGGTCTTGGCCTTGAAGTTGGCGCGATCCTCCTTGGTCCACCAGTCGCGCAGGTTGCCGTCGCCGTCGGCCTGGCTGCCGCCGTCGTCGAAGCCGTGGCTGATCTCGTGGCCGATGACCGCGCCGATGGCGCCGTAGTTGACCGCGTCGTCGGCCTTGACGTCGAAGAACGGCGGCTGCAGGATGGCGGCCGGGAACACGATCTCGTTCATCGTCGAGCTGTAGTAGGCGTTGACGGTCTGCGGCGTCATGCCCCACTCCTCGCGGTCGATCGGCTTGCCCAGCTTGTTGATCATGCGCTGGTTGGCGAAGTTGGCCGCGCGCAGCACGTTGCCGATCAGGTCGGACTTGACGATCGCCAGCGACGAGTAGTCGCGCCACTTGGTCGGATAGCCGATCTTGGGCGTGAACTTGGCCAGCTTGGCCTGCGCCTCCTTCTTGGTCTCCGGCCCCATCCAGTCGAGCGCGTCGATGCTGGTCTTGTACGACGCCAGCAGGTTTTTCACCAGCTGGTCCATGCGCGCCTTGCGCTCCGGCGGGAAATACTCGGCCACGTACAGCTGGCCCAGTCCCTCGCCGATCGAGCGCTCGACCAGCGCCACGCCGCGTTTCCAGCGCGGCTCCTGCACGGCCACGCCGGTCAGCACGGTGCTGTAGAAGTCGAAACTGGCGTCGGCGAAATCCTTCGACAGGTAGGGCGAGGCGCTGCGCAGCAGCTGCCATTCGAAATAGGCCTTCCACGTCGCCAGGTCGGTCGTCTCCAGCGCCGCGTTGAAGCCGGCCAGGTAGCTCGGCTGACTGACGATCACGTAGTCGACCTTGTTGGCCACGCCGGCCGACGCCAGCGCGTGGCCCCAGTCGTAGGCGGGCGCCAGCTCGGGCAGCTTGCCAATCGGAGTCTTGTTGTAGCGTTTGACGGGATCGCGGTTTTGCACCTTGGTCCACTGCGCCTCGGCCAGCGCGGTTTCCAGCGCGACGATGGCCTTGGCGTTGGCTTCCGGATTCTTGTCGCCGCCCAGCTTCAGGGTCTTGGCGATGTGCGCCTCGTACTTGACCAGGATGGCGGCCAGCTTGGCGTCGTCCTTTTTCAGGTAGTAGTCGCGGTCCGGCAGGCCCAGGCCGCTTTGCGAAATGCTCACCGCGTATTTGGTCGATTCGCGCGCGTCCTGGCGCACGTTCAGGCCGTAGGGGGTGGCGACGCCGATCTTGTCCAGATGCGCGATCAGCATCGGGAAGGCTTTCTTGTCCTTGATCGCGCGAATGCGGTTGAGTTCGCCTGTGAGCGGGCGGATGCCCAGCGTGTCCAACTTTTTCTCGTCCATGAAACTGGCGTAGAGGTCGCCGATTTTCTGCGCCTCGCTGCCGGCCTTCTTGCCTTTTTGCGCCTCGGTCTTCTCGACGATGCCGCGCAGTTCGGACAAGGTGTCGTCGCGCAGCTTGGCGAAGGTGCCCCAGCTCGACTTGTCGGCCGGGATCTCCGTGGCCTTCAGCCACTGGCCGTTGAGGTGGGTGTAGAAGTCGTCCTGCACGCGCACGCTCGGATCGATGTTTTTCACTTCGATGCCGGAAGTCAGCGGCGCATCATCGGCGGCGGTGGCGAAGGCGGCGACCAGGCTCAGGGTCAGGGTACTCAGCAGAAAGCGGTTCACGGTGGTCCTTTAATGAGAACTTCAAGTCGTATTGTCGGCCGCTTGTGACGGCCGCGCAAATATTCTACCGCTTGAGTCCGTATCGAAATGCCACCGTTCCGCTTTTTTACTTTACGATACACGCCCGTCCGATGGCGGGGGCGCTCAACCGCCGCCTGGCAGATTGATACTGGCGCCACCGGCGCCGACGCCGACACCCATGCCGCCGGCGCCACCACCCCTGCGCCCGCCGCCGCGACGCTCGCCGCCCTCCTCCTTGCGCTCGCCCCCGCCGCGCGGGCCGCCGCCGTTGTCCTGCACCCGCAGCAGATGCTCGCCGACCTGCTGCGCGACGATCTGTCGCTGGCTTTCATTTAACGCATCGTTGACGGTCAGCCACCATTCGCGCAGCAGCTTCTCCTCGGCGGCGGCGGTGTTGGTTTCCTCGTCGATCGCCTTGGTCAGGTCGCGCAGTTCCACGTTGGCGCCCTGCGTGCCGGCCTGCGTCGCCAGCTGCAGGCGGTCGCGGCGGATTTTGCGCTCGCGCAGCAGGTTGCGCGTCTTGGCCTCGGTCTGTTGCCACAGGATCTGCTGGTTGGGATTCAGGTTCAGCGCCTTCCTCAAGTCGTCCGCCATCGGCAGGAAATCCTCGGCATGCATGTCGAAGACGGGAACCGCGAACGCCGGCGACGGCATGGTCCCGGCCAGCAACAGCGCGCCGGCCAAAGCCAGGGCGCGCCCGGCGGCGGAAGGGAAGAACGATGAACGCATGTGAGCTCCGTAGGTAAAAAAAAGCCTGCGCTTGGGGCGCAGGCGAAAACCACTTCAGGGTAGAGAGAAATACGAGTTCAGTGTAGGCCGCGTCCCAGGCCATGGCGGCACTTCTTACAAATGCTTACCGACGTGAACGTAAGGGAAACACTGCGTAAAAATATGCAAACTTGATGCAACGCCAAGCGGGCGCTGGTGTGGATGCAAAGTCAACGCCGACCGTTGTAAAATCTCGTAAAGGTATAAATCATATCGTGAGGGCTACTACGATTGCCCGAAATCAGGTTTATACTCAGCTCATGCGCACCGCGTTAGTCGGCGGTGGCTGTCTGTACATTGTTCCAACAGGTGAAACATGGGCAAGAAACTCAAGAATTCCGGTCTGGTCGGCCTCGGCGTCGTCGCCGGCATCGCCGTCTCCCTTCAATTTTCCGCCATGGCGCAAAAGCCGGTCGAGCCGACGCTGCCGCTCGAGGAGCTGCGCCAGCTGGCCGACGTGTTCGGGCTGATCAAGTCCGACTACGTCGAGCCGGTCGAGGACAAGAAGCTGCTGACCGAGGCCATCTCCGGCATGGTCGCCTCGCTCGATCCCCATTCCGCCTACCTAGACAAGAAAGCCTACGCCGAGCTGCGCGAAGGCTCCCAGGGCAAGTTCGTCGGCCTCGGCATCGAGATCGGCCAAAGCGAGGACGGCTACATCAAGATCGTCGCCCCGATCGAGGATTCGCCGGCCTGGCGCGCCGGCATCAAGGCGGGCGACCTGATCAGCCGCCTCGACAGCACCGCCGTCAAGGGGCTCAGCCTGGACGAGTCGGTCAAGAAGATGCGCGGCGAGCCGCACTCCAAGGTCAGCCTGACGATCCTGCGCAAGGGCGAGACCGATCCGCTGGTGTTCAACATCACCCGCGAAGAGATCCACCAAAAGAGCGTCAAGGGCAAGATCGTCGAACCGGGTTACGCCTGGTTGCGCATTTCGCAATTCCAGGAACCGACCATCGACGACATGGCCGCCAAGATTGTCGACCTGTACAAACAAGACCCGAACATCAAGGGCCTGGTGCTGGACCTGCGCAACGACCCGGGTGGCGTGCTGCAAGGCGCCATCGGCGTGGCCGCCGCCTTCCTGCCCAAGGACGCGGCGATCGTCTCGACCAACGGCCAGTTGCCGGACCAGAAGCAGATCTTCTACGGCCGTCCCGAGTACTACACCTTGCGCAGCGAGGGTGACGCGCTGGCCAAGCTGCCGGCCGCCATCAAGCAGGTGCCGATGGTGGTGCTGGTCAACACCGGCTCGGCGTCGGCGTCGGAGATCGTCGCCGGCGCGCTGCAGGACTACAAGCGGGCCGACATCATCGGCACGCAAACGTTCGGCAAGGGCTCTGTGCAAACGATACGCCAGCTCACCGCCGACACCGCCGTCAAACTGACCACGGCGCGCTACTACACGCCGCACGGCCGCTCGATCCAGGCCAAGGGCATCACGCCTGACCTGGCGGTGGACGAGAACGCCGACGGCGACGGCCTGAACGCGCTGCGCACGCGCGAGGCCGATCTGGACAAGCACCTGAGCAACGATAAAGAAAAGGAAATCGCCAGGACCAAGCGCGACGAGCTGGAGGAGCAGTTGCGCATCGTCGCGCTGGAAAAGACCCGCAAGCCGCTCGAATACGGCAGCGGCGACGACTTCCAGCTGGCGCAGGCGCTGAACCACCTCAAGGGGCTGCCGGTACAGCTGGCCAAACAGGAAACCCAGGTCGTGCAGACCGACGTCAAAAAATAAACCGGGTTCATAAGCGGGGGTCAAGTCTGTCATTCGGACACGAACCCATCACTAACGGCGCCTTCACGGCGCCGTTTTTGGTTGCGTCCTCTATTTCCTCTCTTTATTGCGCGGATCGTGCGGTCATTGTGTAGAATTTGGCTCATTATTGGCGCAAGCCATTGCCAAATTCGAAAGTTTAATCATGAAACAAGCCGTCATCAGCGGTACCGGCCTTTTTACGCCGGCGCAATCGATCTCCAATGAAGAGCTGGTCGAGTGCTTCAACGCCTACGCCGGGCAGTTCAACGCCGACAACGCCGCCGCCATCGCGGCAGGCACCGTCACGCCGCTGGAAATGTCGAGCGTGGCCTTCATCGAAAAAGCGTCCGGCATCAAGTCGCGCTATGTGATGGAGAAATCCGGCATCCTGGACCCCAAGCGCATGGTCTCGCGCATCCCCGAGCGCGCCGACGAGGAGCTGTCGCTGCAGGCCGAAATCTGCGTGGCCGCCGCCCACCAGGCGCTCGACCGCGCCGGCCGCGTGCCGGCCGACATCGACATGGTGCTGGTCGCCTGCTCGAACATGCAGCGCGGCTACCCGGCGATGGCGGTCGAGGTGCAGGGCGCGCTCGGCATCGACGGCTACGGCTTCGACATGAACGTGGCCTGCTCGTCGGCCACCTTCGGCATCCAGCAGGCGGTGGCGGCGGTGCAAAGCGGCCAGGCGCGCGCGGTGCTGGTGCTCAATCCGGAAATCACCAGCGGCCACCTGAACTGGCGCGACCGCGACAGCCACTTCATCTTCGGCGACGCCTGCACGGCGATGGTGATCGAGGCGGCCGACACGGCCAAGGGTTCGCAGCGCTGGGAAATTCTCGACACCAAGCTCAAGACGAGCTTCTCGAACAATATCCGCAACAACTTCGGCTTCCTCAACCGTTTCGACGAGTCGGGCATCGGCCAGCCGGACAAGCTGTTCCGCCAGCAGGGCAGGAAAGTGTTCAAGGACGTGTGCCCGATGGCCGCCGAAATGATCAAGACCACCATCGCCGACGCCGGCCTGGAAGTGCCGCAGGTGAGCCGCTACTGGCTGCACCAGGCCAACCTGAACATGAACCTGCTGATCAGCCGCCTGGTGCTGGGCCGCGATGCCGAGCCGGGCGAGGCGCCGGTGATCCTGGACGAATACGCCAACACTTCGTCGGCCGGCTCCATCATCGCCTTCCACAAGCACTCCAACGACATGGCCCCGGGCCAACTGGGCGTGATCTGCTCGTTCGGCGCCGGCTACTCGATCGGCTGCGTGGTGGTGCGCAAGGTCTGAGGCAAGCCCTCGCTCAAGTCTGTGTCGAATGCCGTCCACGCGGCCGTTGCCGCGTCCGGGCCGGCGGCCGTCGCCTCAAGGGAAAAGAAACGCAAGTCCTTGAGGCCGATGGTCGGCAGAATGGCGCGCAGGTACGGCTCGAGGAAGTCGGGCTGGCGCGCGCGCGCTCCGTTGCGGTGCCCCCCCGAGCTGACCGCGATATATACCGGGCGGTCGGCCAGCGTGCCGATTTTTCCCTGCGGCGTCGAATGGAACGTGACGCCGATGCGAACCACGTGGTCAAGCCAGGCCTTCAGCACGGACGGCACCGTGAAGTTGTGCATCGGCGTGGCGATCACCACGCAATCGGCCTGCTTCAGTTCTTCGATCAACAGATCGGACCATGCCACCGACGAGCGGCCCTGATCCGTCGCGGCGCCGCCATGGAAGCCGCCCAGCGCCGCAGCGTACCGGCCATCGATGTGCGGCAGGGGGGCGCTCGCCAAATCGCGCGCGACGATCCGCGCCGCCGGATGGCGTTCCAGAAGACTTTCCATGATGCGCTGGCTCATACGATAACTGGACGAGGCGCCGCCGCGCGCGCTGCAAGTGATGTGAAGGATCTTCATGCCGCAGCCTCCGACAGCGGCTTTCCGAAGCGCATGGCGCCCGGCAGCAGGCCGGCGCGGAAGTAAAAACGCTGTGCCAACACGTTCGACAAGCCGGTGTCGAGCACCAGCTTGTCGCAGCCTTCGCGCCGCGCATAGCCGCTCAACTGCTCCAACAGGCGGGCGCCCCAACGCTGGCCACGGCGCGCCTCGGACGATACCAGATCGTCCACGTACAGGAAGCGCCCGTACACCAGATTCTCCTGCAAACGATAGCCGGCCAGCGCCACCACCGCCTCCCCGTCCCATGCAGCCAGGATGCGATACCCCTGCGGCTCCATGCGCGCCGCCCGCGCCAGGAAGTCCTGCTCCGACGCCAGGTGCGGACGCAACTCCTTCATCACCGGATAACAGGCGCGCAACGACCGTTCGTCGTCAACATCCCTCAGTTGTTCATTCATGCCGCTCTCCCTTTCAAAATGGATGGCGCTATCTTAGAAGCGCAATGGCATAATCCCTAGAGCCATAGACTGACAACACGGGTAGGCCATGACGACAAGCATTCCGACATTCCTCCAGCTGGACCACGGCGCGACCGAACCGCTATACCGCCAGATCTACACTCGCTTTCGGACCGCCATCGCGAACGGCATGCTGCGGCCGGGCGCCCGCGTACCTTCGGCGCGGGCGCTGGCACTGGACCTGGGACTTGCGCGCGGCACGGTGGAAGCGGCCTACTCGCTGCTTGGCGCAGAGGGCTACTTGCAAACACGCGGCCAGGCCGGCACCGTCGTCACGCCGGCATTGATGCGCCACGCGCCAGTGGCGTTGCCCGCCCGACCGAACGACGCCGCCGCCGACCTGCGCGGGTCACCAACAGCGTTTCACAAGCCGTTTCAAATGGGCCTGCCGGCGCTCGACGCGTTTCCGCGCAAGGTGTGGGCCGCGCTGGCGGCGCGCGCGATCCGCGCCACGCAAGCTGCCGACATGGCCTATCCGCCCTATTTCGGCACGCCGGCGCTGCGCACCGCCATCGCCACCTACCTGCAACTCTCGCGCGGAATCGACTGCGCGCCGTCGCAGGTGTTTGTCACCTCGGGTTACCGCAACTCGCTGGAGCTGGCCACGCGCGCGCTGCTGCATCCCGGCGACCAGGTGTGGATAGAAGATCCCGGCTATGCGCCAACCGGCGAGCTGCTGGCGCAGGCGGGCATGCGCCCGGCGCCGGTGCCGGTCGACGACGAAGGGCTGCAAGTGGCACACGGCGTCGCCAGCGCACCCGGCGCCAGGGCGGCCGTCGTCACGCCCGCCCACCAAAGCCCGCTGTGCGTGTCGCTGTCGCTGACGCGCCGCCTGGCGTTGCTGGACTGGGCGGCGCAAAGCGACGCCTGGATCATCGAGGACGACTACGACGGCGAGTATCGCTACGTGGGCCGCCCGCTTCCGGCGCTCAAAAGCCTGGACCGCGTGGGCCGCGTGCTGTACGCCGGCACCTTCAGCAAGGTGCTGTTTCCGGCGATCCGGCTGGCTTATCTGGTGGTGCCGCCGGCGCAGGTGGAGCGCTTCGAGGCGGTCTGCGAAACCTTCGCCGCCGGCGGTCCGGCGCTGACCCAGGACATCGTCGCCAGCTTCATGAATGAAGGCCACTTCGCCCGCCACATCCAGCGCATGCGGCGCCTGTATGGCGAGCGCCGGGAGATGGTGGCCGCCGAACTGGCCGAAGTACTGGGCAAGCGCCTGCGCATCGATCCGCAGCCGGGCGGCATGCACCTGGTGCTGCGCATGCCGGGCCGTCACACCGACCGCGCGCTGGCGGCCCGCCTGCGCCAGGACGGCATGTTCGCCCTGGCGCTGTCCGAGTGCAGCGCGCTGCCGCACCCGTCCTCGGCCCTGCTGCTGAGCTTTACCAATATCGAGACGCCGCGACGCGCGCGCGAACTGGCCCTGCGAATCATGGCCCAGCTAAGTTGACCGATCTTGGCACTTCATGGCTAAGCCATGAAATCGCACAATACGGCTATCCGCAATCAACCAAGGAAACGCCATGACCGCACGTCTCGACATCTTCAATCTCTCCCCGCAGGCCTACAAGGGTCTCGGCGCCGCTAAAAACGCCTTGCAGGAATCCAGCCTGCCGCGCGAGTTGCTGGAGCTGGTCTACCTGCGCGTGTCGCAGATCAACGGCTGTGCCTTTTGCATCGATATGCACTCGCGCGATCTGCTGAACCACGGCGTCGGCTTCGACAAGATCGTTCTGGTGCCTGTGTGGCAGGAGGCCGAAGCGCTGTTCTCCGACAAGGAACGCGCCGCGCTGGCATGGGCCGAAACGCTCACCCGCGTGGCCGACACCAACGCGCCGGACGCCGACTACGAAAGGGTCGCCGCCGTGCTGGGTGAAAAAGAACTGGCCGACCTGACGATGGCCGTGGCGCTGATGAACGCCTTCAACCGCATCGGCGTCGGCATGCGGCTAGTGCCCGCCGCACTGACCAAATAGGCGACGCGCGCGGCTTTACATCCAACATCGGGGTGTCGGCGGCGGTCCCTCGTGTGCTACCCTTTGGGCTGTCCCCCATCTCTAGAGGAGCCCCCCGCGCATGCCCCACAATATCAGCTTGATCACCACAATCGCAGCGGCACTGGGCTTCGGCCTGGTGTTCGGCTACCTTGCAACGCGCCTCAAGCTACCGGCGCTGGTTGGTTATCTGGCTGCGGGTATCATGTTGGGACCCGCGACGCCCGGCTTCGTCGCCGACGCCGCGCTGGCGTCGCAGCTGGCCGAAATCGGCGTGATGCTGATGATGTTCGGCGTCGGCCTGCACTTCTCGCTCGACGACCTGTGGGCAGTGCGCAAGGTGGCACTGCCCGGCGCGGTGCTGCAAATCGCCGTCGCCACGGCGCTCGGCATGGCGCTGGCCCACTTCTGGGGCTGGAGCATCGGCGGCGGTTTGGTGTTCGGCCTGGCGCTGTCGGTGGCCAGCACGGTGGTGCTGCTGCGCGCCCTGGAGGAACGCGGCATCCTCGATACGTTCAACGGCCGCATCGCGGTCGGCTGGCTGGTGGTGGAAGACCTGGTCACCGTCATGGTGCTGGTGCTGCTGCCGGCGCTGGCCGGCTCGCTCGGCGGCGTGTCGCTTGATGCCCACGGCGTCGCCATCCCCACCGGCGAGGTCGATCTGTGGGGCACCCTGGCCCTCACGCTGGGCAAGGTCGGCGCCTTCATCGCGCTGATGCTGGTGGTCGGCCGCAAGCTGTTCCCCTGGATCCTGTGGCAGGTGGCGCGCACCGGTTCGCGCGAGCTGTTCACCTTGTGCGTGATCGCCGCCGCCGTCGGTATCGCCTACGGCTCGACGCACTACTTCGGCGTCTCGTTCGCGCTGGGCGCGTTCTTCGCCGGCATGGTGCTGCGAGAGTCCGAGCTGGCGCACCGCGCGGCGCAGGAATCGCTGCCGCTGCGCGACGCGTTCGCGGTGCTGTTCTTCGTTTCGGTGGGCATGCTGTTCGAACCGACCATCGTGACGGAGCAGCCGCTTAAACTGCTGGCGGTGGTGGCCATCATCGTGTTCGGAAAATCGCTGGCAGCCTTCGTGCTGGTGGTGTTGCTGCGCTATCCGGCCAAGACGGCGCTGATGGTGTCGGCCAGCCTGGCGCAGATCGGCGAGTTCTCCTTCATCCTGGCGGCGCTTGGGTTGTCGCTCAAGCTGATGCCGATCGAGGGTCAGAGCCTGATCCTGGCCGGCGCGATTATTTCGATCGCGTTGAATCCGGTGGTGTTCCGCCTCTCCAAGCCGCTGGAACGGTGGATGAGCAAGGACGGTTCGATCGTGTCGAAGTTCGAGCGCACCGCCGATCCGCTGGCGGAGTTGCCGATGTCGGTGCCGCACGAGCATCTGGACGGGCAGGTCGTGCTGGTCGGGTATGGCCGGGTGGGGCGCCGCATCGCCGAGGTGCTGGCCAAGCACGGCATCCCGTTCGTGGTGGCTGAGCAGAATCGGGAGATCGTCGACCAGCTGCGCAAGGACGGCATCCACGCGGTGGCCGGCAACGCGGGCGAGCCGGCGGTGCTGATCCAGGCGCACATCGCGCGCGCCGGCATGCTGGTGATCGCGACGCCGGATACCTTCCATGTGCGGGCGATGGTGGAAACGGCGCGTTTGCTCAACCCGCACATCAAGACCGTGGTGCGCACGCATAACGAAGAGGAAGCGGAGCTGCTGCGCAGCGAATTGGCCGGCAAGATCTTCATCGGCGAGGAGGAGCTGGCCAATGGGATGACCGAGTTCGTCGTCACCAATTTCGAGCGAAAGAGCGGTGGGCATTGAGCCGCTGGCGGCTCCGTGGCGGATTACGCCGTTCCGGCTCTTAAGGCCTACCGGCTAGGTAGGCCGCCTCTTCGATGGGCCCCCGGGGCGGATTAGCGCAGCGTAATCCGCCAAGATCCGCCGGCGGCCCAAACCAGACTACAGGCTAGCCGCCAACTCCGCGCCTTCCTTGATCGCTCGCTTGGCGTCCAGCTCCGCCGCCAGCGCGGCACCGCCGATCTTGCGGAAGCGCGGCCACGACGGATTCGCCTTCACCTCCTCCTCCGACGGCATCAACTCGGTCAGGCTGTCCTGTCCCGCGCACACCACCACGTTATCCACCGACAGCAAGCGCTGCTCGCCGCCGACCGTGATATGCAAGCCCTGATCGTCGATCCGATCGTACTGCACACCCGCGATCATCACCACGCCATTGCGCGCGAGGACCGCCCGGTGCACCCAGCCCGAGGTCTTGCCCAGCCCCGCCCCGAGCTTGGACGTCTTGCGCTGCAGCAGATACAACTGCCGCACCGGCTGCGGCGTCTCCGGCGCGACCAGTCCACCCGGCGTATCGCCCTTCAAACCCACACCCCACTCCTTCGCCCAGACATCCAGCGCCAGCGGCAGCGGATGCCTCGGATCGTGCAGCAGATATTCGCCGACATCGAAGCCGATGCCGCCCGCGCCGATGATGGCTACGCGCTTGCCCACCGGCGCCTTGTTCTGCAACACGTCGATATACGACAACACCTTCGGATGATCGATGCCCTCGATCGGCGGGCGGCGCACCTTGATGCCGGTGGCGACCACCACCTCGTCGTATCCTTCGGCGATCAACTGCCCGCGCGTGACGCGCACGCCCAGCTTGAGCTTCACGCCGGTCAAATCGATCTGGCGGCGGAAGTAGCGTATGGTCTCGGCGAATTCCTCCTTGCCCGGGATTTGCATGGCGATCTTGAACTGGCCGCCGACGCTGTCGCTGGAATCGAACAGCGTCACGTCGTGGCCGCATTCGGCCGCCACCGTCGCCGCCGACAATCCCGCCGGCCCGGCGCCGACCACCGCCACGCGGCGCGCCTTGGCCGCCTTGGCGTACACCAGTTCCGTCTCGTGGCAGGCGCGCGGGTTGACCAGGCAACTGGCGCGCTTGTTGGAGAAGGTGTGATCGAGGCAGGCCTGGTTGCAGCCGATGCAGGTGTTGATCTCGTCGGCCTTGCCCTGCGCGGCCTTGGCGACAAAGTGCGAGTCGGCCAGGAAGGGCCGCGCCATCGATATCATGTCGGCCTCGCCGCGCTGCAAAATACCTTCCGCCTCGGCCGGCATGTTGATGCGGTTCGACGCCACCACCGGTATGGTCACCTCCAGCCGCAGGCGACCGGCGATGCCGGCGAAGGCCGCGCGCGGCACCGATGTGACGATGGTCGGCACCCGCGCCTCGTGCCAGCCGTAGCCGCTGTTGAGGATGGTGACGCCGGCGTGTTGCAGCGCCTTGGCCACCGCCACCACATCCTCCCAGGTGTTGCCGCCGTCGACCAGGTCGAGCAGCGAGTGGCGGTACATGATGATGAAATCGTGGCCGACTTCGGCGCGGATGCGCTTGACGATTTCCACCGGCAGCCGCATGCGGTTTTCGATGCTGCCGCCCCAACGGTCGGTGCGCAGGTTGGTGCGCGCGCACAGGAACTGGTTGAGCAGATAGCCTTCGCTGCCCATCACCTCGATGCCATCGTAGCCGGCCTCGCGCGCCAGCCTGGCGCAGCGGGCGTAGTCGCGTATCGTCCCCTCGATGCCGGCTTCCGTCAGCGCGCGCGGCTTGAACGGCGAGATCGGCGATTTTTTATCCGACGCCGACACCACGAACGGCTGATATCCGTAGCGGCCCGCGTGCAGGATCTGCATCAGGATCTTGCCGCCCTCCTCGTGCACCGCGCTGGTGACACGGCGGTGATTGTGCACGTCGCCCTTGAAATTGAGCGTCCCGCCAAAGGGCAGCAACCATCCGGAGCGGTTGGGAGAAATACCGCCGGTGACGATCAGCCCCACGCCGCCGCGCGCGCGCTCCCGATAGAACGCCGCGAGCTTGCCGTAGTTGTAGAAGCGGTCTTCGAGACCGGTGTGCATCGATCCCATGACGACGCGGTTGCGCAGCGTCGTGAAGCCCAGGTCGAGGGGCGCGAGCAGGTGGGGGTATGGTGTGTTTGTCATTATGGTTATATGGTCCAGACGTGATGCCCGCATTAAAACCCAATTCCCTAGACCCGGGCTTCTAAAGGCCCGGCACCGCGTGTATTTTGTAACGTGATGGCGCTTCGCTTGTATTCTGCCACCCTTTCCCTTACGCTGGAAAGATGATGCGATTCCTTCTGTTTTTGTTGTTAGGTGTGACTGCCCCGGTGGTGACGGCACAAGCACCGAAGCTTGAACTACCCAAGCTGGAGGTCTCGGTCAATCGCGTGGACGCCGAAGCGCAGCACATGTACGAAGTGGACGCCACGGCGACGGTGGCGGCGCCACTGCCGAAGGTATGGCGCATCCTGACCGGCTACGAACGCATGTCGGAATTCGTACCGGATCTGGAATCGTGCAAGGTCCTGTCACGAAACGGTAATGAAGTGATCATCGAACAATTCGGCGTGGCGCGTTTTCTGTTCATGTCCAAGGCCATCCACCTGATCGTGCGGGCCACCGAGCAGCCGATGTCGTCGATCGATATCTCGCTGATATCGGGCGACATGAAGCACTACGAATCGAAGTGGGAATTGATACCGGTGCCCGAAACCGGCGGCACCAAAATCGTCTACAGCGGACGGCTGGTGCCGAACTTCTATGTGCCCGGCATCCTGGGCGCGAAGATGATACGCAACGATATCGAACACATGATGAGCGCCGTGGTGGCGCGCATCGAACGGCGCGACGATACCGCCAAGCGCGGCGCGCCGTCGGTGCAGGCCACGCCGGCCGTTCCCGTCACGCCGCCGGCGCCAGCGCCCGTACAGACGCCAACGCCGGCCAATCAGGCCAGGTAGGTGTCGCGCGAGCGCAGCTCGGCGAAGTTTTCCAGGCTGCCGATCTTGACCAGCACCGGATTCAAACTCAGTTTGCTCTGCATCGAGCGCCAGGCGAACTGCCACTCCTGCTCCTGCGCTTCGGCCGCCGTCTTGGTGAAGGCGGCGCCCAGCGCGGCGCGCGTGCCGTATTCGATGGCGCCGTCGATGCCCGCCCAGCTGGGCAGCGTGCGCTGTACCGCGCGGTGCAGGCGCTCGCCGAATTCCTCGGTGTTGTGGATGATCAGGCAGGCGTCGGACGAGAACAGCTCGAACAGCTTGCGGTCCCACGCCTTCGAGAAGCTCAGGGTCAGGCAGTTGGAGGCCGGGACGAGGATGAACTGGCCCTGGGTCAGCGCCAGTTCCAGGTCTTCGCGCACGCCGTAGCGGTGCAGGGTCGGAGGGCGTTGGTAGTCGTGCATGTTGGTACTCTATTCTTTACAGGTTATTTGACCGGGGCGCGGCGCACGTGGCGGTGCGAGCGCATCGCCGCCGAGGCGATGAAGATCTCGCGCAGCAGGTAGCAGAAGCTGCCGATCAGCGCCAGCATCGCCACCACGAACATGCCGGCGATGTACTTATCCAGCGGGGTGTTGGTGATGTCGCCCAAAAACAGCATCGCGATGACCAGGCAAATCAGCAGGCCGCAGGCGGTCGACAAGGTGATCGAGGCGTTGATCAGGTGCGATCTTCGGTATAGCACATCGAGTTCGTTGAGATAGACGTCGCTGTAACCGATGTCGAGCCGGTCCTCCAGCACCCGCGAACGATCGATGATGCGCGCCAGACGGTTGGTCAGCACCATCAGGTTGGTGCACACGCCCGTCAGCAGGAACACCGGCGCAATGGCCAGTTGGATAATGTGGCCGATATCGCCGATCTGAATATTCATGATTGCATATAAGCTGGTTTTAATGCGCGCCTCTCTGGGCTGTCGATATTGCTACTCAAGCCATAGTGTAGCAGCCCGGGGCGTGCGCGGGCCGATTCTCGGCGCCGCGCGCGCGCGAATGTGCAGCGTTTATACAAATGCGCGGCTGCGCTTGAACTGTTCGGTCGCACCCACCAGCGCGTGCGCGATGCCCTTTTCCATCGCGCCGTGGCCGGCGTCGGGAATCATGTGCAGCACCGCGCCCGGCCACGCCTCGCGCAGGCGCCACGCCGACGACGGTGGGCAGATCACGTCGTAGCGGCCCTGCACGATCACCGCCGGCAGGTGGGCGATGCGGCCCATGTCGCGGATCAGCTGATCGTCTTCGAAAAAGCCCAGGTTGGCCATGTAGTGCGATTCCAGCCGGCCCACGCCCAGATCCAGCGCGTCCGACGGCGGCTCCTCCGGCTGCGGCAGCAGGAACACGCGGCGGCCCTCGAAACGGCTCCACGCGCGCACCGCCGGCCAGTAGACTTCGGGGTCGTCGCTCATGATGCGGTCCACATAGGCTTTGAGCAGGTTGCCGCGCTCCGCCAGCGGAATCGGCGCGACGAATTCCTCGTACACCTCGGGGTGGAACCACTGCGCGCCGTACAGGAACCAGTCGATTTCCGCCTGCGTGCACAGGAAGATCCCGCGCAGCACGAAGCCGAGGCAGCGCTCGGGATGCGTCTGGCCGTAGGCCAGCGCCAGGGTCGAACCCCACGAGCCGCCGAACACCAGCCATTGCTCGATGCCGAACAGCGCGCGCAGGCGTTCGATGTCGCCGATCAGCAGTTGCGTGGTGTTGTCGCGGCACTCGCCCAGCGGCAGCGATTTGCCGGCGCCGCGCTGGTCGAACAGGATCACGCGGTACTGTTCCGGGTCGAAGAAGCGGCGGTGCTGCGGCGACAGGCCGGCGCCCGGCCCGCCATGCAGGAAGATGACCGGAATGCCGTCGGGATTGCCGACCTCCTCCCAATAGATGGTGTGCAGGTCGTCGACCGCCAGCATGCCGTGCCGGGTCGGCAGGATGGGCGGGAACAGGGGGGTGGCGGGGTCGAACATGGCTATCCTTTGGGCATCGATAGCTGATTGTACGAAAAAAAAGCCAGGATCGCGAACGAACCTGGCTTCGATTGCCTTGGCGGCAAGCTTGAAAGCTCGGCTTAGGACATGTGCTGGCCGCCGTTGATGGCGATGTTGGCGCCGGTGACGAAGGCCGCCTCGTCCGACGACAGATACGCGACCAGGCCGGCCACTTCTTCCGGCTTGCCCAGGCGCGCCATCGGAATTTGCGGAATGATCTTGGTATCGAGCACTTCCTGCGGAATCTCCATGACCATCTTGGTGCCGATGTAGCCCGGCGAGATGGTGTTGACGGTCACGCCCTTGCGCGCCACTTCCAGCGCCAGCGCCTTGGTGAAGCCGTGCATGCCGGCCTTGGCCGCGGAGTAGTTGGTCTGGCCGAAGGCGCCCTTCTGGCCGTTGACCGACGAGATGTTGATGATGCGGCCCCAGCCGCGATCGACCATGCCGTCGCAGACCGGCTTGGTCATGTTGAACACGGAGTCCAGATTGGTGGCCATGACGGCGTCCCAGTTCGGCTTGTCCATCTTCTTGAACGTCATGTCGCGGGTGATGCCGGCGTTGTTGACCAGCACATCGATCGGACCGATGTCCTTTTCGATGGCGGCCACGCAGGCTTGCGCCGAGTCGTAGTCCGCCACGTCGCAAGGATAGGCGCGGAAGTTGAAACCCTGGTCGCGCGTCGTGGCAAGCCACTGCTCGACCTTGGGATTGCCAGGGGAATACGTCGTGACCACGTTATAGCCGAGCGCCGACAGTTTGAAACACACTGCTTCGCCCAGACCGCCCATACCGCCAGTTACCAATGCAACTCTTGCCATAATTGTCCCCTCTTCTTAGTTGATACCAAACTTCGCTGACACCAAAGTTCGCGGGCCGCCCCGCGACCGCGGAGGCGGCATGTTTTATCTTTATCCTTACGGACGCTCGATCGCCAGCGCCACGCCCATGCCGCCGCCGATGCACAGCGAGGCCAGGCCCTTCTTGGCGTCGCGGCGTATCATTTCGTGGATCAAGGTGACCAGGATGCGGGCGCCGGACGCGCCGATCGGGTGGCCGATCGCGATGGCGCCGCCGTTGACGTTGATCTTGCTGGTGTCCCAGCCCATTTCCTTGTTGACGGCGACGGCCTGCGCGGCGAAGGCTTCGTTGATTTCCATCAGGTCCAGGTCGTCCGGGGTCCAGCCGGCCTTTTTCAGGCACAGGCGGCTGGCCGAGACCGGGCCCATGCCCATCAGGGCCGGGTCCAGGCCGGACGAGGCGTAGGCCTTGACCTTGGCCAGCACCGGCAGGCCCAGTTCCTTGGCCTTGGTCGCGGACATCATGATGACGGCGGCGGCGCCGTCGTTCAGGCCGGACGCGTTGCCGGCGGTGACGCTGCCTTCCTTGTTGAACGCCGGACGCAGGCCGGCCAGGCCTTCGAGGGTCGAACCGGGCTTGATGTATTCGTCGCTGTCGAAGACCACGGTGCCTTTTTTATTGGCGATCTCCAGCGGCAGGATCTCGTCCTTGAACTTGCCTTCTTTTTGAGCGGCTTCGGCCTTCAGCTGCGATTGCAGCGCGAACTCGTCCTGCTCGGCGCGCGAGATGTCGTGTTTTTTCGCGACGTTCTCGGCGGTGATGCCCATGTGGTACTGGTTGAACGCGTCCCACAGGCCGTCGACGATCATGGTGTCGACCATCTTGATCTCGCCCATGCGGAAGCCGTCGCGCGAACCCGGCATCGCGTGCGGCGAGGCGCTCATGTTTTCCTGGCCGCCGGCGATGACGATTTGTGCGTCGCCACATTTAATCGCCTGCGCCGCCAGATGGGTGGCTTTCAAACCGCTGCCGCACACGTGGTTGATGGTGAAACCGGGAATGGAATTCGGCAGGCCGGACTTGATGACCGCCTGGCGGGCCGGATTCTGGCCGACGCCGGCGGTCAGCACCTGGCCCAGGATCGCTTCGCTGATCTGGCTTGGATCGATGCCGGTCTTGGCCAACAGGCCCTTGATCACGTGCGCGCCCAGGTCCGAGGCCGCGATCTTGGCGAGGCTGCCGCCGAATTTGCCGACACCGGTACGGCCAGCGGCCACGATAACTACATCATCCATATGACTCTCCAATACGCCGGCCAAGACCGGCTTAGTTTAGCAACAACATTGAGCAACTACACGAACGTCGATAATACGCCTACGACGGCAGGATCGTGGGGGTTTCGATTGTGCGTCGCCGCGAGGATCTGGCAGGTGTTTCTCTAGCAGCATCCATGCCAGCGAGACTGACCAAAGTCGCGGAGCCATCGTAAGCGCCCGGATTTGGCGACACCTTGATTTATGTCAATCTTTGCTTCGACCTGCCGCAAGACATTTTGAAGAAACCATGCAAATTTGTCACGACAATAATCTGATACCGTCGAGCGTGGCGGCGCACTGCTCGCGTATCACTTTGACGAAATCGAGCACGTAGGCCTTTTGTCTTTGCGACTCCGGCACCGAGACGAACAGGTCGCTCCACAGGCCGTGGTCGCCCACCGGCTTGGCGATGACGTAGTCGTAGTCGACATAGTTCTTGATGGCCCAGTTGGGCAAGGCGGCGATGCCGCGGCGGCTGGCGACCAGTTGCAGCACGGCCACGGTCAGCTCGGCGGTGCGGCGCTGGACCTGGATGCCGGCCGGTTGCAGTACTTCGCGGATGAGGTCGATGCGGGTTTCCGGCACCGGATAGGTGATCAGGGTCTCGCCCTCGAAGTCGGCCGCCTGCAAGCGGCGCTGCGTCGCCAGCCGGTGTTTTTGCGCCATGACGACCAGGATTTCATAACGGAACAGCGGGAACGTAACGAAATCCGGGCCATACGGCGAACCGATGACGAGGTCGGCGGCACCGGCGCGCAGCAGCTCGGCGGGTTCGCTGTGGAAGCCGGAGACCAGGTCGATTTCCACGTCCGGCCAGCGCTTGCGGAACTCGTCCATGACCGGCATCAGCCAGTCGAAGCAGGTGTGGCATTCAAGCGCGACGCGCAGCTGGCCGGTGTCGCCCTGGGTTAAACGGGCCACTTCGCGCTCGGCCGCCTCGATTTCCGGCAGCAGCATATCGGCCAGTTTGAGCAGCCGCGCGCCGGTGGCGGTAAAGCCGATCGGCACGGATTTGCGCTCAAAAAGCGGTCCGCCGTAGCGATCTTCCAGCAACTTGATCTGATGGGACAACGCCGACTGGGTCAGGTTGAGCAGTTGGGCGGCGCGCACCAGGCTGCCGGCCGAACGAAGCGCGCTCAGGGTGCGGAGGTGGCGTATCTCTAGCATGGTCTATTAAAAATTTTCATGTGAAACTACAAAATCTTTCGTTTTGATTATAGACCGGAATGCCGCAAACTTTATCGCATCAATATTAAATGCGGATGACACCGATCATGACACCATCAAATAAAGCGGGCGCGAGCCACATCCACACCCATATTCCGGGTTTTCCACGCATCGGCGCGGCACGTGAACTGAAATTCGCGCTCGAAGCGCATTGGCGCGGCGAGCTGTCGGAAGCCGGACTGGAAGCGGTCGGACGCGATCTGCGCGCCCGCCACTGGGCGTTGCAGGAGCGGGCCGGGCTGGACTTCGTCACCGTCGGCGATTTCGCCTTCTACGACCAGGTCGCCAATCATGTTCAGCTATTGGGTTGCGAACCGGCCCGTTACGGCTTCGATCCCCGCCAATCGCAGCTGGGCCGCTATTTCGCCATGGCGCGCGGCGACGGCGGCAACGATGGTCATGACAGCGGCAAGGAATGCGGCCCCGACTGCGGCCACGACCATTCCCACGGCGGCGACGTGCACGCCTCGGCGGCGCTGGAGATGACCAAGTGGTTCGACACCAACTACCACTACCTCGTGCCCGAATTCACGCCGGAAACCGCGTTCTCGCTGGCGTGCGAACGGCTGTTCGACGAGGTGGCCGAAGCGCAGGCGCTCGGCCACGCGGTCAAGGCCGTGCTGCTCGGGCCGCTGAGCTTCCTGTGGCTGGGCAAGGAAAAAGGCGCCGCCGTGGAGGCCGGATTCAACCGCCTCGACCTGCTCGACAAGCTGCTGCCGGTCTACGGCGCCGCGCTGGACCGCCTGAAGGCGCAAGGCGTGCAGTGGGTGCAGGTGGACGAACCCATCCTCGGACTGGACCTGCCGGCGCCATGGCGCAGCGCGTTTGAAAACACCTACTGGCAACTGAACCAGGTCGGCGTGCCGCTGCTGCTGGCGACCTATTTCTCGCCGCTGGAAGAAAACCTGAGCCTGGCTTGCCGGCTGCCCGTTGCCGGGTTGCATGTGGATGGCGTGCGCGCCGCGCATGAGCTGACCAGCATCGCCGACTGGCTGCCGGTGCACAAGGTGCTGTCGGTCGGCATCGTCGACGGCCGCAACATCTGGCGCACCGACCTGGACGCGGCGCTGGCGGCCCTGGCGCCCATCGTCGAGAAGCGCGGCGGCAAGCTGTGGCTGTCGTCGTCGTGCTCGTTGCTGCACGTGCCGTTCACGCTTGCCGCCGAACACGCGCTCGACGCCGACATCAAATCGTGGCTGGCCTTCGCCACCGAAAAGCTGGACGAGCTGTATGTGCTGAAGCAAGCGCTGCAAGGCATCCACGAAGCCTCGGTCAGCGACGCGCTGGACGCTTCGCGCGCCGCGCTGGCCGCCCGCCGCGCCAGCGCGCGTGTGCACCAGCCCGCCGTGCGGGAGCGGCTGGCGGCGCTGGGCGGCGACGCCGACCGCCGGCGATCGAGCTTCGCGCAACGCCAGACCGTGCAGCGCGCGCGCCTGCGGCTGCCGGACTTTCCGACCACGACCATCGGCTCGTTCCCGCAAACGGCGGCCATCCGCGCCGCCCGCGCCGGCTTCAAGCGCGGCGAACTGAACGCCGCCGACTACGAGGGCAAGATGCGCGACGAGATCGCCTACGCGGTGCGCCGCCAGGAGGCGCTGGGACTCGACGTGCTGGTGCACGGCGAGGCCGAGCGCAACGACATGGTCGAGTATTTCGGCGAGCAGCTGGACGGCTTCGTCTTCACGCAACTGGGCTGGGTGCAGTCGTACGGATCGCGCTGCGTCAAGCCGCCCATTATTTACGGCGACGTCAGCCGCCCGAAAGCGATGACGGTGGACTGGACGGTGCACGCGCAAAGCCTGACCGGCAAGCCGATGAAGGGCATGCTGACGGGACCGATCACGATTTTGCAATGGTCGTTCGTGCGCGACGACCAGCCGCGCTCGTCCACCGCGCTGCATATCGCGCTGGCGATCCGCGACGAGGTGGACGATTTGCAGCGGGCCGGCATAGTCATCATCCAGATCGACGAGCCCGCCGTGCGCGAAGGCTTGCCGCTGCGGCGGGGCCGCTGGGACGAGTACCTTGAGTGGGCCACGCGCGCGTTCCGCGTCTCGGCCGGCGTGGCGGCGGACGGCACGCAGATCCACACGCACATGTGTTATGCCGAGTTCAACGACATCCTGCCGCAGATCGCCGCGATGGACGCGGACGTGATCACGATCGAGACCAGCCGCTCGGACATGGAGCTGCTCAATGGCTTCGGGCAATTCCGTTACCCGAACGAGATCGGACCGGGCGTGTACGACATCCACTCGCCGCGCGTGCCGGGCCAGGCGGAGATGGTGAGGCTGCTGCGCAAGGCCAGCGCGGTGATTCCTGCCGGCAATCTATGGGTGAATCCGGACTGCGGCCTGAAGACGCGGGGGTGGGCGGAGACGGAGACGGCGCTGCGCAATATGGTGGCGGCGGCGCACCAGATGCGGGCCGAGCACGCGATCTATTAAGACGGCCGGGCCCCGACTCGGTGGGGCCCGTACCTTCAATCAAATAGGCGGGACGCCGTAATCGGCCATGCATGGGCCGCTGGGGGCGCATCCATGGCCGATTACGCTACGCTAATCCGCCCTCCGTGTTTCAGAATTTGGTGAGGTCCCGGCCGCTTCATAGGAAAACGTATGCCGCGGCATTCGTCAACGGCCCGGGCCATGGCCGCCCCGCGGCCCCAAATCCCGCATTTTTACTGGCCCAGTACGCCGTGCGGCCTCCCCATCCACCGGTTTCCACAGTAGAATGCTCGTGCCTGCGCATGCGCGCGAGGTTAACCTCTAATACTGTCGCCCATGTCCAAGAGCCTGTTTCAAAAGCCCATCGAAATCAAGATTTCCACCGTTGTCGCCGTCTCCGCCATCCTGGCGACCGCCGACAGCATCGCTCTCGACGCCGCGTTGGCCGAAATGACCGGTGGCACCACCGACTTTTTCGAAGACGACCTGGCCGTGATCGATGTCGCCGCGCTGCCGGCCGGCTGCGATCCCGTCGACTGGGCCGGCATCATCGCCCTGCTGAAAAAATACCGCTTGAATCCGGTCGCCGTGCGCAACGCGCCGCCGTCCATGGCCGCCGAGATCGCCGCCCACGGACTGAGCCTGGAAACCGCGACCAAGCCGCGCGCCGACGAGGCCGACGCCGAATCGGCCAAAACAGCGGCGAAAGCGGCGGCCAAGGCGGCAACGCCGGCCGCCAGCAAGGCGCCGGTCGCGGCGGCCACGGCGGCGGCGGCCACCGACAGCCTGCCCGGCAACGCCGGCGTCATGATCATCGACACACCGGTGCGCGCCGGCCAGCGCATCTACGCGCGCGGCTGCGACCTGATCATCACGGCGGTCGTCAACAACGGCGCCGAAGTCATCGCCGACGGCAGCATCCATGTCTACAACACGCTGCACGGCCGCGCGCTGGCGGGCGCCTCCGGCAATCCCGAGGCGCGCATCTTCGCGATGAGCATGTCGCCGGAATTGGTGTCAATTGCCGGCGTTTACCGTACTTTTGAAGACGGGTTCCCCGCCGAGTTCGCGCGTTCCCCTGCGCAAATCCGCTTGGTGGGCGACCGAATCGATATACTATCTGTCAATTCCGCGAACCGCGCCTGAGTGGCCTGCTGTTCATCTCTCTGAAAAGGATTATTTGTGGCGAGAATCATTGTAGTGACGTCCGGCAAGGGCGGTGTCGGTAAGACGACTTCCAGCGCGAGCTTCTCCACCGGCCTGGCCATGCGCGGCCATAAGACCGCCGTCATCGACTTCGACGTCGGCCTGCGCAACCTCGACCTGATCATGGGCTGCGAACGCCGCGTGGTGTACGACCTGATCAACGTGATCAACAAGGAAGCGTCGCTGACCCAGGCGCTGATCAAGGACAAGCACTGCGACAACCTGTTCATCCTGCCGGCCTCGCAGACGCGCGACAAGGATGCGCTGTCGGAAGACGGCGTGGAAGTCGTGCTGCACGAACTGATCAACATGGGCTTCGAGTTCATCATCTGCGATTCGCCGGCCGGTATCGAGCACGGCGCGCTGATGGCGCTGACCTTCGCCGACGAAGCGATCATCGTCACCAATCCGGAAGTGTCGTCGGTGCGCGATTCGGACCGCATCCTCGGCATCATCCAGGCCAAGTCGCGCCGCGCCCAGACCGGCGGCGAGCCGGTCAAGGAACATCTGCTGATCACCCGCTACTCGCCGAAACGCGTGGAAGCGGACGAAATGCTGTCGTACCAAGACGTGCAGGAAATCCTGCGCATTCCTTTGATCGGCATCATCCCGGAATCGGAATCGGTGCTGCACGCTTCAAACCAGGGTAACCCGGCCATTCACTTCAAGGGCACCGATGTCGCGGAAGCCTACGAAGACGTGGTGTCGCGCTTCCTCGGCCAGGAATTGCCGTTGCGCTTCGTCAATTATGAAAAGCCAGGCCTTCTGCAGCGTATTTTTGGGAGCAAGTGACATGGCCCTGCTTTCTTTCCTGTTCCCGCAAAAACAGAAAACCGCGACGGCGGCCAAGGAGCGGTTGCAGATCATCATCGCGCGCGAGCGCAATGGCCGCAGCGGTCCGGATTTTCTGCCGGCGCTGCACAAGGAATTGATTGAGGTGATTTCGAAGTACACCAAGGTCAACGCCGACGACATCAAGATTTCGCTCGACCGCCAGGGCAACCTGGAGGTGCTGGACGTGAACGTGGTGCTGCCGGACGCGTAACCCTTACGCTTTCAGCGATACGCACGCGTCACCACTTAGGGGTCGGACCCGACGGGTACGACCCCGCCCGGGGGTGCGGGTTTGGCGGCCCGTCAACGTGTCGTCCGCGACACACTTTATGCCGGACGGACCACTCCGCCATCCTGCGCGACACCCGCCGTCACCAGCTTGGCCGCCACCTTGACGCAGGCTTCCACGTGCTGGTAACCGATCTGCCGGAACGCCAAAAATCCGATCCCGGCCGCCGCCAGCTGGCCGGCCAGCGGCACCATCTTGCCGGCCTGGCGCGCCGCCACCTTCATGCCGGTCTTGCGCAACATCGTCGTCACCACCTCGCGCGTGACCACCTTACCGACCAGCATGCCGCCGACGCCGATCGCCGCCTCGTAGGCGATCAGCTTGAACTTGGGCTGCAGCCGTTCGATCTGTTCCTCCGACAGCCCGAACTCGTGGTTGATGTCGTCGATCAGCAGCGCGAACAGGCGCAGATCCGACACCACATCGAGACCCGGGATCGGCACCGCCGCCACCCCGGCCGACACCATCGCGCGGCGCCGCACCAGCTTCCGGCAGCGTTCCCGCACTGCATCAATATCGCGCGCGGTGCCCGGCACCAAGGTCCAGTTCGTGTTTGTTTTGAGTCCCATAGCGCCTCCCGGATGAACTGAAGATTCTTTCCAAATTTCAACTTCTTCATTGAATTCGGGCTTTTTCCAGTGTACCGTGTAATAACCGGACGGGCGCGCACGATGAAAAAATGCATTGTCAAACGACAAACGTTAATGTCCCAAAAAAAATATTTAATCATTCTGCCAATTAATTTGTGAATCTCTGTTATATTTGACGTGACATCTCTTTAACATATATTTCCTACAGGCAGCAGTATGAGAATCGCCGTACTCGACAACGACCGCAGCCAGGCAGACTTGATCTGCCAGGTGTTGACCTCCGCCGGCCACATTTGCCACAGTTTTCAGACCGCAAAAGACGTGCTGGCACAGCTGCGAAAAGACAGTTACGACATGCTCATACTCGACTGGCAGGTGGTCGATCTGACCGGTGCCGAAGTGATGCGCCGCGCTCGTGAAAAGCTGCCCGACAGCGCCCCCGTGCTGTTCCTCACGACCAGCTCCGGCGAGGACGATATCGTCGCCGGCCTGGCCGCCGGCGCCGACGATTACATGATCAAGCCGCTCCGCCGCAGCGAGATGGTCGCGCGCGTGCAAGCGCTGCTGCGGCGCGCCTATCCGGCCCAGAACGGCGCCGAACAATTGCAATTCGGTCAATACGTTTTCGAGACCCGGCCCGGCCGTTTGCTGATGGATGGGGTGGTGTTGGACGTCACCCACAAAGAGTTCTACCTCGCACTGTTATTTTTCCGCAACATCGGCCGGCCGCTGTCGCGCGCCTATATTCACGAGGCCGTGTGGATCCGCGAAACCGCCGTGCCGTCCCGCACCATGGACACCCACGTTTCGCGCGTGCGCAACAAATTGCAGCTCAAGCCCGAAAACGGCTTCCGCCTGGTTCCGGTGTACAGTTACGGTTACCGACTGGAAAAACTCGGCGCGGCGTGATCCCCGCACGCCCCGTCCCGAAAGGCAGGTCCGCTGCTATTGCTTTAGGCAGCTCCGGGGCAACATACAGGTCATCACGGTATAATGTCCGCTAATTCATCGTCCGGACCCGAAATGCAGCTGCTTGCCGTCGGCCTCAACCACAACACCGCACCGGTCTCGCTACGCGAGCAGCTGGCGTTCGCCCCTGACCAGCTCGGCCAGGCGGTGGTGGCGGCGCGTTCGTGGTTCGAGCGCATCGACCATCGCGGCAGCGACGAGGCGGCGATCCTGTCGACCTGCAACCGCACCGAGCTCTACGCGGCCAGCCAGGTGCCCGATCCGCTCGACGCCGGCGCCCATTTCCTCGCCGATTTCCACAAGCTGAACTACGCCGAGCTGCGCCCGCACCTGTATTTGTTGCCGCAGCACGACGCCGTGCGCCACACCTTCCGCGTCGCCTCCGGGCTCGATTCGATGGTGCTGGGCGAGACGCAGATCCTCGGCCAGATCAAGGACGCGATCCGCACCGCCGACGAGGCGGGCGGCCTGGGCACCTATCTGCACCAGCTGTTCCAGCGCAGCTTCTCGGTCGCCAAGGAAGTGCGCAGCACCACCGAGATCGGCGCCCACAGCGTGTCGATGGCCGCCGCCGCCGTGCGCCTGTCGCAGCGCATCTTCGACAAGATCTCCGAGCAGAACGTGCTGTTCATCG
>Ga0105244_10000788_pt1 | contig 26960 bp, 26 predicted proteins | sample KBSM44metaG_FD_80423 | JGI IMG/M metagenome (GOLD analysis project Ga0105244, IMG submission 80423) | Miscanthus rhizosphere microbial communities from Kellogg Biological Station, Michigan, USA - KBS M4-4 metaG | ecosystem: Host-associated > Plants > Roots > Rhizosphere > Soil | place... | reverse complement strand
CCATTCCATGAAAGTACGCGGCGCACCTGCCATTGGTATTGCAGCAGCCTTCGGCGTAGTGCTCGGAGCCAAAGCCTATGATGGCATCGCTATCCAAGGCTGGCTGGATCATGTCAAATCCGTTTGCGCACACTTGGCAACATCACGTCCAACAGCGGTTAATCTTTTTTGGGCATTAGATCGCATGATGCAAAAGGCAAACCAAGTTGTAGAAGCTGGTCTAAGTCTGGATGAAAGCACAGATGAGCTTGAAGCAGAAGCATTGTTGATTCAGAAGGAAGACGAAGAAGTATGCCGCATGATCGGTGAACATGCCCTGCCTTTATTTGAGGATGGAATGGGTGTACTCACACACTGTAACGCAGGAGGTCTGGCGACAGCAAAATACGGTACGGCAACCGCCCCGATGTATCTCGCTCAAGAGCGTGGCATTCATCTGAAGGTATTTGCTGACGAGACACGTCCCGTTCTTCAAGGCGCCCGTTTAACTGCATTTGAGCTACAACAGGCCGGAATTGACGTAACGTTACTCTGTGACAACATGGCGGGTATGGTCATGTCCAAAGGCTGGGTACAAGCTGTCATTGTGGGTACGGATCGGGTCGCAGCAAATGGGGATGTAGCCAACAAAATTGGTACATACAGCCTGGCTGTACTGGCCAAAGCGCATAATATTCCTTTTTATGTAGCAAGTCCACTATCAACCATCGACTTGTCCACAACGTCCGGGGATCTGATTCCAATCGAAGAGCGTGCTGCTGAAGAAGTGACTGAAGGATTTGGCAAGCGTACTGCACCGCAGGGCGTTAAGGTATTTAATCCAGCCTTTGACGTAACCCCGAACGAATATGTTACCGCAATTATTACGGAAAAAGGTATTGTTCGTGCGCCTTTCCAGGAGAATCTCGCGGCTTTATTTGCGGAATAAAAAATGTATAAGACAACCGCATATCAATCATTGATGCGGGTCTATAAAGAAAAGGGACAAGACGGATGCCTCCGACTTCGTCCCTTTTTCTTCTGTTCTATTTCTATGGTGCCGAATGAAAACCGGCACGTGCTTCAGATCATTTTTAACAATGCTTCTACACCTGTCATACCCACTGTAATCCCCATAGCCTCTGCCTCAGTCGTCACCGATTCCATTGGTGCATGAAGCAGTTGCTCCAGTGTTCGCACACCTACAGCCCGTGCGGCCACAATCTTGCGATCGCCCAGCTTCTCATTCAATAACCCCACATCAAGGGCGCCGCACATGATATACCCTTTGGATGTATTAATCGTTAACAGTGTCGTTTTGGGAAGTTTCACTTCTACCCCAACGAGCACATGCTCTCCCACCACAATCGGCTCCATCGTCACCATAATCTCACGATCCACCTCCTCTTCAACAGATCACGATAATTGTATGCCTCTTGGCGTATCGCCGTGTGGACACCTGCCGTGATGAACAAAAAGTGGGTAATCATGATGTAGGTAACACTCTCAGCCGGAATATGAGGACATCCTAGTTTAACGCAAAAAAAAAGGGCTAAAAGCCCTCTTTCATTAACACTCTACGCTGTGGTACGACATCTAAATAAAAGGTCACAAAATATAGAAATACGCCTGATTGCGTGGCCCTTTAACGATCAATGTCGTTACTCGGTCACTCGCATCCCGTTTACGAATGCTTGCAACGGCGTTTAATTCCTCATCAGCAACAACTCTCGGTTGAATCCACGCATACACATCAGGTTTAGAAACGATCATCTCAGCAGGCAGATCAGCAATTTGTCTAACATCAACCACGGACTGCAGATCTTTCCATTCTCGAACCTCAATGAAACCCTCCAAGTATTCTCTTTCCTTGACACCAATATGGGCTTCCAGATCATTCGAATATTTAACTTCCAAGCTTGAAAGAATATTCGGTCTGGATACAAACAAGTGCGACATCATCTCTTCAACAAAAGGAATTTCTATGATACCGCGCTTTTCATCCTCATCCGGTACTCTGGTCCACAACACGCCGCCAAGATCCGGCCTACTCACCGCTAATTCCGACGCTATTTCAGCTTCAGCACTGCGTATAACGGTTAACTCCGAGTCTAATGTTTTGCTTGCTTTGATATAATTAGAAACTTCTATGACGGAATGTAATTCAGGTTTAGAAATGTGTAAAACGTTCCATAGATATGCATTATAAGCCCTGGATACAGTCAACTCACTTATCAAGGACATCTTCGGATCAATCGTTAGGGCAGCAGGCAAATCAGGATGAGATACAGCAAGATTTGCCGCTCTTTCATCATCGTTGATTTGCCTAACTGATAATTCAAACTCTCTCTCTGTCTCCGTACTTATTGAGACTACGAGCTTGGCTGGGATTTCTGGCTTGGAGACACAAACGGACGTTTCTCTCTCACTCACCGTGCTTTCAATGACCGAAAGGATTGAATACAACTTTGCTTCTGTTCGATGAGCTACAGCCATAGATGCATTCAGATCTGGACGACTCGCAGATACAATGGCAGGTGCCTCATGATGCATATGATCTTCATAACGATGTACATATAAATTCGATTGCAGCCACGTAAAACCGATATCACTATGCACAAATAACGTCGTTTTGAGTTCCTTACGTCCGACTCCATAGACAAAAAGTTCGCTTTCTTTTTCTGTACGTCCGATAGAGTAAATCTGCGAAGTAATATACTTGATTTGTAACACAGGTGGCTTGGCAGACTCACGGGTGTTGAAATAGATTGGAGACAAATCACTAGATTGAATCATCATCCCAATATTTTGGAGTTCGCCGTTTCTCAGCATCTTTAGAATATCCATCATATCGAATTCAACATAACGCTCACTTGTATTTATGCTGTAGCTTGACGTTAATCGTTGAATGGAATGAGGCCTGTTGGCATGTGTGATTCCATATTCTCGCCATAAGGTATTAGGCTGATGCAGCTCAATGGATGCGCCTGGCGTGATCGTTCCTGTGTAATATAATTTTAGCTTGGCTTCTTCCAGGTACATCAGGTCAGGTATCCGCGTGTCTATATCTCCGAAATGAATAAAGGATTCGAATTGCTCCAATTCATCCCGGCCGATCATCATACGCTGTGTATCCCCAAAATTGATTGTCTGTAAGCGGAGCTGACTACGAGTGGTTGCATCTGCAACAGGTTGCAGGTTCACCGTGATGCGCGGGGCCTCCAGAAGCTCATATTTACCCTGTGCACGATTATGCTCCCTCACATAAACTGTACTTGTCAGATCATTTATCGGTGATGCTTGAATATAAGAATTTAGGTCTGATTGCGTTGCATACACCACGGATAGTGAACTACTTATATCCTTGGATTGCTCTACACGAGCAGAAACACGGGAAACCCTCTCACTATTTCCCCTAATAGCGGATGTCAATGTTGAGGGCAAATCTATGTCTATCTGATTGTATAAAACGTACTTTGCTCTAAAGCGATTCTCCGGACTTTTAATATGTATATAGCTGTTTAATGACGTCTCCCCGTAGTTAATTTCACTCACTTCCTGTCTCATTGTATTGAGAGCTATACTCGGTCTGCCTTGACCTTCATCTCGAAAATTCCATTCGGGTCTGGCTTGGCATGAATGTCCGTTGCAATCCGAACATAAAAATCAACACTCTCTTCCGGTTCCATTAATCCGTATGTCAGGTAATCAATCGGCAGAAATGGATCGGCCTGTCTGGATAATTGAACTTCAACTCCACTCGTCTGGAATTTCTTATCCATCTCGAGATAAACATGATCGACAGCATAACCGAGTTGATTTATCAACTTTACTTTTTTCGTCAATGTTGTTTGTCCCGCAATAATAACTTCGTAATCAAGTTGCTTCAGGATGCCGCCAAACGTATCCGAAAGGAAATCGCCAGATTCATCCATAAACATAAGTCCAGAGTAAGTTCCAACAAAACTAAATTCCCGGGAATCTACGGAACCCCAATAATCCTGAACTCTACTTTCAACTTATTTTCCTTGCCAAAGAGGAACTTCCGTTCATCGATGTTGATCTCAATCTTAAACGGCGAAGGCAGTAAACGTGTAAACTCCCCATCTGCTGGATAATACGACTGGCCATTCAAAAGCACACGATATTTGACTTTACCCTTGTCAGCATCATTCAATATCCCTTGAAGTTTATTACCTGAAAAAGTAAGATCTATGGTTGCTGTTGTATTCAAAAGTTGGAGCGCCATCTGCTGAACTTCCAATGTCTGACGCGGAGCATCTACAACCATCTTCACCTGATCCAAAGCATAGCTGTTTTCATAATGCTCACTGTTATCTAAATAATACGCAACCCGGGTTAGCCCTGTCAGATCTTGTTCAGGAATCGTGTTTAACGTTTCAACACTCATGCCTTTTCTTTTGAACAATGTCGTGTTCTGGATGTCCAGAGTTACCCACTTATCAAAACGATACGTTTTCCACGTCAGCCCAGAGTCAAACGAAGCAGCCAGTTTTAAAGTTCCTGCGGTGCGACTGTCAACGATTTTAGAAGCAACCAGCTTTTTTAAATCTCCGTACAACACCAGATCGGTTGGTTGCACAATAATCTGCTCAAACGGCAGCGCATCATAAGTTAATGACATATCTCGGGTACCAGCAATAACCTCTTCATCATTAGTCCATGTCACCACGTCAAAATCTCCCTCAAGTTCATCCAATGGGGAGTAGTTTGCTGTAATATTCAATGCTGCCGATGTTTTCGTTGGATCGTCGGTGTAATAGAGCACATCCACAGTATCACCTAACTCGTCGTAGAGTGTGAACGGTTCGGTTTCGATTGTGATTGTGGATTCCGTTTGGTTTGGATCATCTGTGAATTCAATGATTTTAATCTCTTTGTCTTCCCACTCTTCCGCGAGTGTGAAAGGTTTGGTTTCTATGTTGAAGGATACCTCTGTTGTATCTGGATCGTCTGTGTAATAACATAATTCAACCTCTCCTTCAAGTTGTGACCATGCGGATTCGGGGATGCGTGAAATATCATCCATTCCTAAATTTAAATAGTCTTGCTCAGTGGCTACACCCTCTATTCTCTCCCAGTTCCCTTTGGAGTAATACATATAATTCGAATGGTTCTGAATGAGGATTTTGTTGTCATATACCAGAGTCATAAACTCAATTTCTCGAATATTAATTACTTCGGAAACATTATTTCTCGTCACTCTCACTCTATAACTACGATAAGATTTATTAGGATTAATTCTAATTACAACTCTTCGATTGTTTGTCCACGATGCGATGGTATAATCGTTCCTTGTATCTATTAAGTCCCAAACTACTTCATCATTGCTCGCTTCTAATACCCATGAACGAGGAGGTGAGTTGTTTTCCAAACAATATATAGAGTATCCCGCCAATTTTATTGAAGTCGGAAATTTGTAAGCCACCCAAGTATTTGTATTACGATAGGTTCCATAAAAGGTGTCTAAATTCTGATCAAAAGCCTTGTAACCGAAATTGGTGCCATTTTGAGAACTATAGCTAACGACGCCGGAGGGTGAAGTATTTGATGTCATAGGTGGTACTATGTTTAAAAGTTTAGCCATCTTTCTATCTCCCTTCTAGTAGATTTATAAAATCAAACCTATTTACTTATGTAAAAGAAACTTGTTTAATTGGAGTCTTGGAGGTATCGATCTTCTGTTTGAATACTTTACCGACCCCAAGTTGCGAATGATCTCTATTCCATAATCTTCTTTCAGTAAATTCGTCGTCTAGATTGATAGTCATGCCTTTATTCATCCCCCTTCTCACAAAATCATTTTCTGTGTTCTGTACACAAGAGATATACCTTTCAGACTCATACATACCAAAATCACCAATGGCCAAGAAATCACCCGCACCTTGGTTTGCAGTAACATTAATTCTGTATTTCTTGTATGCTAGATTATTTTTAAATTTATAAAAGCGAAACTCTTCTGAGGCGAAGTTGGGTTCATTAACTCTCGTATCAAGAATTATCCATTGTCCATCGTTCCAGCCTTCAAATGTCCACGTTTTGGGAGGTCTGTTAACTGGAGTTGTTCCTGTTTTTAAGGAGTATCCTGTTAAAGTTTTAGGAGAAGCGAATTCATAACTAAGCCAACCCACCAAAACGCCGCTTGCTGTAACCCAACCATTCTGATCTACCATTCGGTCAAATGCTTTCCAAGGATAGAATGTTGAGTATGTCGAACTAGCTTCAACTATCCCAGATGGTAAGATATTACTTGTCATTGCTGGAACAGAATTATCTTTGTATTTACTTATAACGCTGTAATAATTATCTTCTGATGAAATCAAGAATTTATAGGAGTAAGTCAGATTATAAGCTTTAAACCCAGCAGGAGCCCCATATACAAATGGAGTTGCACCAAAGTTTACAGTCACTGTTTTGCTATTGCCACTGAATGATCCTAGAGTTGGAAAAACTTCACCTAGCAATTTAATGTTAGTATGACTGGCTCCCATGCTGACACCATTTTTAAAAAACTCTAAGATCCCGTTATCAAGATCAAGTGCAACTCCAACAATATTACCAACATCCCAAACCGTACTGTAGGTCGTGTTATCTGGATATTTATTACCAGTGTTCCCGTAATAAGTTCTCCAGCTAGTACTATCTGGAACAAAGTTTCCACTTAATAAAAACTGTTTATTAGATATTCCAATGTGTACATTTCGGACTCCAGAATCATATCTAACTTCCCAATACCATTTGCCATATGACTTTCCATGAGTAGCACGAATCGCTCGATAGTCTGTTGTAGAGACGAACGTCAAATTGCCATTGCTCAATGTAAATCCAGAACCCATATCATCGGGATTCAATGTTACTGGAATAGATTCCATTGTAAATCACTGCTCCTTTCAAAAAATACAAATAGGACACTCCGTGTAGATGTTTTCCCAGTTAACCCAACATAATTTTATCTACCCTTCGCTTTGACATATTAATTGAATGTTCAAAGGTTGTACTTGTACCTAACTTGATATATTTATCTTCAACTTTTTTAATTTTCTTCATTACGCTGACCGGAACAATTGACTCTTTCCCATAATTCATAAATGTCCTCTCAGCTAAATTAGGTAAGTTAATTAAATATGGATCTGACAATTCTAACATTTCAAATTCAGCTATAGCCCAAGTTAAGTTAAGTGTACCTCGAATTCTGTAGTACCTAAATGATGAAACATTATTAATAAGAAATTCTTTTGTTTCTCCTTTGGTCCAATTGACCCCACTTTTTGTATCTAAAATAGTCCAAGATAAATTATCATTGCTTGACTCAAAAAACCATGCGGTTGGTGGTGTATTGTCTATTGTTGCGTGTGATGACAAACGATAACCAATAATTTTCTTTGGAGTAGACCAATCAATTCCTATGTAATATCCAGATGAAGAACTGGCCCAACCAAAAACTCTCCCTTTGTCACCATCGAAAGCGTTAAATGCCGATCCCGCTCCAGATTGTATGCCATTAGTCCATTCAGTTGAGAATATTGGAACTATAGGTGAAGCGGAAAAATTACTGGTCATTTGTGGAATCACGTTGACATACTCCATTCCACCTAAAGAATAATGTTCATTACCAGATGAAAGTAACATCTTACTATAAGGCTTCCTAAATTCGCCTGTTGAATCGATTTCAATAGAGTCGATTGCAAGAATTTTCCCAGTCTCCGTTGAAGGTATAGAAATTTCTACATAATGATACCCTAAACTTAAACCCGTAATTTCAAAGACTATAACTTGATCTAACACACTTGTACGATAAGCAGTGTACTCTTTATTTATACCGTCTATTGAAATTATGTTTCTTGTTGACCTATTTATATTGGGACTATCATAAATCCGTAGTTTGGTCCCATAAAACCAAAATGCCATTTTACCAAAGGTGCTGGTGGAAGTAAGTGTATTTCCCCAGCCAACAGTGAAATTGTTATTTGTATTCCACACACCTGTAAAAACAACATTAGGTAGTGTCGTCACAATATCATATCTTGACCACCCTTCTTCTGGAGATGTGGATACTCCCCAAAGCAAATATCCATCTGCATCAATATCGATTGAGTCAATTAGAAATATTGAAGTATCCACTGTTTTTATTTGTACTGTATGCACACCATCTGATAACCCTGAAATATCAAACACTAAAGATTGCGTAGTGCCACTGTTAGCATTCTCATTTATTACTCCGCGATTCGCTCCATCAATATTAACTTGAGCTGTTGTTGTTCTTCCTGTCCATTGTCCTCCCATAACCCTTAATTTTGTTCCTTGAAAACTGAAATTAACAGTAGAATTACTAACTTGAGTATACCTAGCAGAACCATTGTAATTAGCGGCTAAAGTTTCCGTTTGCCAAGTTCCTGTATAAGTGATTGCTGAGTATAGATTGTCATATCTTCTCCAACCATCTTCTGGTTCTGGTAGTCTTTGCCACAAAGTTGCCATTCAAATATCATCTCCTTTAACATACCGAGAATTAAAAAGAAGTAGAGCATGACACTCTACTTGGTGTATAAATTTGTTATTTCTAAATACTTCTCCAGATTGATATTCGATTTGAATAACTTACCTGAACCTAATGATCCATTAAGACTCATGCTATGAACAAAATTTTTGCTGTTTCTATCTAAAATAGATAAATCATCGATTCCCTCATTAATAAAAGTGTTTGGTGATGGCAACGTTGTCGAAATTGTATTCCACTGAGAACTTCGCCAATTCTTATAGTTACCGCTTACCTCTATAAGCGTTGTTGTGATATTCATTTTGTATGTCGTTATAGTGCCGTTTCCGCCACCCCAGCCTTGTTGATTCAATAGATTGCTGCCAGTAGCAGTATTGGCAGTTCTTCCACCACCTGATGCAGAAACTGTTCCGGTGTTGATGTATTCATTCCAATAAAATAAATTGATACTGCCCCCACCTGATCCTCCACCGCCGCCAATATCACTCCATGTATTTCCGCTGAATGTCGCGTTAACACTCATTCCTCTGTGTCCTCGACTTTCTATTGTCCCTTTATTGTCTATTACATTAGCATAAGCAATCAGCAATCCTCCTGTACCTATACCATCATCTAGAATATTGTAGGGCACATTTCCGTAGTTACCGACACTCCCTCTTACTACACCAGCTCCAGGTAATGCAATAATTCTAGTCGTTGTTGTAGCCGCTGTTTCATACAACCAACCATTTCCACCATGCACTCCATTAGCAGAATTAATTGGTTGTCCTGAATTTGTTTGTGTTGATGCATGTAGTACCGAGCCACTGCCACCACCACCTGAATAAGAGGTTCCACCACCGGTCACACCATAAGTCAACCGCTGAGTACTATTGTTCCAAATAAGCCCCTGCCCACCACCACCAGTCTGCCTACCAGTACCATTTAGACCTGTAGAATCCCCTGCTATACCCTGTCCTCCTACCCAAGAACCTCTACCATTCGCTCCTGCTGAGGGAATCATCTCGTATAATCCACTTTCACTTCTAAATAGATAAATATTTTGTCCTGAAGCATTTGATCCTCTGTCAGTCATAGAGATAGTACCCTTGTTAGTCAACTTTCCTCTAACAAAAATGGTCATCCCTTTTTTCCTGACTTGCGGAGTCAGGTTAACTCCTGTCTCCACCGTTAAATTACCTTTATAATTCAATATAAGCATTCTTGCATCTGCTATCGTATTACCTAGAACTGGGGTATTGCTATATGATATATCAGACTCGAAGTTATAAATTTCAATGTCAATATTAATTCCGTTTACAACAAGTGTGTGATCTCCATCCGGAATAGATTCCTTAGCAAGATAATCATATATTGTTGATCTTCCAGTGTAAGTTGTCATAATGATCCTCCTTATCCTCCACACGCTCTCTCATCTACCCGGTTGTTGCAGGAACTGCCATCGAATCCCCCTTCCCTACTCTGATCTGATCCATCTTTTTAAATTTCGTACGCTCAACCTTTTGCTGATAGACTACACCCGATGAAGTTACCGCCGTCTGATCCATCTTTAATGCATACTTGGTTTTTAACCGAAGTTCACCAGAATCACTTTCTACATAAGGATTACTATACTTGCCCGTTTCTAAGAAACTGTCTATGTAAAAGCTGGATTCCTGTTTATCAGCAATTATTTCAATTTTCACCTTGGCATATTTCGCCTGAGCTTTGGGAACGGCATCTTGCTCCTGCACTTCCTCATATTCCGTCCATTGAAATCCATCATCCGAAGTACTCCAATAGATCTTATATACCGAACCACTAGCACTGTTGATTTTCGCAGATATGCCTTTAAACGAAGCAAACTTATCCAGAATTAGAATAGCGTTTGACTCCCAGGAACCCGAGGAAGCAAAAATTACATTTCCATTCGCATCTCTTCCCTGTTCCGTAAGTCTTAACTTTTGATCCTGGTAAATCGTATTGTTAAACGCCCCCTTAGACAAATCAATGTCTAAACCAATCTCCTCAATAGCCATATGTGTACCCCTCCTGTCTTGTCAAGAATCTGATCACTAGCGAAGATCCCAGTTGATCATTCCCGCATGGTTAGCTTTCAACGGAGCAGTGATCCGGTCTATGATTAATCCATTCTTACGAATCACCAATTGACCTGGCAGATCCATATTTGAAGTAATCTTCATTTGAAAAAACGCACTCTGATTCATAGGTAAAGAGCACACACATTGAAAGTTGATATTCGCATCATGCAGATCCATTGTTTTTTTGTAGCCGAAATTGAAACTCTCAATCGCATTTCTGAAAGTTCCTGATGATTCCCGGCCTGCCAATCCTCTCATGCTTGCCTCAGAAGATCCCTTCTTGTACTGTATAATATCGTTGTAAACAAACGTTCTCCCCGTGAGCGGATACTCGTGTCTTTCACATTCATAAGCGATTGAATACCGATCCATGTTAATATGAAAGACACCATTAGCAACGTTGTAATACACTTGCGAGCCCTGCCCAATAACTCCGAAATATACCAGCTTCTCTTTTTGAATATCATAAAAATTCGATACACGTTGTGTCTGCAAATCATATTCGCTCAAATACGTTCCATCGTAATAATCAGCAACCCATACATAAGCTTGCTGTACTGGTGAACGAGTATACTGTTTCTGACTTAAGATCACAGATTCACCTCCTTGAATACGGTTTAAAATGGAAAGAGACAGGCATAATAGCCTGTCTCTTTTTATAAGTCACCTACCATCTCTAACCTTACACGTAACGATATGAGATACGTTTCTTGAATTCCTGTTTACCGCTACGAGCGTTCAAAGGAACTTCACATTGAATAGAAAGGGTCACATAGTTACCTGCAGCATCTTGCGGTTTACCATTATTGTTAACTCCCAAAATTTCTTTTGCTTCCGGTACCCATGGTGTAGCATACGGTGTACCTGAATGATCCAGCGTTGTTTTCCCTGTCGTTCCAATCGGTTTTGAGAAGTCTCTACCTACACGAGAGCTCTCTTCGTCCAGATCATTTTCTCCCAGAGAGTCCACTTGCACATGAAACCAGTTGTTTTTTACTGCTTCAATATCGAACTTTTCAGTATCTCCAGTACCTCCGTCGAGATCTCTTGTTGTAAATGTGCAGTCCTCCATTTTGGATACATCCGTGGCGCCACCTTTATTATTCCAAACATTGAAGATACGGATTTCGCTTTTGCTATCGGCATCAATCACGCCATAATTAAACGGTTCTACAATCTCCTTGCTGTGTGTTGCATCCATCCATGTAATAATCGGTTGTGTCATATTCATCATTCTCCTTCATGTCATGTTCGAATAGTTAATTGAATTGTAAGGTGTTGCAAATTTTCCCCCGCTTCAACGATATGTACTCTGAAAATATCTCCCGGCTCCACTTTTTTTTCATGAAATGTAGCTTCACCGTTATCTCGATGCTGCTGCGCTTCAAATATCAGAGAAGTCTCCGTGATGTCTAGCCACTGCACCAGGTCTTTGGATCGTTCTATTCTAATTACGGTTTGAGACTCTCCTGGTACAGCACAGTAACCTTTAATACTTAAAATTTCTCCTTGAAATGGAAAAGGGGCTAACACTCCTATAATCTCCGGATACACACGTGATTCTTTACAAAAAACTAGAATTCGATCTTGTACTTCCAAAGGAATCTCGTTTAATTTCAAGTGTTCTGCTTTACTCATAAGCCCATCTGTCGAAGCATTAACAACTTGAAGATTTTGTCCAAAGATATCGATTTCTTCCCAGTTCTCTCCGTTGAAACGATATCTTCTACCATCCTTATAGGTCTGCACCGTCCAGCCGATCTCAGGAGAAGGATAAGCCTCAGCAAGAATACCCATATCAGCAACAGGACTCTTAAAAACAAGTTGAGTTGTTTGATAAGCCTCTTCTGCATGTTGAGCAGCCTCCATAGCCTTTCTGGTTGCCTCGGCTGCCTGTCTAATTGCTTCCTCAACTTGTTCATTATCGATTGGCTGACCTGCCCCCGTTTGAACAGCTTCTCTAATTATTGCTTCCACTTGTGCTAAAGTTAGTCCATTTGACATAATTCACCTGCCTAAGCGTTATCTATGGTACAGAATAATGAGCAGATCTCATTTTCTTTAAAAAGATAATTGCAGAAATTATCATCTGAGTCCTCCCCTACCAACTCATATGCTCTCAGCACCTATCATTAAAGAAATTTTTAATCCATGGATGGAATCCTTGCTGCATATGACTAAAACGAAGTTTTCTAATAAGAAGTTTATAAAAAAACGATATCCCCCTCAGTAATCTGTTCACAACTAGAGTTTTATTTACCAAGCTTCTTTTTACAATTTTTACAGTATTTCAGACGATTAGATTTGGCTAATACACGTTTCCCACAGACACTGCAGTCTTTAACTGTTTCTCCTGTCCAACGCAAATATTCCAGAATAAAATCATCAAAACGTGTTAAACGAATAGCAACTGCATCCTCTGGATGAGCAAACAGTACCTGAACACTCGTCGAATCGAAACGTCTACTTTCTTTCAATAGACCTGAATGAATTAGTTTGTAAACCAGTAAACCCTGATCCTTTTTACTTACAGCCATTCCTGTATCGCTATAGATTTCACTCCAAGCATGATTAATCCAATACAAATTATTTTCATGGATTTGATTATTAATTTTACTGTAGACCAACAATACAAAGGCTAACTTTTCCAGTCGCTTACTGCGAAGCTCTCTAATTTGATTTAGTTCCTTGTGAGTTATCGATACATGTTCAATTTCAATTAAGCTTTTCTTTCCTCTCTCTTTTCTTGTTTTGATATATCTAGTTGCTTGGTGAATTACCCGGTAAAAAAACGATTCCCAATGTACAGTATTGTAATTGGGGTACGACTTTGCCATAAATTCGTGTAAAACATTATACGTATCACTCTTGCTTTTTCCTTCTTCAAGACATAATTTAGCTATACACACCAATGTTTTCGTCGGCTTTTTATCCATCTTTCCATATTCGAGTGCTTCTTCTGCGTGCTGTCGTTCGTTCAGAATCATCTTCATGAAGTAACCTCACTCACTTCAACAGACGTCATCCTAAAGGTCTTGCCCGCATATTCGAATTCCCCCGTCGCCTCCGCCACAACTGGATAATGGATGACCTGCCTGTTGCGATGCAACAGATTGCGAATGATCTGCTCACCGGATACGTCCCACACAAATTGTTTGGATTGATCTGCTCGGCGATAACACATATCCACAATCATGTTACAGAGATCTTCTTCGTTGTTACAAATCTCGAATGCCTGCTCCTTGAAACGTGAAACAAAAACCTGCCACCTCGCGGATCGTTCTTCCTTGTTCACCTTGCTCTTGCGAGAGTGGGTCATGTAGTTTCGAAGTTCCTCATTGTGCCTCTGATACAACTTCTGTATCTCCTTGTACCGTGTTTGCGAGTATTTTTTGGAAGTTTTCAGAATATCATGATCAAAACCATTTTCGGCGTTTCGGAACTTGATTTCATCCAACTGCTTCTCTACGCGTCTGCATAAACGATTCATGACAGAAGGAGCCACAGATACGGGCATTCTCTGTTCGTATTGTTGCAAGAACTGTACCATTTCAGCAGAGCCGCCTTGCTCTTGGGTGGCTGTTAACTCCTCCACCGTCATCCCAAACCGTTGCAAGCATTTCTGATTGGTTTTGTCGATATAGGTGTTATATTCCTTCTTTTGCTCTGGATCATTGTAGATGAAAAAATAAGGCTTTTTATCCGCCACCAGTTTCAACGCATTCTCATCCTGTACAGCAACGCGGATATCATACCAGTGTTTAGGCATAGGTTTACATTCAATCCCTTTGGCCTGATCAATGGCATTCTGCTGATAATGCTGGCCGCATTGTATCCTGTACATCATCTCCTTATATTCAGGGGTATCCTGCTCATAGCTAGCTAAAACATCAAACATCGATGTAATCTTGTTGGTCGTAAAACCGATCAGATCGCCAAAACTGTCTTTGTTCGCCTGAATGAGGTCACTCTCCGTCGGAATTTTTTTGGTTGATGTTTTTTGTACGCACACAATGGCCTCTAACTCTTGGATTGCACCAAGGATCGTCGCATTATCGGTAGTCAAGACCTGATCGCTATCCATATCTGCACCATTGAGAGAATAAGTTGTTGTATCCCAAGAATTTAATATCGTCACTGTGTTCATATACCGGTACCAATGTTGCATCTCTTCGGTATCGCTGAAACGAAGTATTTTAATATTGTTATGACAGGTCATCGGAGCTCTGAAACAGGCGACTTGAGGGACTTGTCTTTCATTCCAGTATTGGGAATAAAACTTATCCGACTGTAACAAGCCCGTCAAAGGCAGACCAAACATACTCTGACATAACGTATACGGATCTCCAGAAATAATGCTGAAATTTCCTTTAACACGTAAAACTCCAATCTTAGCTTCATTCATTCGTTTTCGAATGAGGTTATGGATTTTGTGTTTTACAAATGGATCGTCCATTAATCCGGATTCAACCATCAGACCTTTAATATAATCATCTGGACTATACAGGTAATCTCGCTCTTGAATATGGATACCTTTCAGAAATAAAAGTGCTTTGCGATAATCTTGTCCAAGTACGTCTTGGATGGTACTTATTGTCGGAGAGATCAGCTCATCAATTTCGTTGTCACTGAGCTGTAGCGACTGTATGAACTGATAGTTCAGATGTCGTTCATCCTCTAATTGTTCCGGTGTTACTTTGGTTACGCTGAAGGTGTATCCGTGATAACCACAACATAACAAATAGTCATTTATACCGCTGTATGCTTGCCAAAGCTTCAGCATAGACGTTGTTATAATCAGATCCACTTCGCGTATATCTACAGACTCGCCCCAGGCATCCACGACCATGTAATGACCCGCGACCCGATCGGCAAATTCATGATAATCAAATGTAAACACCATACCTTTGCAGAAACTGTTACGAATACAGAAACCACTCGAAATATAGGCATGACCAAGTTCTTCGGCCCATAACTTGCTAAGAGCGGGTGAGATCAAACCGAATCCATCACTCATATTCAATTGTATGGGGTGATCGTTTTTCTTTTCTACCTGAGGATATTCCGTCCTGGAGTCATCAATCTGAATAATGTCTGCACGAAATTCTGTGACACAGTCAGGTATAACCAGCACTCGCTCTGGATGAGAGACTGGAGTACTGGTGCTACAAGCCAGAGCTTTGTAAGCCTCCAATTTGGCCGGGACCAACTCCATATCCGGGTTTCTTCCATTATTCAATCTCCGTTCCAGTGGCAAGTGAATGTCCTCGCTTACGTAGATGACGGTTGAACTTTTGGCCCCTCCAGTAGTAGCCATCAAACGTTTGTACTTTGTACCGTTTAGACTAAATCCTTTGGAAGAGTTTAAGCGATCATAGTCCTTATTCGTTTCAATGACGACGAGCAGATAATCAGGAACAAATTTGAGTTTATTCTGTGCCTCATGCAGTTTTTTGAGCATTCGTTTATGCTGAACTGTCGTCTTCAAGGCTTTGACGCGTCGGAGTTCATGTTGAATCTCTATCCACTGCTCTTCCATTCTTTTCTGTGAACGCAACTGATCAATGAATCGAAACACCTGATGGTTTCCAATTGCTGCTAGTTCTCCGTTTATCGAGGCGTCATGGTACGTTAAATTCAGATGATAATTCGCTTTGCGGATTCGTGACGAAGTGACCTTATATACGTATCTCAATCGATTCTGATATGAAATGTTCATGCCCTATTCCCCCTGCTTCTTCCTGTCCTGATTACTAAATTATAGTTGTAGGTCAGGTTCATGAAGCCTGCAAAAGGTTTGATCACGGGATGAAAAAAGAAGAATATATGAGGAAAACAAAGGATCATTCTGAGTTCTAAAATTAACCGATTTCTAAGTCTTTGGTACTATGATTTCCATCATATTAGTGCTATAGTATATTAGAGTACATACGTGCTTACACATTATTTAACGGGGCTGGGATGAATGAAACAAACCTTATCCAATCAAGATGACGTCGGCTATTTATTTAATGTCGATATACTTATTAAGAGCCGTTCAAATGCATTGGCACTGCAGTCCCTGATCGAGTTCATAAACAAAGAAGAACAAATTGCGGACTTTCGGATTCACTCCGGAATTGTGCTTGGTCAAATCATTGAAGCTATGACTCAGGCTAAAACAGGTTCTACTGACTCTAATCAGAATTTCCTTGAGTCACCACAATTTTCCAACGCACAGTTGAACTCCAACAAGTCAGACCAGATCGTTGATTCGGTTTCGTCCAAATCACAACCACAACAATCCGTTGCCAAGGAATCAAATTCAAAAGTTGACAAGAAAAAGTCTACTGCAGACACTTCCCATGTCGCTGATTCGAATTCGTTCGATGCCTGGATTGAATCCTTAATTAAAGAAAATCGCCTCACCCGAATTGTCGTAAACAACAAACATGGCAAGCATCAGAGCATTCCTTGTCGAATACTTAATTTTGATCGGGATAACAATGTGGTTAGCATTTATCATGTGGATGAAAAACAAGTTTACACATTCAGAACAAACGAAATAGATGAGTTCTTACTGTAGCCTTAAAGATTCAAACAAAAAAAGCAACCTGATCTGGAATGCGGTAAACATTCGGGCACAGGTTGCTTTTGTTATACGATTATTCTTGTAACAAAGACTGCTACAGACTGGTCTTGCCCCGTTGCCAGACATCCATTGCAAACAGCAGCCAGCCAGCAATAAAAGCTACGCCACCGATCGGTGTGACCGCTCCTAAAATTTTGATACCCGAGATGCTAAGTACATAGAGGCTTCCTGAAAAAATGATGATACCCGCGAACAGCAAACGCGCTGCCCATTTCAGCTTCGTTGATGCTCCTAGCTGTCCAGCAGTTAATCCTACAATTAGCAAAGCAAGCGCATGAATCATGTGGTATTGTACCCCTGTTTCGTAGGTAGCAATTGCACTTGCACCAATTTTGTCCTTAAGCATATGTGCACCGAATGCACCAATAGCCACCGACAGCATCGTTAATATGGCTCCAAGCATCATCCATCTCCGTTGCATATCCACTCTCTCCCTTGATTCGTTTCGAACGCCATTACTCCATATATTGTAGCGAATTCAAGCTCTAAAGTAAAAGAAATGCCTTATGCATATCTAATCTGGAATCGCTGGACACTATACAGGGTAATAAACATTCAGTATCCTATACAAATCATGATATCTTTTAAGGAGGTAGTGTACCCTAATGAATAATTACAATTCACCAAACTCAGATGACTATACACTCCCGCCAGAATCAGCAGAAATCAATGGAATACCTCTCAAACATTCAGGGCCGGGGATCGCAAGTTTTGTTATTGGACTGGTTGGTTTTCTAGGGCATCTCGTAACATTTGTGTTGATGTCTCTTGTACTGAATAACTCCATTGAACTCCTCGGATCGTCAATCAGCCGGGAAGAACTCGCTATTCATCCGGCATTCGTTCTAGGTTCTTTGGCTTTTCTTGTCTGCCTGGTTTTTAATCTCATCGGCCTCATTCTTGGGATTATTGGATTAGCGCTCAAAAATCGCAAGAAAGTCTTTGCCGTTATTGGCACGATTCTGAGTGGACTACTTATTTTGTTTTTCACAGTGCTTGTACTTGGCGGTATATACTTGACGTAATGCTTTCCTTGAGAGCCCCGGTTCTTTATAATTAAGCTAGGTGGCTTAACCTTTGCCCCGTTATACTTAACATATGAATGACCAAATATTTGAATTCAAAAGGAGATTGACATGCCACGAATTAAAATTTTTGCGGACAGCACCAGTGATCTGGCTCCGGAGTGGATCCAGCAGTACGAAATCGGCATCATTCCTTTGTATGTGGTGTTTGGTGAAGAATCCCTGAAGGACGGACAAGAGATCAAACCAGAGCAATTGTACGAACGCGTAAGTCGCCATGGTTCTCTGCCCAAAACAGCAGCACCTTCACCCGCTGATTTCATGACCGCATTTCAACCTTACATAGAACAAGGCGACGATATTTTTTACATCTCCTTATCTTCTGAGCTTTCTTCAACCTATCAGAACGCTCTGCTCGCCAGTTCTGAATTTCCAGAGGGGCGCATCTCTGTAGTGGATTCCAAAAATCTCTCCTCGGGCATCGGCTTGATGGTAATGAAAGCTGTGTATGCAGCAGAACAAGGAAAAACACTGGCCGAGATTACGCAGCAGATTGAAGCCATGAAACCAACGGTGCGTACAGAGTTTGTTATCGATACTCTGGAATACTTGTATAAAGGCGGACGCTGCTCCGGAATGCAAAATCTGATTGGTAGCCTACTTAAAATCCGTCCCGTCATTCGGGTAACCGATGGTAAGATGTCCCCCGCCTACAAAGTACGCGGTAAACGAGAAAAGGCGCTGGAACAAATGTTGCAAAACACACTCAACAATAAAGAACAGATTGATCGGGATTTAGTGATCGTTGTTCATACCATGGCTGAGGAAGATGCGTTAAACCTGAAAAAGACGCTGCAGGAGCAAACCGGAGCGCGCGTAGAATTAACTACGGCAGGTTGCGTCGTTTGCAGTCATTGCGGACCCAAAACGACTGGAATAATCTATAACACGATTCATTAGGACGAATGGTAACAACAAATAAAGGGCATGCTCAGCAGATTGCTAGGCATGTCCTTTATTTGGTTGGGGATGACAACTAAATAAGCTTATTTTCTTTGATACCCAGGCCTCAACTAAAACAATCTTAATCCACACTCGTCTTGCCCGCTTGATCTGATCGTTAATAGGTTCTGGTCTTCAGATCGTCCAGACTTTTGAATGCATAACCTTGCTTGCGTGCCTCATCAATGATTGCTCCAAGTGCCTCCGTATTGTCTTTCGAAACGGAATGTAGCAAGATGACAGCCCCCGGATGAAGCTGTTTCAGCACCTGTTGATGAGCATACTGTGCACCACGCTGTACATTCGTGTCCCAATCCTTATAGGCTACAGACCAAAACACATTGACATATCCCTGAGCATAACTCTCAGCAAGTGTGCGATTGTTGAAAATACCGCGAGGTGGCCGCAAAAATGTAGCCTGTTGCCCCGTGAGACGGTGCACTTCAGATTTCACTTTTTCCAGTTCCTCTTTAATTTGTGTATTGGAAATTCGAGTCATGTCCGGATGACTCCAGGAATGGTTCCCGACAATGTGCCCTTCGGCAGCCATACGTTTGACAAGATCCGGCTGATCCTTCAAATAATGTCCTGTAACAAAGAAAGCTGCCGGCACCTTCTTCGCTCGCAACACATCCAGTATTGCAGGTGTGAACCCATTCTCATACCCATTATCGAAAGTCAGATACAGTTCCTTTTGTTTGGTATCCCCCAAGAAAATGGCATGATTATGCTCCAAAATAGACTTGAAACCTTCCTGATCAATGGAAGGCAGTTCGCCATTCTGACTTTTTTTAAAGCCAAAGTGGTACGCTCCATTAATGGGAGATGCTTCTGCCTGCGATGCCAGCATGCTAATGGTGAACAAGCCGAGCAGCAGATATAGCACCGTTCGCTTCATGTTATCCGCTCCTGTCCCTGAAATTTCAGTTTGTTTAATGGTCACAAACACCTTCAGGTAATATGCCGCAAGAGCGTCTATATTATGTAATCATTAGCGTTATATCCGTTTATTCTCGCGTGAGGACTGCGTTGGTTGATGGAAAAGCTCAAGTAAAGTCTGAGGTTTACCGCTGGTAGCCAGCCAATCTTTTACCGTCTGGACTGCACGAGTCTGACCGTCCCCTTGATCCCGCCAGGTTAGAAGCTCTATCACTTTGATGATGAGTGCTGACATGTTATGATTGTCCTTTTCAGAGCGTTCTGCACGTAATTTATGATATAGAGCCTCCTGCTCCCAATCCAGCAAAATTTCATCTCCGATCGTCGGTTTCATGAGTGTATAAGCCCGATTGCAGCCTTCGCAGCGAACTGTGTTCACTTGTTGCTGCACAAAATAGGTGTTCACTTCCTGCCCGCAATCAGGGCATATGAACCCTACATGAATATTTTGAATGTTGTCACTCATGATCTTGTCCTCCTGCTCTCTGTGTATAACATCTATACCCGATATACAGACGGTTCACGCTTCTTTGACGGATAATTTTCATGGTCTATAATCTAGCAAATATGTTAAAATATTATACATAGGATTAGTTGAAAAGAGGTGGGATAACATGTCGAAGGAAGATCGTCATATTACTTGGCAAGCATCGAGTCTAAATCGACAGGATCGGGAGAATAACAACGGACATCGCAGTCGCACGATATGGTTTACAGGTTTATCCGGAGCGGGCAAATCCTCCATTGCCTTTGCACTGGAGAGAACCCTGCATGAACAAGGTGTTCGCTGTTATGTGCTTGATGGTGACAATGTACGGCATGGATTGAATCGGGATCTCGGTTTCACCGCTGCAGATCGCCAGGAAAACCTGCGTCGCATCGGAGAAGTAAGCAAGTTGATGGTAGATGCGGGACTACTTGTGCTTTCGGCATTCATTTCCCCCCACGCACAGGATCGGGAGATGGTCAGGCAGCTGTTTGAACCGGAGGATTTCATCGAGGTTTATGTTCGTTGTTCTATTGAAGAATGTGAGCGGCGTGATCCCAAGGGACTCTACAAAAAAGCTCGCAAAGGTGAAATCCCTCATTTTACTGGTATATCTGCTCCCTACGATATCCCAACCTCTCCTTCATTCGTCATTGATACCGAACAATGCAACATTGAGGAAGCTGTTCAAGAAATTGTGCAACATCTGCAACGAATCGGTGCCTTACATCTTCCTGTACAGACCAACTCATCTCTGACTTATTAATTCAATTCAAGAAATAATAAAGATATGAAAGGCGTCCCTCTGCGGCACGCCTTTTTTCATTCTAGTAACACCCGCTTCTCTTTAATTCGTTAATAAGAATACAATTTATGGTTTACTGTCCAGCAGCACCAGCTTGCATATGAAGCAGTTTGCTGAAAGTGCCTGACGAATCCATAGATAATTGCTGATATCCGCCTTCTTGGATGACCCGCCCTTCTTCCAAAACAATGACACGGTCTGCGGTTCGGATCGTGGAGAGTCGATGTGCAATGACGATAATTGTGACATGTCCTTTTAATCGTTCCAGCGCTTCATGGATCTGCTGTTCATTTTCACTGTCCAGTGCACTCGTTGCTTCATCCAGCACTAATACAGAAGGGTTGCGAAGCATAGTCCGAGCCAGCACGAGACGCTGACGTTCTCCACCCGACAGGCGTATACCGCGATCACCTATAATGGTATCCAGACCTTGCGGAAGCTTGCGAACGAATGAAGCGGAGGAAGAAAATTGGAGCGCCCGCCACATCTGTTCTTCACTTGCATCCGGATCAACCAGACGTAAATTCTCACGAATGCTGGTATGAAACAAAAAAGGATCTTGTGAGACATACCCGATCGAACTTCTCCAGTTCAATAACTGTTCCTCAGTCAAGGGTTTTCCATCAATCAGGATACGACCACTCTCAGGCTTCACCAGACCCATGATCAGATCAACAAATGTACTTTTACCAGCCCCCGACTTCCCAACAATAGCAGTCATACCTTGAGCAGGAATGTATGCTTGCACATTCTTTAATGCATACGTGTCACTTCCCTCATAACGGTAATCCACATCCTCACACACGATGCTTTTTACCAGATCGATTGGAGCAATAGGCTGGGAAGCAGGTGTACCTATCTCTTTCCTTGATTCACGGATCTCACAGTTTTTCTCCGTTTGATCCTTCAACTCTCTCACGATCCGAAATGCTGGCAACATTGAACTGATGTACTCCAGATTAGACTGAATCGCAGTAAACCTTGGCCATAATCGCGAAAAAATCAAAATAATTATTAACAGGTTGGCTGGTGGCACCGACATCACCTGTAAAGAAAGGTAAATAAACGCCGCAATGATTATCGCCGCTGACACCCGATGAATGAGCTGTGTACCTGTATTTAACTGACTAAACTGCACCACATTACGTTCAATTTGGCTGCATATGCGATCAAACCAGCGGATATGCGAACTTTCCAGCATATTGCTCTTAATATCCTTAATTCCGTTGAAATGCTCCGTGATCCCGTAGTAGTAGCTCTGCGAGAATTCGGAAGTCTGATCTCCAATCTGTTTGGCACGCCTAACAAACTTTCTTAGTAATACAAATAACAACAAACCACTGACAAGTACAAGCGTTGTGAGCTTTGCGGATAACCAGAAAGCCAGCCCAATCTGAATCGCTGTAAAAATCAGCGAGGCTGCCATCTGCAGGACTAGACTTGTTCCCTGACTTACCCTGGCAAGTTCTGTGGTTAATATATGGTTGAAATCGGATTTTCGTTTTTGGAGAAAAAAAGACCACCGTGCCCGAAGTAGTGCACTGTAGGTTTCCAGGCGCAGCGTTCGTATGAATTGCTGCTGAATACGGGTATTGCGAATCGTCTGAAGACGCTGCATCCATGCCTGTCCTGAGAGGATAAATACAAAAGCCAGTAGAACAATTAGCAATTGACCATTTTCCGAGAATCGGTGGAGTAGCTCCGTTAACCAGGGGATATGTATACCAGAAGAGCCCATCTCAAAAACACCAATTAAACTTAACATAGGAACAAGCATGTAGATGCCGATTCCTTCCATTAAACCAATCAAGATCATAGCTAGCAGATTCCAATATAATATAGGCCCAGAAATATGATGCAGTTTTCGCATGAAATAATTTAACTCGGAGATCATACCTTTCCCCTCTCTGCCATCGTGCTTTTTTTGAAGCGCCGCCAGAACCAGAGAAATGGACGTAACGGAAAATACAGAAAAAACAGGGAACGTGGTAGCGGGAATTGATGTACGTCCCAAGTACTTGGATATAACCGCTCAATAAAGAAAAACCATTTTTGCCTCGTACTACGAAGAGAGAATAAATATGATGAATAGTTGTGTAGCTCTTCTGGACTGTCTAACATTTCGTTCATAAACAGCGCGCCTTCTCTCGCCAGTCGCTTTCCCATGCGCTCACGCGTAGCCATAATCGATAAATACGGATCGCCCAGCGGGGTATGCAACAGATCCGAAACGAGATGTAATGTCTGGGAACCGATGGATAGACGTCCTTCTGCTTTCAAACGACGTTCTACCTTTTTCATATCGAGCGGCATCGAACGAATCATCTGATCGATATCCAGTAACCACCGCAGTCTGAACCAGCCGTGTCTTGCACCATGCGTCACTAAATAAACCCATAAATCCTCTCTTTCAAGCATACGTACAGGTGTCTGGGTGTACGAACTGAATCGGCTTCGTTTCCACAACAGTTCAAACTCCGTTTCCCGGCCAGAATCAGGGTTAAGCCGCCAATGGATCTCCACTTGAGTACGTTTGACCGGATGAACATAACAGATATGATGCTCCCGCCACTTCCAGCTACGAAAAGAAAGCGCCCTTTCTCCTTCTTTGCACTGGTAACCAAGGTCGACAAGAATACGCCCAGCTTCCTCCACATTCTGAACTGGAATTAAAATATCCAGGTCTTTCGAAGTCCGCATGGACACATCTCCGTACAAATCATGAGCCAGAGCAGGCCCTTTCAATGTAATCGTGCGAATGCCACGCTCCCGAAATGCTCCACACACTTGCTCCATCTCGGCTGTTAAATGTAACATACGGAAGGTATTAATCGTATACTGCTGTTTCAAACTCCCTAAAACTGCTTCGGGAATAAACCGCAGATCCAGCATTTTTAATTTCACATAAATAACAGAATACAGACGATGATGGACCACAAGTTGTAAAAAAAGTGGCCAATCCATCTCGTGCAGTCGGCCCTTGATCTCCTCGGAAGTCAGATCTGCCAGATCATCTCTAAGCAGGCTCAAGATTAGCTTGAGCTCCTTCGGAAACCCTGTGGAATACAGTTCAGTTTCATGCGTCATAGACAATCTCTCCAGATCCCTTCTCAGGACATCGTTTGCCAAACACGCCGACGACCGTATATTGATCCATCGTATCTGCTCCAGTTACGATCAGTTTTCCACTTCGTAGCCAGGCGTGTGCCATCAGTTGTCCTTGCTTATTCCTTGCGGTACCCATATATAATGTACTCGCGATATTACGCCGTTCCAGCATTTTCATTGCAGCTATCGCCATAACAAGACATTGGCTTTCCCAAAACGTATATTTACTAGCAATCATAACGGCTTTCGATATGTTTCTTATTTCCGCCACTTGAGTCCGATTCAATCCAGTAACAGGTGTTTCGACCATAGGTGTACCAAGCCTCGGAGCAATTTTGGCAAACGGCCTTGCCTTTTGCACTCTAGCCCATCCTAGCAGGATATAAGCTTCCCATACCAAACGCCTTATCGTACCTGGAAGCGAGAAATAGGACTTCACTTTACGAAACATGTTCCTACACTCCGCGCGAAATGTTGATTAAACCTTCACGTGAGAGGTGTTCCAAAAAAGCCACAACCTGATCACGGCATTGTTCTGCCTGAATGTCATATTCTGTAGCAAGCGTCTCAATCAATTCATTCAGCGTTCTCTCTTCTGCAATCAGTTCCCAGATTCGTCCGCCTGTACTTCCCAGATTGTAATATTTCCCTGAACTGATGCTCATCATCACCTTTTCGCCACCCATATCACTGACCAAGTTGCCATCCTTCTGGATTACGACGTCATTCGCATCGATAGGTGTAATTGCTGTCATATTTCTATCTGCACTCCTTTGCGTATATGATTAATGATCCGATCCACCATTTCAAATGCTGTAAAATGGTGCCCCGTTCTGCTAATTCTGTTAATCTCCACACTGGCTGAAAGTCTTGAAGCTGTTTCAAACAACCATTGAGCGAGTCCTTGGCGATTCACCAGTCCACCGCGAAAGGTATGAGAGCAGAGCAAGTGCAGACGTTCCAGACCACTTACCTCCTGCAAATACACAGAACCAGATTCCTGGTCCGGCTCAGGTACAAGTTCGTAGATTCCCCCAAGTGGAACAGCCCTCTCGTGAAAGTAGTGCTGAACCGGTATGGCGTATTTCGTAATTTCAGCATGCACCGTTGCATAATCCTGCTGCTTCATTCCGAAGCCTTCCAGACTAGGCTGCCATAATTTCTGCTGGGGATATCCGGGGGATACGATCGCTCTACCTCCAGCATCCCAGGTCAAGGCAAGCACATCATCGGTGAGAAGAGGATATCCGCGTGAGGCCAGTGCCGCCGACAAGGTAGACTTTCCCGCGCCAGAATGCCCAACGAACGCGTAGGCCCAACCATCAATCACAACTGCGCTTCCGTGCAGAGGAAGAATACCACGCTGCATCATAATTACGGACATGCATGTCCCGAGGATAAATAGCCTGACTTTTTTCGGATCGGCACCAGATACTTGAGAGACAACGATTCTTTTGCCATGCTCCATTAAAAAAAGACCCGTATCTTCAATTCTGAAAAAAAGACAACCGTCTCGCGCCACAAAGTTGTCGCTACCAACATCCCATTTCTCCCATAACCCTGCCAGATCAAAAGACTCGATCTGTACATCAGCTACATCCTGCTGCGTTTCAGCAGTCAGAGTTGCGCGCTGCAACTCAGGCATCGGAATCTGACTCAACCAGCGTAAACCATAAGCTTCATAGTACAAAGGCAACAATAAAGGCGCCTCCTTCATTTATAGATATGAAAAAAGCCCTGATATTCACAAGCTCAATATTAGGGCGGAGGCGAAAAAGCTGGATTGGTTGCATTTCCGCCCTTTAAGTATGAACTAGCTGGGGAAACTACAAAATTAGGACGTTGGATCGTACATGTCGGCATCGTGAACAGTGATCCAGTCGATTTGTCTGTATCCTACCCCTGCCATCGTTTCATTCACATCCAACACTTCAAGAACGGGTGCTTGCCATTCCTTTTTTTCGTTTTGCATCGTTTTCACCTCCTTTCAAGAGCGTATACGTTTGCCTTGGATCAAAACTTCTGAATAAAGCGGTATACAATTAAACTGTGCATCATCAAACGCAAATCCGGATGGGATGCCAGTTCGGGCCTGGGACTTGGAAAATTAGCCAGAGCTGATTTAATCCGATCCGTGTTTAATATGCCGGCAACCTGACTGTCAGAACACAAGGTTTGCAGTTCCGAGGTAAACGTCTGCCAGTCAGGCAAAATACGGTGTAGCCAGTCCGCAGGCTGTACGCCCCGTACACGCTGATTAAGCCTCACTTTGTCCGGCAATTCCGGTGATGTAGCTCGGCGAATGAGGGAACGATCCGTTCCCTGTCTTACATATTGCTCAATCGGTACGGAGAGACAAAATCGGATCACTCTTGGATCACTTGT
>Ga0105244_10000784_pt1 | contig 27062 bp, 26 predicted proteins | sample KBSM44metaG_FD_80423 | JGI IMG/M metagenome (GOLD analysis project Ga0105244, IMG submission 80423) | Miscanthus rhizosphere microbial communities from Kellogg Biological Station, Michigan, USA - KBS M4-4 metaG | ecosystem: Host-associated > Plants > Roots > Rhizosphere > Soil | place... | reverse complement strand
CACGCCTTTTGTTTGCGTCCATTTCTTCGCAGCATTGTTGGCTAATTTGGCCAGCGTCTTCGTTGGGCCAAATCCTACGCCGATAATCAGCCCGGTTTCACGCCGGACGCGCTCACGCATCTGTTGTCCGAACGTCTCAAGGGGGATCACATTGCTAATGCCGGTGACGTCCAGAAATGACTCATCTATGGAGTAAACCTCCTGTCCAGCCGCCATCTCTCCCAGGATGGCCATCATGCGTGCAGATAGATCGCCGTACAGCTCGTAATTGGAACTGAACACATGCACGCCATTCTGTCTGAAAAAACGCTCATTCAGAAACAGCGGCGCCGCCATCTTGATCCCCAGGCGCTTTGCCTCCGCCGAACGTGCGATCACACAGCCGTCATTGTTCGAAACGACGACAATGGGCTTACCGCGCAGATCGGGCCTGAACACGGTTTCACAGGAGGCATAAAAGTTATTGGCATCGGCCAGCGCGAACATGCTTACTCTCCAGCGGGTCCGTTAAAGCCGATCCCGGCCACATCCGTTAAGGCATAAGCCACTACACCCCACACAGGAAGCGCCTGGCTCACATCGAGCAGCGTTACAGTCTCGTCCGCATCCAGCGCTTGTAGAGCGGGAACCGGATTGAGCAGTAACCGCCTTAGCGTCAGCTCGCCGTCAAACTCCGCCACGATAAGCTGGCCGTGCGCGGGCGTCAGGGCGCGATCGATGGCCAGCACCGAGCCTTTAACGATCCCGGCTCCGGGGCAGTCGGTTTCGCTGCGCATCAGATAGGTTGAGTAGGGGGAAAGATATACCAAATCGCCCAGGTTCAGGCGCGTTTCAGTGTAATTCTGGGCGGGGCTCTGAAAGGCCATTGCAATGCTCCATTCTGAACAGCGTTATATAACTCCTGATATGAGTATAAGACGCTACAGGAGGCAATGCTCAGATGTGCAGACCAATGTCCGCTATGAGCGAGGAGCGGACGTTCTCAACTCCAATAGCTACATGACTAAAATTGAGTTGTCTTGATCAACGGAGTGCCGATCATAGTCACTTTAGCTGGTTCAAAGGATAAGAGTTAGTAGTACTTGAACCGTCACTGTAGAATTCGGTAATAATAATCTTTTTACCATTAATAGCATATTTGACCGTACTGTCTGCAGGATCATCCCGCCAGCGACCGGTGCTCTCAGGGTTGTTAGATGCCCACATAACTTGATCACCTATAAGTTTGCACTTGATTGCCCAACGGGTACCATCGTCCTGCCGGATATAATGGACATAGGCAACACCTGATTCGACTTTATCCAACTGCATGATCTTATGGTCACGGCCAAACATTGCAGCAGAAGCAGCTTTGCAAGCCTGACCAACTGTGACTTCAGAAGCCTGTGCTGGCGCAATAAAAACCAGCGAGATAAGAAGTAAGAGTTTGTTCATACTGTTCAATCCATGTATTTACAGAAATAATGGTAATTGTATATTTCGGCAATCTAAAGCGTTTCTTGACAAGAATTTAGTGTTGCGTTTACAGGACTGATCAACTTAATCCCTGTGTAATCTCAAATTCTGTCTGAGTATAAGATTTATTCTTGTTGTGCAGCCTAAGCATGATTAGTAATCCTACAGTGCTAAGTGCTCATATCAATGGAATCACCTGTTCCCCGTTGAACAACACAGATTGTTGTTAGCCTCGTCCGCTTGTGGCACAAAGCAGACATGCCGGACCTTTTCGAATCACCCATCACTAAGCCTGCAGATATGGGCGCGGTACATGTCGGTCCCTCGCCGGTTTTTTTCCCGTCGGGTTTTAATTAATTTACCGCTTACGCTTGCGACTGACTCTTAAGTAATTAATATAGATAGTGTTGTGTCATAGGTGAGCGCTCCTACCGCTCAGTGACGGGAGGATGTCTGACGGGATTGCCAGGCGTCTTCCTCACTACATCGAAAACTATATAACAGCACAATACGCTACCATCGCGTTTTATACCTGCCCTCCTCCTCGGAAGGCAGGTATTTTTTATGCTTATCACTAGAAGGTTAGCAACTTCCGCTTCTGGCACAAAGCGGACTGCCGTATAAGCGATACTGGCTTTGAGCGATGATCAGATGTTCGCAAATGTTGTCATATCTGGTCAGCGCTGCCATTTTGCAAAAGCTAGTTACCGCTCATCAATTTCTGATAACCGCTGGGCGTGATCCCAATCAGGCGGCTAAATACGCGCCTCATTACATCGGGCCCGGAAAAACCACATTCAGCCGCAAGTTTTTTTGCAGGTAATTTTTCTTTTTCAATCAGCAACTTTGCTTTTGATACACGCTCACGTTCCAGCCACTGTGCCGGGGTAAGGCTGGTCTCCTGCCGAAATATCCGTGTAAGGTGCCTCTGACTGAAGCCAATGTGCTCTGCCATCATGGCAACCGAAGTTACCTCTTTTATATTCGCAATAGCCCATCTCTGCAGATCCTGAAGAGCAGTGCGGCCATCAAGGGAAAGCGCACTGCCCCTCACAAATTGAGACTGGTTAACCGGCCGGCGAAAAAACATGACCAGTTGATCCGCGACTTCTGTCGCCACACTCCTGCCAAGATCTTCCTCTACCAGACGTAGCGCCATATCAAGGCCAGAGGTTACGCCTGCTGCCGTTCTGATTCGGCCATCGGCAACATACAATGCGTCTGCCTCTACGATGACTTCAGGATGTTTAAGGGAAAGCGTATCCGCACATGCCCAGTGCGTGGTCACTCTTTTCCCATTGAGCCTTCCGGTAAGCGCCAGAAGCAATGCGCCCGTACACACTGAACCAAAACGTTTGCTTGACTCACACAGCGCGTTGATTTCGGCCAGCACACGCGTGTCCGGCTGGTAATGAGCAATTTCCGGCGCTCCAGCAATAAGGAAAGTCTCAGCCGAAAATCCGCCACAATCTGACAGTGTTGCATCTGCCGACAGTTTAATCCCGGATGAGGACTGAATACTAAGACTGGTGACGGAGATGACGTGTAGCGTGTAAAAGTTGCGTTTAAGTACCCGATTGGCCTCAGCAAAGACATCCATTGGTCCACAGATATCCAGCATCTGAACACCTGGCACCGCAAGGATAGCGACTTTATGACTCATTTTATATTCCCAGCGTCCTGAATCATCTTTATGTCCTTTTTAGTCTTTAAATTACACTTCAGGACATGCATGTTAGGCCTTACTCTGCAGCCCTACAACAAAGAAGAGGAGTTTTTGATGAGTCGCACAATCGAAAGTATCAGCATTCCAGACACGAAAATGGCCCGTGAAGCCACCGAGTTCATTCGTGACAACGAATCAGATTTGCTTTTTAACCATTCAAGCCGTGTGTACCACTGGGCAGCCCTGGCTGGCCAGAAAAGAGGAATTAAAGCCGATGCTGAACTTCTGTACATCGGATGTATGTTCCATGACATTGGCCTGACTCATGAATATTGTAGCTGCGATAAACGTTTTGAAGTCGATGGGGCAAATGAAGCCCGTAAGTTCCTGGAAGGTTACGGTGTCAGCACACTGGACATTGATAAAGTCTGGACCGCTATTGCCCTGCATACCACGCCGGGTATTCCAGAGTTCATGGCACCTGAAATAGCTCTGCTCACGGCAGGCGTTGAAATGGACGTGCTGGGAATTGATTATCAAAAATTCTCACAGGAAGAAATCAGCGCGGTGACCCGGCAGTACCCGCGTACGCCTGACTTTAAGGAAGAGATCATTCAGGCCTTTTATGACGGTATCAAACACAAGCCACAGACTACATTTGGTAATGTGAAAGCAGATGTACTGGCAGACAAAGACGCCCACTTCAAACCTATGAACTTCTGCAGCATCATCCGTCAGTCACGCTGGCAGGGCTGAAGCCAGACTTTGTGAAAGGCAGCCCGTACGAAAGCGTCATATTAGCAGGATGCATGAGCATTATTCTGTGGCGCCTTTCATGATGATTTGCACAACATTTCCTGAAGCTATGGCACGACATTGATGTGATGCCTTTATAGCTAATTACGCTATAGCCTCATGCAGCCCAGGGAATTTCCGGGTTTTTAAGCTGTTTCAGGAGGTGACAGAATTGTTATCGTTTCCAAATTTCATCTACGACTGGAATATGGCTATGTCTGGTAGTTCGGAGCGGCAGCTGCTTTTGAGAATTATTACCTGTCTTCTAAAGCCGCTCTCGGGCAGTGATTTACAGTAACGCGTTGCTAACGAAGCATGGCTGATCTGAAAGGCACCAGACACTCCGCATCAGGCATTTTTTTGGACAGGAGTTTGATGCTGAATTTAATAATGATTCAATGTTGAAAACTTCCGCTTTTGGCACAAAGCAGACATAAAAAAAGCCCCGATTAAGGGGCTTTGGAGAGCAAAGGCTAATGGCAACATCAAGCAAGAAACATGCGCTTTGTAAATTACCAAATCCTTAGATTTATACAACTCATTTCAGCGCCAGCCTGAAACTCTTAACCCTACTATTTCTGGCAGGTGTTAACGCCTTTTATTCCGCTTTCTGCGGTTCTGCCGGTGCCGCTGCGGCCACCAGCTCCGGCTCAGGCTGTGGGACGTCGGCTTTCATCTTTGCCAGCAGAATAGTGCGCTGTAATTGCGCCTTTTCGGTAGCCTCTTTCACCATGTCTTCATCCAGCCCGATAACCGCGTATTTATCGAGGCCTTCAACACGGAACAGGTTCGTTTCAGACACCAGCTGCTTCAGGCCAATTTCATTCTCCGGGGTAATGTAGAGCAGTTGCGGCTCTGCTTCTGCGCCGTCCGGGATGTACACATAAGCACGCTGGCCAACGCCGATTGCCTGAAGGAACAGGAGGCAAACTGCCAGAGGCAGTGAGGGATGTGACACGCTCATTGGCTGTAGCTTACCGGCCAGCAAGCCGTGTAGTTTTACGTCATATGGCCTGAAACGGCTGATTGTCTCCACGCGCCATGAGCCCGCCAGCGAACCGTCCACAAATGCCTCGCCAGTTGCATTCATAGCGATCTGACGCATGAGTAGTTGCGCAAAGCTGTTATCAAGCGTCGGCGCGAGGGGCAATGCGCCGGTTTTTTCGTTGATAGAGTTCACAGCATCCTGGCGGCTGGCGGCATCTTCCGGCAGTTCTTGTTGGTGTAACAGCCAGAAGCGATCGTTTTTGTTAACCCACACTGTCACGCCTTCAACGTTCTGCGGCTCAAAACCCAGCGCGCCCAACAGCGCAATCTCCACATCTTGCGGAAGGATCTCGCCCTTATCGTTCAGCTCAATCGCGGTTTCTTTATTGATAATGTATCTGGTCATGATCGGGCCTTATTTGGTTGTGGTCTTTCTGCTGGTGGAGGTGCTGCTGGTGGTATCGGTCGCTGCTGGCTCTTCAGTTGCTGCTGTCTCCTGCAACTCTGCCGAGGTAGTGGCCGTATGGTCCTCTGTCGGCGTCGGATCGGCCTGAACCGATGTAGAGGAGCCAAAGCCGTTATCGCCCCGGACGGTTTCTGACAGCTCATCGACTTCTTTCCAGGTGACAGGCTCGACTTTCTCGATCATTGCCTGCGCAATTACCATTCCGGCTTTTGGCTCAATGAACTCGCCACCTTCATCGGCAATCATGCGCAGTTTGATCTCGCCACGGTAATCGCTGTCGATGATGGCCACGTTGTTTGCCAGGCGCAGGAAGTTATTCGCCGCCAGCCCGGAGCGGGGATAAATCTTCATGCAGTAGCCTGCCGGAATCTCCACGGCCAGCCCGGTTGTGATCCACCATGCACGCGGCTGGCGTGCCGCGCCTGGCGTCTGTACAACGTTGAGTTTCACGTCCAGCGCGGTGATATCCCACGCAGCAGCGCCGTCTGAACCTCGGAACGGCAGTACTGCATCAGGGGTGAGGCGTTTGATCTTAACTTGTGGCATGGCTTTTCTCCGGTGATTTAAAGGTGTAATGGCGGCGCTTGCGGACAGAGTTTTCATAAAGGGGAACGTCTGTGTATTCCACCAGCCCGCGGGCAATGAGTTTCTTAACTGACTGCAGGAAGAGGGAGTGACTTACATCAAATTCCTGACGCACGTTTCTGGCGGTGATGTACCGGTGCTGGTTGAGCAGCATCAGAATGTATTCTTCAATCTTCCCCATCTTCAGGGGCATCAGGCTGGTGGCATACGCGGTAGACACTGCCAGGGTGTACTCGTTGTCAATAGACCGCGTGATTAGCCCATTCTTCTGCAGGTCCAGCAGCGTTCCCCGGATGACGTGCGTAGACGTGTCAGGCAGGGCGCGTGTAAAGCGGCGGCGCGTGGCGATACGCTCATCTTTCAGCAGCAGCAGCAGCACAGCTGAGGCTGTCTCCGGATAGCGGGCGCGAAAAATTTTAAGTTTTGGTAAAAGGCGCTTCAAAGTTCTGTTATCCTTGCCAATGGTTTATTTCGGATACCTACATCCAGTGGTTAACGTTTGAACCTGATTGATTGAACGGAATAAGGGAGCCAGTGATGGTTCCCTTTTTCTTTAGTCCTGAGTCCATTTCTCGCCCGTATCCACGCACACCACGCCGTGACACACACGCCCTTGATCGAGCCTGAAAGCCATGCCGCCCAGCCGGTTGCGCCTGCGATAGAATTGCGCGCCTGACAGGTAGGCATGCGGCACGCCGGAATCAATCGCCCCTTCCTCCGTACACTGGCCGTCTTCTGCATCGGCATAGCCACGCGCAAACTCGCTGAGCACTTCACGCCGGTCTTCAAAGCGAATAATTTCGCCCTGATCCGGATCGCGTGCGTACTCGATCGCGCCGGATTTAACGAGGGATGCGACGGTTTTGGGATGCCGGAATATTTCCTCGCCCCAGTACTGGCCGGTGCAGGAATCGACGTAGGAGCCGCTGGAATAAGTGCCGATAGGGTTAGAGACGTCGTGAGCCATAGCCACTGCGACAAAGAAGTTAACGACGTTGCCGGTAACAGACATTATTTCCCCGCAAAGAGCCGTTCCCGGCTGCTTAAGGTGTTGGTTTCCTGCCGGGTGAAAGCATCGTCCACCAGCCCAACAAACGCGGCAAATTCACTTCTGTAATACTCCAGTAGTTTATTTGCGGCGCGGTCGGTGATGTTTTCCACGTAATAGCAGGCGCTGTGTCGGTCGCGCCAGGGTTTATCGAGGGTCAGCAGCGGAACGGCTTCAGAGAGGGTATTAACGCTGAACTCCACCAGCACAACTCCGCCGCGCTCGATGGCGGTGAAGTTCAGCTGGTGGGCCTCAACGGTAAACGTTCGTGTCAGTAAGATTTTTTCTCTGGCCATCGGTAATCGCAGGGTGCGGGACGGCCTGAATTGTGGGGGATAAACCTTACCGTTACAATTATTATTTCTTTAGATTTCGATAAACTTAATTCTCTATTCTCCGTCCAGTATCCCCGACATTTTACCTTTTTGACTTTCAGAGCGGCGCAGATAGCGCATAACGGTTTTCGGATCCTGCCAGGTGCCTTCCTGCATGATTTGGGTAATCGTTGCGTCGCGTTCGGCCATGTCCATCGCCGCACCGACACGGGCGCTGTGACCGGACCATTTCGTATAACGGCCTTTGTTATCCTGTACCGGGTCTTTCCCCAGCAGATCCCATGCGTCTTTGAAAATCTTCTCTGTTGCCGGTGCTGACATAGGCTTTTCAGACACGCCAGCCGTATTGTTATGGCGGACCGGCCCGAAAACCATCGCATCCGGATGATGGATCAGCCCGGAAAGGTCCAGCCAGTGCAGCAGATGACCGGCAGCGGCACGGCTGAGGTGCTTTATCACGCCCGCGGCCGTCACCATCGTTTTAGTGTGTGACAGGTTAATCACCACATGGCCACTGTCGCTGATATCAAGATCACGCACCCGGATGCGGCTGAGCTCGGACATTCGGCAGAGGGTGTTATAGGCGACAAACAGGAATGCTAGGTTGCGCTGATCGGTCAGCCGTTCGGAGCGGCCCATGAGGTGCGACAGCAGCTGCAGGTCAGGAAGGCGAAATGGCACAGCCTGGCCGGTGCGCTCACCCTGCAAAACGGCCTCGCGGCGGATGCGTTTCATGGAGCGTTTCAGGACCACGCTTCCCCGGAGATCTGGCAGGCCGCTTTCCCGGCATAACATGTTCATCATGGCATAGTGCTTGTCGATCGTGCTCGATGCCAGGCCGCTTTCTGCCATATCCAGAAAGTATTCCCGCGCCAGCTCAGGGTCGATCGGCAGATAGCCAACGTCACGCTCGTTACACCAGAAGGCCCAGCGCCGGATAACGGATAACAGGTCGCGGAAAGTATTCTCGGAATAAGCGGCCTTATCTGCGATGAATCTCCGCAGGTTATTAGCAATGTCTTCCGGAGTTAAATGCGTTAATTCTGCCGGGAGAGCGCCGGTCTTTATTTGAGCCAGATGTTTCATTTATATATTTCATCCCAAATCAGAGAGACAACGCTACGCGAAATCTACAAAAACAGCAGGGGTGTGATACGTCAGATTTCACGTAGCGACGCCGCATGCAAAACCGTTCAAAAAGCACGCAGTATGCCATCGGCTTCGCTTATCTGATCATTTGATCATCAACCACTGATCAAGCATACATGAAACAGGGGAAAGTTTATATAATGCTTATTATTTAAAGTTTAACTTTTTGGAACTAATCGGGCGCATGCTGGCTTAAAGACTAGCTAAATCGAAAAATTTGCAAATTCGTTACGTTATTGTTCGTGCTCGCTGTCATATCTTCATATATGATCATTTGGCATACATTCGGATCGTGCCGTGAAAACTGTTCATTTGGCAAAATTCGCAAGTTTTGGTGCATATCCTGTGCAGAAATACGTTTCCGTATATCATTATTGCTAGTAAGCCTATGCAGGGGATGTATCTGAAAGAAGCAAAGTGTAAATTATTGGTATTAATAAAATCTAAGGATTCTTAATTTTACAATGTTTCTTATTCTGCCTATAGTTGTATGCAATCAGTCCAGAGAGCCCCGTACCGCTCATTAATATTTTTGGAATACAATCATGTCTGACTTCAGTGATGTAGAATTTGAAAAGCGTTATAAACATTTTCTACAGGTACAAAAGGAGTGGCTGACTCTCATCACGGATCACCAGATTTTCAGCGATAGAAACTCCATGGGTGAGGAATGCCGCCCGATTGGCTTCATTACTGACAAGAAAGCCTTTCAGCGCGCAGAGCACCTTCAGGCTGACTGGCAGAACTTTGCTGACCTCGCAGAAAAAAAACGCAAAGAGCGCTCTATCGCGATCACCACGAACCTTTATCTGCCGGTTCCTGTCCTGATCGTCAATCCAAAGCACGTGACCATTAACCGCTTCCGCGCAACGGCCACCGCGAATCATACCCGCGAAGATATTCTTAAGCGTTATGAGAAGCAGATAAACAAGCTGCGTAAGGTTCCTTTTGCTGCCGGTGCCATCATGTCGCTGGAAGATGAAATGAAAGGGATTGAAGCTGCAGCACCTGGCGCAATGTACCGCGCCCGCACCAGCAACTACTCTGATATTCAGGTAACAGCGCGCTACACCGACGATAAGAAAGATGAGGGCGAATCTTTCCGGTATGGCGCGCATGGCATGCTTATTTACGGCGACAACCTGGATAAAGAACGCGATATCAAGATGAACGTTACCAGCAACGGCAATTACACGTCGCCATATGATGCTATCTCACCCGTACCATGTTCTATCCTCCCTAACGCCAAGCTGTACACCATGGAAGATGTGGAATACAGCAAAGTGCTGGCAGCACAGCGTGCTGCAGTAGCGTATACCGTACAGACGCGTCGATCACAGTTCGAAAACCGCGCCAGAGCCAAGATAGCCAAGGCCAAAAATTCACAGGAAGTCCGCTTAATTAAGGCCGAAATTGACGAATCGCGCGATCTGCTGGATAAACTGGACACCTACGACTGGGGTCTGTTTGAGCAGATGATTGCTGCAAATGATACAGAGCAGTTAACTATGCCGGAGTTACGTAAACGCTACGGAGGCGAAGAGCGACGCGCTGGCAAAAAAATGCGCAACATGTATGATTTACTGCGTGAGTTAGAAAACAATCAGAAGAATAAAAACAAATAAAAGCAGAACTCTGCCACCAGCAGGGGAAACGGGAAGGGCGCACGAGCGCCCTTTTTTATACCCGTTAATCAGCCAGCTTGAATGTTTCTCATCCGTTTACTGACTATATCAGCAGTTTCGACGGCGCGGTTTTCTCCGTCTGCCTAGGCGTCACCGAATCCACTGATATCCACCAGCGCTGCCACTTCCGCACGGCGTGCCTCAACAAACGCTACACTGGTGGCCTGCTGTTCACGGAACTTCCGCGCATCCTGGTCCAGTTCGTCCTCAGTGACCGCGCCGGTCTCATCTAGTGGCGGCTCGGCGTTCTTGAGCTCGTTCTCAAGCCGTCTGGATAGTGACTCAGGCAGTGTGATACCGTGTCGCTCGATGTACTCAGCCGTCTGCAGTAAATCCCAGTCCTTTTCCTCGCGCAGTTCGTAGGCGCAGCTAATCACCTCACCGGCGTAGTGCGTCAGCACATGCTTCTCATTGTCGCGCCGGTTCTTATCGGTTCCGCTGGCGATCGACGCTACCCGTGTGGCGTGGTCATTGATGAGATAGCCGACTTCAATCATTAGCTTTATCATTTTTAGGATGGGATGTGGTCCGCCGCCTCCTTCACCATCCTTGTTTCTGCCGCTTTCCAGGTTATCAGCTTCCAACTCAAACAACTCTATCGCCCGCGCCATGGTACGCTTTAGCAGGTCCATGTGGGCCATCGAGTCGATCAGCACCGACCTGGCACAGGCTTCCACGCCCTCACCCAGCAACTTTAGAGCTGATTCATAATCCTGCGGCCGCGGGTTGCCGCGACGGTTGGCGACCAGCTTAGTCTCGTTACCTTCTTCAAAGGGTTTTCCCTCCCCGCGGGGCTTCGCGATGTGCTTCGGGCACCCGGAATGCTGATCGCCGGCACTTATGATCTTTTTGGCGTGTGAAGCATTGGGCTTTTTCTTTGCGTCGGTCTGCTCTGCTGTCTCTTCGCGTGGTTTCAGCATCTCCTCTAAAGCTGCGCTGTGCCTGAGTTTACGCCCGTTCCGCCTGATGATCAGGTCTTCTTTTCTGGTGTGATCATTCTGATGATCAGAAGCGTGATCACTTGAATGATCATGATTATGATCACCTATTGCAGCAAGCGCTTTGCCGTTCAGCTCCCGGCGTGCGGTGTTATACAGCAGACCGTAGTGCTCACAGTACTCTTTGGCGGTTATCCCGCTCTGCGCCTTCTGCTCAATGAAGGCTTTTCGGTGGTCATCCCAGTTGACTTTGGACATGATTTATCGTTCAAAAGAGGCCAATAAGCCGGATGATATGGGGTCTGTAATTTACAGTGGCCATAGTAATGGTCACGGGCTATGCGAACGCGCTGTAAAGTGACAGTTTGCAACAGCAGAAGCAGTGCCAGTGGAGCCAGTCGCTACTCCTCCCGGAGTAATTCTGAGTCTTCGCATGATGATGATAAGCCACAGGCTTAAAGCAGCCCGGCTATGTCTAACCTAGGTAAAGCACGCAGCCTGCTTGCGGCTAACGAACGCCGGATAGTGCTGATTATCCTCAACCCGGTTCACATGAGCGGGGCATTCTTCCTCTTCTGCACATATCCATCAGTTCCCGCGCCAGCGCGCATACCGACAGCTGTTCCATTTCCTTCTTCTGCAGGACGCGTTTAGTAGCGCTTTCCACACACAGCGTGTCGTAATTCAGATCCTTTCTTCCGCGCACCTTGAAAATATAGCCGTTCATGGCCTCCGGACGATGCTGCCGGGGATAGGCGTCATGCTGTACCCGGCACTGTGCGAACGAGAAACGGACAAAAGTGCGCAAGATATTCGAGACAGTGCCGGTGTTCACCAGCAGGTGCGGGTATTCATTCTCCGCCAGCTTATTGACTTCGGCCACTGTCATGTAGTCCCGTCTGCGAATCAACAAATTGGCTGCCTCTATACTGCTCACCTTTTGCTCCATGTACTGCTCCGCTTGAATTTACTACAATCAATTCTAAGGATTGTATAATCTGAAAAAGTTAAAGCGTTGTAAATGTATCCATTATTAGCAGGCATGAGCGGATATTCAGGAAAATTCCAGGTGCAAAAGGTGTTTAGCTAAACTGGCTGGCGTATTTATGCGGGTGGAAAGATAGCAGTGGTTGCAGTGATGAATGACAGTGTCAGTAATTAATATAAATACGTGCCAGTAACTGCCACGGATACAGACGCTTTACTTATAATTTCAATCAAATTAGGCGAGCTGATGGTATCGGATGAGGGTTTTTACCCGGAATGCACTGAGTCTGACAGTTAGAGGAGACTTATCAGGTAGTGGCTTAAAGTTCCGCCTATGAAAGTTACAATGTCACGTTTTGAGGCGAGTCTTTCTTCAAAAATTGAAAAGGCCCGTTTCTGCGGGCCTTCGCTTACTTGCTATAGTGCGCTGCACTCAAGAAAAGCTCGTTTCGTCCTAGTCGGACACCCATCTGATCGAGCTGATAACCGTTATGTTCCATCACTTGGCGTGCCATTCGGCCAATCATTATAAGCAATTGTTTAATAATGAGATTATTAAAATCACACCATAGCGAAAAACGCGTTTTAACAATTGGTTATGTGTGATGAAGCTTCGGAGTCATTCCTCAGGCGCTTTAATGCATCTTCGATTGCATAAATCCAGCTACTTTTATCCAGCTCACGTACCCGCTTAACTCTGTCCTTAGTATACGGATTGATGATCCAGACCCATGACTCACTTTTCAAGCGATCGCGCAGGGTAAATACACCTGTCGGAGAGTAATAATCCAGCAGGGCACCATTAGCATAAGCGTAAACTTCTAGCTCCTCCAGCTTAAGGTACTTATTCTCACGCGGCACCATCACTCCTAATATACTAATTTAATTATAGATTCATAATAGTTTACGTACAGGTATGCAGCAATGATTGTCAAAGCCGGCGATAAAACGCGAGTTTTCCACGTAGCTGCTCAAACCTGTTCTTACCATGTCCCTGCAACAACGCTGTTAACTGCCATAGCCGAAATTCAGGCTGCACTCCGGCGCACTAGCTGGGACAGGGTGCGTAGGAAATGACTTACCGGCTGATCGACATTCATCTGGTGTTCAAATACGGCTAGGTTTGCTCGGTTAAGGATCTCCTCTACGTCGTGCAGTTCAACTCAACTGTTGCCACAACAGTTGAATCTATCAATCCGAACGCCACACGTGCACTTCCAACTATTAGTAACTAACAGACTGCTTTGCTATAAGCACTTCAGCTCCACTTCCTGGCCCTGTTGCAGATTTATAAGAGGCATAGAGGAAGGGGAAGTATACTCCCGAAGACAGCCGACATTTAGAATAATCTAAAAATTAATAAATATATGAGTGTTGATTCATAAGGAAATTACGTTTATTATCCGCCTCCCAGATGCAGTTTAGCGACTGAATTTTAGGAAAAAAAAATCGCCTGTTAGCGCAGGCGATTTTTTAACAACTTTGTGTGGCCTTGGACTGCCACACGGGCATTGTGCCGTACAGCTTCTTTGACAGGAAGTTGATCTTTAACCCATTATGACGCAGGTGTTGCACCTGTTGTCACATGGAGAGCAACTGTGTCCATAGTATCTAATAGCACCGATCCCGGCAACTCGTTTCCCGCGGCTTGCTCAAATAACGAGCATAAACCTTTCCAGATTACCGGCTTTGATCTGACCAGCATCATAGAACTATCCCCTCTGCCGAAATCAGTTACCCGCGTCCTGAAGTTTGCCTGCAATCTGGCTGCTTCAACGCCCAAGTTTGTGATCGTTAAATCACTCAAAAATCTGGCGGAAGATGCCGGGTGCAGTGTCTCTACCGTTCAGCGTGCTTACAAGGCTGCGGTGAAAATGGGTATTCTCATTCATGAAGATCAGCACCATCCCAGAAACATTAAAGAGTCCGCGCCGAGTAAATACACATTCTCCCGTAAAGCCCTGTCGTTTGTGAGGATGAGCCTGGCTGCTCTGAAGGCAGCAAATCAGAAGCCAACTGGACGCCAGAGCCTCGTCCGGAAAATTGTTGCTAACGCCTTCTATAAGAACAATTTTACCTGCGGTACCCCTAGTCAATCTGACACCTCCCACCCTGGTCAAACTGACCAACAAGAAATAAGAGATACTTCAAGAAAAAGAGAAACACTAAATAGGGAACCATCGAAATCTGATGCTGAGAAGTCAGCAGAACAGCCTGCGGCACCTGAAAAGAAATCCGGAAGTTATTTAAAAACACGGAATGAACTGGCTGAAGCTGCTGCTGCGGCACGGAACGTACGTCGCGCAAAAGAATTTGCGCGCAAAGGTGAAATACTGCATGAAACGTATCAGAAGCTGAAGGCCAGCTTTAAAACTAAGCCCAATGCCAGCAGGAAACCGAAAGGCCGCCAAAGCGTTGACCCGTTTAATGGCGACTACTCAAATGTTGACTATTCGCCCCCTGAAGGCTGGCGCAGCTGTTAGTCGGTAACGGTGCCACCAGTGTTCACATAGGCCATCAGCAGCGCTTCAATATTGTGCATTTTCTGCCCATAAGGCGAAACGGTGAGCGAGGCCCAGATATCGTTAGCTTTGCCGATCGCCGTGCGGATACGTCCGGCCTGTATGTCAGCATAAGCACCCAGCTCCTTCAGCAGGTGATCGAGTATTCGCTCCTTGAAGCGGAACTAAAATCAGGCAGGCTCAGCTGTTTTTCGTAGGTAAACCAGTAGCGGTAAATCTGTTGATAACGGCCCACTGCGATTGATGCCAAGCCATGGCTGTTAAACACTTTTGCTATGCTTTGGCAGGCAACATCTTAAGCCTGACATTCTCTTCCTCAGGCGACTTCAGGCGCTTAACCTCGGGCACCTCTATACCGCCATACTTCTTACTCCGTGGCGTAAGAAGTATGGCATCGGAAATGGCGTGCTTACGGCAGATTTCACGGGCAGAAACCCCAGCTTCATCCTCGTGGAGGATACTGATGATCAGTTCGTCGGAAAAACGCTTCTTCATGGCGATGTCATCATGTGGCTTATGAAGACATTACTAACATCGCGGTATGTTAATCAACGGGGGGCAGGTCAAATTCGATTAGCTGTTATCAGCTTAATACCAGCTACGGCATCACGAAAGGGGAACGGCCAGGCAGCAAAGGGACCGGGCGCCGACGTTTAGCTCGCGACCCTTGCGTTAAGCCGCCCGTGTGGCAGATTTCTGCACGGCGGAGGAAGTCGAAAAACAAAATAGGACAGCAGGTGATGAACATGGCATAGCCCCGGCAGCTTTACGCCGGGCTGGTCTTCAGCGGCCACGTCTGTATATGGCCAGTTAACGCGCTGGCAGCCAGCTGCAGGTGTGAGCGTTGCCATCAGACCCAAGCAGTGAGGACCGAAACGCATTCTTTCGCGGTTCGGCGAAGCTTGCCGGCTTGGCCAGTTAGCGGAGTCGGGCTGAGGACCCGGCCAGACGGGGAACCGAAGGTGCCATTACTATCTGGCTGAGAGCCGTTAACAGCGGGTACAGAGGAAAAAGATGCGTATGATTAGAACAACAGGACGAAGATTCCTCTGGTAACGGAAAAACATCTGATGCATTCCTTTACATTGAAACCTCGCATCTCAGGATGCACGGGAATCCTGAGATGACTATTGCGGTACAACTGTGAACCATGCCCTCCTCATATCGCACCGGAATTGTGTTTAAGGTACTCTTTAATTAATGTTGTGGGGTATTTATGAGGAACAAATGTGAAAGAGGGAACTGTGTCAAAAAGAATCAACTGGGAAGCCGCTTCAGTTATTCTCGCCATGTTATTATTTGCGGCGAATATATTTTACGTGAATTACAAAGACGATCTAAAAAGCGAAACTGAAAAAAACAACATCAGAACGATGTTCGCCTATGAGATTGCCAGTAATCATCGCACGCTCACTTTCCTTGATCATACGCGCAAAATTGGATTTGATAAGAATGCAGAACGAATGACCGGTGAACCTTTTGCGGTAAGCCTGAGATCGTTAGGTGGAGTACGGCTCAGCATTGCTTCTGATCAGACCGACCAAATGTATCAGACCTACTTCAGTCAGATGAGCACCCTCGATAAAGAAGACGTTACGCTATTAATGGACTATTACTACGAACTTCATGCGCTCATGAAGGAGATAACCGAAGCCAGGAAAGCATTAAAAAGTAAAGATGAAATCGAAATGGAACTTGAGGGTGACACGCTGGAGACTCATTTTCTGAATGAAATGAACCTGTCGAATATTCTCCTTAAAAAATACCAGCATCTGCTGGCGAGCCATCCCAAACCACCAGAAAAAAAGGATTTTGCAGAGTAAATGCCATCTTCCTCAGTTTATCGGCATACACCCGATTATCAGGGTATCTGTAGCGTCAGCAGGCATCTGATCACTGGCGGTTGTTGCACGGCATGGCGGACAGCAGTCTGGCAATTCCGCACCAGCCCGTGACGCCGGCAGGCAGTCGTTCCTGAAATCACACAGTCTGGAGGGTAGTATGAGCCGTCGCGGTAACTGCCACGATAATGCGGTTGCAGAAAGCTTTTTCCAGTTGTTGAAACGCGAACGGATAAAGAAAAAGTTCTACGGAACGCGGGAAGAAGCCCGCAGCGATATTTTTGATTACATCGAAATGTTTTATAACAGTAAGCATCGGCATGGTTCTAGCGATCAGATGTCACCGACAGAATATGAAAACCAGTATTATCAACGGCTCGGAAGTGTCTAGATTATCCGTGGCGATTCAGACCTTTAAGATTCAGTCTTACCATCATCGCCGTAACATCGCTGCTGAAGTGATGACCGCGATAATCTTTCGTTCACTCTTTATCTGCCTACCACTTTGATGCGTTGTCACACTTACCGTTACGCAGTAACGCCTGTCATCTGCCGATTTTAATCTACATAACTTTTGGTTCTGAAACACCTGAGCCGCACTGTGCCTGTTTAGGCACCACCTAGGTCATTTCTAAAGTTCTGAGTGCGGGTGCCGATATGTGCATAGCTTAGGCAGACGAGTTTCACAGGATAGAGATCCACAGCAGAAGATATCTTAATCACCAACTCTCCCGCCGCCATAAAAATCAGACTACTTACTCTAAAGGGAATTCATGAGACTCAAATACGCCGCTCTGTTATTCGCTGTTGCGCTTTCAGGTTGTGACAATAATAAAGAAGTGATTGGCTGCTCTTCTGACATGACCAAGTCTGCTTTTCTGGATTTAATCAAGAAGGCCGCTTATGAAGGTCTGTCCGGGCAAGTTGACCAATACCAAGACGTTACCAGTCAGACAAAAAGAAGTGCCCTCGACAAGATTAAGCTGGTGCTTTCTGAGATTTCGACAACTTCAAGTGACTCGAGCAGCACTATGAAAACCTGTGAAGCCACGGTGTCCATGACGCTTCCCGCAGATGAATACGCGCAGCTCACTGAAGCGTATCGCAAGAATTTCAGCCGCAATCTGGACAAGCAGCTCGAAGTCCTGTCGCTTGAAAACAACGCAAATACTTTCTCTAAACGTATCAGCTATACCGCTCAGGCAACTGACGATCAGAAAAACGTGTTTGTTAAGGCTCAGATGGATAACCCCGTATCAGCAGGCGCAAGCCTGATAACGGCACTCGCCATCATCAATCCTATCGTTGAACAGCAGAAAGTTCAGCAGGCTAAAGACACACAGCAACGTCAAATCGAGGCCCAGCAGCAGGCTCAACTGCAAGCACAAAAACAGGCGCAGTATGAGGCCGATCAGCAGATTCAGCGACAGGCACAGCTTCAGGAACAAGAGAAAGCGCAGCAACAGACTCAGCAGCAGTCTCCCCAGTCCACCTATCAAAAACCCCAGCAGCAAAGCTCTGACAGCCTTGCGCAGTCACGGATTGCATTTGCTAATGCCGATTCTGATCTGAACACTGCCTGGAGCTCACTAACGCCGGCTAAGAAGAAAGAGCTTCTGCCTTCTCAGCGTCAGTGGATCAAAACAAAAGACGCGATGTGCGGCAAGATCTCAATGCAGGGCAGTGACTACGAGGTGAAAAAAATGGTCGACTGCCAGGCACAGATGACCTTATCGAGAATCGATTTCTTCAGAAACCAGTGATCGGATTCAGTCAGTTAAGTATCGCCCTGTAGGCTGGTGGCCTGTAACACGCTGGCGCCATCGATTTGCAGGGTTCTAACAATTATCACGGTAACCTGACCTCATACCCTTACCGTATTCAACTGAAAGGCCGAGTTAAGCTGACCGCCGGCCAATAATTAGATAGTTATAGGGAAATACGATGCTCAAATTACGCGCTGTTAAAATTGCCATTGCTACTTCATTACTTGCGTCTTTGTTTACACATACAGCTTCAGCAGATCCCGACCATGACTTTTCGAATGTTGACTGTAATGATGAGAAAATCAGGGGCCTGCTGCTTGGGACTTACAATGAAATTAAGAGCAATTCAGATGCCCCAACGGTTATTGATACCTATGACCAGACAACGGTAACTGGGGGTAAAAACAAACTGATGTGCCATGGTACCTATGAGTTTTCTGACGGAGATAAGCTGAATATGACCTACAAAATTTATAAGAACAGTATTGGTCAGTTCATAAGTAGCTTTGAACCAGACAATGACAATTAATGTCTGTTACGTGAAGTCATTTAGTTAGCGGCGCCCCGCCGCTAACCTCCAGGGCCATTTTTGATTACCTGCTGATAATGCGTTGTAATCGTGGTGTCTGAAACTAGAGCCGCTTGGCGACGCTGTCTTCAACTTCAGCACCCTGAACAGAGTGCTGAGTTTTAGGCAAGATTTCCTGCTAAAGCTTCTTCCCTTCAAGATGGCAGTTGTAGGAAGTCCCGCCATGTTCACGAATCAACCAGTCTACCGCCTGACTTGAGATGCGGTTAATTGAGACCCTGGACATGGAAATCCATTGTTTTTTATCTCTGGATGCCTCGATGGTGTATTCAATCTCTCTTTCATTGATTGTCGGTCTGGCAACCCTGAACCAGGTATCGTCGCGACCCATCGATTCACCATCTACGGTAACGATCACCGCCTCAGTAAACCATGTGGTTGTATGTCCATTTTTAACGCACGTATCCCCTGCCTGAGCTTTCATATTGAAGCAAAGTTTGTTTTGCGTCAGATAGGGAACAGGCCAGATACCTGTGGCTGAACTGTCATTTTTCGAGGCAGGCTCACAGGCGATCAGTTGAGTCGAAGCAACTACGTCTGTGATGGGCAAAGCTAACACCGCTAATAGAATTGCACGTTTCATAAGTTTGAAATCCATGTCGTTAAAAATTTTCTGTAACGTCATCTGCCCTGAGTAGACCAAAGGCTTTAACGCGCACAACTCAATAAATATCGGCTGGTCATTAAGTATCATTAATTTAAAAGAGAGAGGCGCATAATGAGAATGACCTGTACCCCGTTGATTCAGTACACACCAATGTTAGTCATGTCTTCATAATCCACATGAGGACATCCCCATGAAGAAGCGTTTTTCCGACGAATAGATCATCAGTATTCTCCGCGAGGCCGAAGCCGGAGTTTCTGCCCGTGAGCTCTACCGTAAGCACGCCATTTCCGATGCCAAGTTTTACACATGGCGTAAGAAGTATGGCGGCATGGAGGTGCCTGAGGTTAAGCGCCTGAAGTCGCCTGAGGAAGAGAACGACCCGCTCAGGAAGCTGCTGGCCGAAGCTATGCTGGATAAGGATGCGCTTGAGGTTGTCCTGGGCCGAAAGTACTGACAACAGACCAGAAGCGGGAAGCCGTGGTGTTGATGCGTAATGCGACCGGTCTGTCACAACGTCGTACCTGACAGGTTTGTCCCTGTCAGCCTGCAGGTACGAAGCGCAGCTCCCGGCGTCGGATACGCATTTATCCTTACGTATCATTGAACTGGCACTGGAGCGCAGGCGTTTTGGCTACAGCCGCATCTGGCAGTTGCTCCACCGCGAAGGGCTTCATGTTAATCACAAGCGTGTGTACCGGCTTTATCATCTCAGTGACCTGGTGGTAAAACGCAGACGACGTCGTAAAGGCCTGGCAACAGAACGTCTGCCGATGCTCCGCCCGACGGCACCCAACCTGACCTGGTCGATGGATTTAGTCATGGACGCGCTGGTCACCGGTCGCAGGATCGAGTGCCTGACCTGCGTGGAGCAGTATTCAATCGACGAAATGTTCCTGGAACTGACCGGCATCGACGGCTGCAAAGATTTTGAACATTTTAGCCGGCGCCTGCGCACGCATGTGCTGGCTACGGCCGGCCTGAAAGTTGGCGTGGGCATGGGTCCGACTAAGACGCTCGCAAAAAGTGCTCAATGGGCGAGTAAGGAGTGGCCACAGTTCCGTGGTGTGCTGGCGCTGACGCCGGGAAATATCCGGCGTACCGAAACACGTCTCTCAAAACAGCCCGTGGAAGAGGTCTGGGGAGTTGGCAGGCGTATCGGCAGGCGTATCGGTAAACGGCTTAACCTGATGGGGATCAGTAATGCTCTGCAGCTGGCGCACGCGCACCCTGCCCTTATCAGGAAAAATTTCAGTGTTGTGCTTGAGAGGACCGTGCATGAGCTGAACGGTGAATCCAGTATCCCACTTGAGGAGCTGCAGCCTGCTAAGCAGCAGATTTGCTGTTCAAGGTCTTTTGGTGAGCGCATTACCTCTAAGATACTTATGCAGCAGGCGCTTTGTCAGTATGCGACCCGGGCCGCTGAGAAGCTAAGAGGAGAACGTCAGTTCTGCAGGCGTATCAGCATTTTCATCCGGACCTCGCCTCAAGCAGAGAATGAGATTTTCTATGGTAATAGTGCCGGCGAGAAGCTCAGCCTGCCGACTCAGGATAGACGCGACATTATCGAGGCCGCTATGCGATCACTTGACCGTATCTGACTGGAAGACCGCCGGTACATGAAAGCCGGCATCATACTCGATGACTTCACTCCTAATGGCGTCAGTTAGCTGAATCTTTTTGATGATGTGCAGCCGCGGGCTAACAGTGCGCAGCTGATGAAGGTATTGGACGGTATCAATCAGTCGGGGCTGAGAAATGTATGGTTTGCAGGACAGGTGGTTAGCACAGAGTGGAAGATGAAGCGGGACATGCTTTCGCCAGCGTGGACAACGCGCTGGGATGATATACCTGTGGCTCGCGTATTATGAAAAGGTAACAGCACAGATTTCCGCTTTTTTGTAATATCCGGCATGCCTCTGCCGGATATCATTTTACTTTTAACGCTTTTAGAATCAGCGGTAGGACGCATTGCAGATTTCGCATGCGAAATCAGGCTTGTCGTTTCAGCAGGGCCTTCACTATGTCAGTCAGGCTGTAATGCTGTTTTGACCAGCGTCCGCGGGAAACGCTGCCCATTACGATAGTCTCATTTTCCGGGACGCTATCATCATAATATTGGATTTCAATGATGCCTGATTCCTTCAAAGCGGCGGCAACTGAACGGATATTTGTACGGACATAACCACTTTGTTTCTCGAACTCATCAAGATTCAGGCCACTTAGATTTTTATCAAGCCCGTCAGCAAGCGCAAACACAAGCCGCGAAGCCAGTGACCGTCTTCCGGTATCAGCCAAAGCGTTATCAAGTTCAGTGAAAGTCATTCTGGTTTCACAGCCATTTTCTTACGCACCCGGTAATGCTGGTCTTCCTCGATCGCTGCAGCTATCCAGCCCGAAGCAATTCTCAGGTCGATATCCGCAGGCAGACTCTCTGACAGTCTGTCCAGACTCACACCAGGTGACAGCTTTAAGATGAGGGAAGCAAAGCCGGCCCATTCCTCATTACTCATGGGGCGCCATCCTCGTTTGAGTGTCAGGTCAAACGCGGCCAAAGCTGCCCACAGAGGAGGCTGCCTGCGTTTATTCCACTCACTCAGAGCAGTACCAGGTACAGCAAGTTCTCGCGAAATGATATTCAGATCTCGCGCATGTTCGGTCAATGTTCTGGCTGCTTCAGCTGCACTTTGATCTTCGTCTTTTGCCCATCTGTGCACGATACTCCCGCGGAACTGGGCAGATAGCTGCTGAAAAGGTGTTAATGAGTATGCTGGCATTATTCAGACCTCAGGCCTAAGAACTCTACATCGCTGGCACGCACGTATAGTTCACCCTCAGCGGTTTTAAGCCATATAAAACCAAATTCATCGGGCATCTTATGAAGCAGGACAGTCACTTCAGTAGCGTTGAACTTCACTACTGGAATTAAAGGGAGTGGTACATCAGCTGCCTGATACTGGTTTTTTTTATCCCTGGAAGAAGTACTACCAGACTCAGGAGTGCGAGCTTTCGCATGCGAAATCTCAGTTTCATTATCTGGCTGGAGAACATCATCACCGCTCTGAGATTTCGCATGCGAAACCTTAGTCGGTGCTTTACTGACATCACGCCCTTTCAACCGACCCAGTTCCTTTTTGACCTGGGCCCGGGTCAAGGTGCTACCAGCGTTATGCTTTTCAATCAGTCGGTCTGACGCACCTGAATCTATGTTGTCGATCTGAATCAGCGTGTAAGCAAGATCTACATCAGAGATGGATTTATTTTTTAGCAGGGCCTTTATCTTTTCAGGTGCCGAGCCAATACGGATATGTTTGCTGACAAAAGCTGTAGGCTTGCCGAGTGAGCGGGCGATTTCCTCCCCTGTCATATTGAAGTCTGTTTTCAGCTGTTCAAAAGCCAGCGCGGTCGCCAAAGGCTTGAGCCCCGATTGCTGCAGGTTCTCGATAAGCTGCCCCATGATGCGCTGCTTTTCATCTTTCGGCGGCCGACCAACATAGATATCAATAAATTCATCACCGCGCTTTTTCATTGAACGGATACGCGTAGCGCCAAACCATACACGGTAGCCCTTACGGTCTTTAGGAAAACAGCGGGGCGGCGTCAGGTTACCGAACTCACTGAACGAATCAACCATGCCGGAAATGACCTCCTCATCAAAATCATCTTCCGGACGAACCTGCTCGACCTCATAAATTTCATCAGCTCTGACGCGCACGATCTGCCCCTCAGGCTCCAAACCAGGGCGGGCAATTTCTGCCCGAATCCTTGATGCTTCTGGCGTTCCAACCGGAGCAGGTGCATTACGGGCTGCTACACTTGCGGCAACTTCAGGCATGGCGCTTACAGCCGGACCGGAAGTTTTAAGCGCATTTAACTTTTTCTGAAACTTACTCGCAGCCATCAGTGAACTCCCTGTGTCAGTTGAACAATCTTCTTACTCAGTTCCTGATACTGCAGCGCAGGCTTACTTGATGGGGAGTACTCTTTAATGGTCATGCCCAGCTCAATAGCTTCTTTGGCAAGATTTTTTACCCATGAGATATAAGCAAGCACCGTTTCCGGTCCATAGTTTTTCTCCTGCAGGATGTCAAAAAGACGCTGCAGGTTTTCTGTCTCTACTGCGGTCAGATAGCCATCAAGGAGAGGCTGATTGTAGTTCTGAACATTCGCTTGGGTGATATAGGTTCCCAGGTATTTAAGTTCCGGGTTGTAATTTTTACGAATACGTTGCATGTACGACAGCTGCTTTCCGACGCCAATACGTGATGATTTCTCCAGAAGAGTTGGGATCAGCAGATAATCGGCAACAAGATGAGAGGCAATCAGAAGGTTGTTATATTCTGGCGCCGAGTCGATAAAAATGTAGTCGTAGTGCTTACGCAGCTCACTGATGCGTTCTTTAAAATCGAAGATACAGTCCTGCGGACGATAGTTAATTTCATGCAATTCGTTGGTCGAACCGATGATGTGGCGTCCATCTGGCAGCACATGAGGATTAACTTCTGTATCAGGGAAGAATAACTGGTAGGCATTTGCTTCGCCGGGTGTAAAGGTGTTACCCAGCGGGTCTTTATCGATAGAGAGCGGCAGCGCATCTGGAAATGTCCTTTCCGTCAGCCCGGATGTGGTATCGAAATCAATCATGCATGTCTGCATTCCCATGACCTGCAGGTTGTATGTCAGCTCATTAGTTGACTGAGATTTGACGACGCCACCTTTTTGATTTCCAACAATAATGACAATTCCTGCTTTTGCTTCCATAGCTACATCCTCAAGATTTCGCATGCGAAATATTTGTGATGGCTCGTCGCTGACTGGAGTACTTCATTGGCTGAAGGGGATAGGCTCCATTGAGTCTGGCGTTTCGCCGTAATGTCAGCCGGCTACCCGGTGACCAGCTCAGTATGCCAGGCCTATCATAAAGAATCAATAATGATTCTTTATGATAGGCCTGGCATGTGAGTTTTAATCCATTGTATCCGCTGACTCAGGCTTTAAATGTGCATTGAAGGGTGAACATGGTTTACGAAATTCAGGGCACCTGACATAAAAAAGCCCCCTGTCCGCTTTAAGGAACAGGGGGCTTTATCAGCGCATGACTTCAATCAAAAAGATAATCACGCTGAGGGCAACACGAATTGTCTTAAGTGTAGTGATTAACACTTCCATAACGTCCTCCTTTCATTAAAGGACATTGCAAGGCGCAGCCAGCCTTGGGTTTCCCGCTGCGCTTTTTTCCGTGTTGCTGGTTTTACAGTGTACAGACAACACGTTCAGCTCTGTCCCGGTGAAGCTGTGTGCATCCTGCCAGGGATGCGCCGGGTAATGTTTAATCGTGTGCTAATGCTATCAGTCCGCCTTGTCAGGAAGAGCCAGATTCGCTATTCTTTGCGACACAGTGTACAGACAACATGTTCAGTGAAGTCTGAGGAATGATGAGAGCGTTGCCACGCTTCTGTCATTCCGGAAAAGGATCAGCATGCCAGCTGGTCCTTTTTTTTGCATCAGCAGAACCTGACCTCGTCCAACCTGCGAACAATTACTACATGTTGTGGTTGCTCGCGAGGCAACTCAACTACATGTGGATAGATATTAGTGATTTACGGCGAGTTGACAAGAGCAAAAAATGATGGATGGCGGGGTTGTAATTCTTGCGAAATTTCTTAGCCCACGCCTTGTAAGGCCTGACAACATGTCAACCGGATCACACTTTTTTTCTTATTATGATCGGGCGCGTATTTATTAGTCAGCGATAGCCACCTAAGAGCCTCAAACGCATTTTGAGCGACGCATTTTTTTGACTGGTAAAACTCCCTAAATTTCTTCGTTTAAACTCTTAAGGCGCCACTAAAGCGAAAATAAGCGCAATGCCAAGCATTTTGGTTGAAGCTAAGTCCGCAGTTAGACCGGTAGCTATACGGCTTTTTACGAATAAAGCTTATAAAAATTCCGCCCACACAAAGTCCCATAACGTCAGGCGTGACAATTTCCTGGCATCCTTGTGAGTCTGGTTTTTCGCCTTAATGTTATCCGGCTAACCGGAAACACAGTGAGCATGCCAGTCCGCATTAAGGAATCAACATTGATTCTTTAATGCGCCCTAATTTCGCATGCGAAATGTTAAGTGTCTAGCAACGAGAATTAGTTATCATCCCACGTTTCTCTGTTCCCATCGCAAAAGTTACAGCCAAATACCGCGCTAAGGTCAGGAACGGATGAACTGCAATAGTTACAGTAATCACAAGCGTCCAACAAATCATGCAGCGTCAGGCAAGCCGTACACAGGTATCGATCACTAAATTCACACACTGTGTCATATCCATCACAGTCCGTGCATCCGGCAGGGACAGGGCCATTCATGTTGTCCTTCGTAACGGTTACAGGGTTAATAGCATCGTATCTTTCGAGCTCACATTCGCAGCGAGAGCAGCAAAACCCTGCACCGTCCGCATGCATGACGTTTAATTGCTGACAATTCGGACAAAAGATTTCTACATGCGGCTCATTGCGATGACAGACAAAACACTTTTCCTCATAGAATCTCGTATAGGGAAGGGACTGGACGGGCTGGACGTGAATAACAGAATCCTGGCAACAGATTACACACCGAGTAACGGAACGATTAGCTTTAAGCTCTGCGGCGATCAGCGTCTGCACACTTTCATGGCGGAACTTTGCCCCGGCATAAAACTCACTGCTGCGTAGCATTCTCGTTTCATCTGTCGCCAGCTTCGCTCGTAATTGCCAGCCAAACAGGGATGACCAGTCCTCGCGCATCAGCCGGTTCAGCGCGAACCATGCATCCGCCTGCTCAGTCAGTACTTGCCGTTGGTCTCCTTCGCTAAGCTCATTGTGATAAAAGTGGACGACACGGTTCCGATGATTTTTAACTTTATTAAAAAGGTCAGCTGTCTTTTTGCTTAACGGCTTTTCCAGCACGTCTCCCAGGCGAGCGCAGGCCTCGTCATAGGTCACTGACTGGAAATCGCCTGCCAGATATTTCTTGCGCTTCATTTTTTTTCCTGAGCAGGCCAACGTCCAGTGCTCATGAACCAGAGGAACCTTCATCAGGATCTCTACGGCAGTCCAGAAGCTGACAACAGAAAATTTAGCCTGCCGCGCCTGAAGCTCCTCTCGCGCCTTATTCAGAAAATCGAGCCCGTTGGTGATTAGCGCCTCCGTTTCGGCTGTGAGCTGCTGGCCTTGTTCATCAGACTCGTCGTGCATATTTTCCTTTATTTTCATTGGTCTAGTCTAAGGAAGGCAGCTGCGGAATACGATCAGTCATGCTGGGCACAGTAACTACAAAAGGCTGTAGTCTTGCCTGATTTAGTCCAGCTCGGCATCAATGTCCTTCTTTAGGCCATCGAGGATTTGCTTATCGATCGCCCGGGTAAATAGTTCGACCTGTAGGGCTAACTCCGTTACATCGTTATGTAAGATAGGTATTAGGTCGCCATTCGTATCCCTGCCATTACGGTGCACAATGTCATGCCGGCGTTGTACCGCTGCTGACCTGCCCCCAGGATTAGATACAAAGCTCAGTTAGTAATGTCGGATCCTTCACTCTCAGAATTACCCTTTCTCCAGCTCGCTGCAAATTCAGACGGCGTCTGATAATTCAGCGTGGAGTGCGGGCGACAT
>Ga0105244_10000782_pt1 | contig 27105 bp, 41 predicted proteins | sample KBSM44metaG_FD_80423 | JGI IMG/M metagenome (GOLD analysis project Ga0105244, IMG submission 80423) | Miscanthus rhizosphere microbial communities from Kellogg Biological Station, Michigan, USA - KBS M4-4 metaG | ecosystem: Host-associated > Plants > Roots > Rhizosphere > Soil | place... | reverse complement strand
GGAAATCTCAAACCCCAGAAACGACAAAGCCCTGAATAATCAGGGCTTTGTCGGTACAGAATATGGCGGAGGCGATGGGATTCGAACTCATGGACCTGTTACAGTCGACGGTTTTCAAGACCGATATGCAAAGCCAATGAAACCGGGGCCTGTAGCCGCTTTTCGTTACGATGCGTTTATTTTTTGACACCTCTACAGCCCGCATTCTACAAGGGGCGGATTTTGAGTTTTGTAACGGTTTTTGGGGCTATTTCGATGGCTTGGCAATGGCGCCAACTCGTCGATAAACGCGCTCGGTAATGTCTCCTTTGGTGTGCCCCAAGAGTAGGCTCGCATCGCCGACGTCGAGGATTTCCGACGCCGCTTTCGGCCTGATGTCTCTGAACTGGAAGCCTCCGATTTTCTCAGCCAGCTGAACATCGCCTTTTTCTTCAGCTTCTTTCTTGGCCCTTTCTCTGGCGTTGTCCCATCGATCGCGAAGCATCTTCGCGGTCATCCGCTTGCCGCGTGCGCTCACGATCAAATAGCTGCAAATGTGCTGAGCATTGCGCTCGGCCATTTTCCCGATCAACAGGCCCAGACTGTTTGGCTCATCACCGTCAGTAATCTGGATACGCAGCTTTTTGTGTGTCTTGTTCTGCTGCACACCCAAGTAATTTCCCTCGACATCGTCCTTCCTCATGACCAGGACATCTGCCGGTCTTTGCCCGGTCAGATAGGCCAAGTCCATCGCGTCCTTCAGCTCTTGAGCTGCCTTCACGTAAACAGCATCCCAAACAACATCATTCGCGTAATAGTCCCTCGGCGTTTCCTTGTTTTTGCGCACGCCCTGGCAGGGATTTTCTTTGGTCGTCAGTCCCCATTCTCGAGCAATGTTGAAAACGTGGGAGAGGGTGGCAATCTCGCGATTCGCCCGAACTTTGGCGGTCCGCGCGTCGCGGTACCCTGCGATAGTTGCTGGGGTGATTGAGTCGATGGGAGCGCTGTCAAACATCGGCCGAAGCTGCTTGATCTCTGACAAATTGTCCTTCTGCGTCCGTGCCGCTTTCTTCGATACGATGTCGCGGATATATCGGTCGAAGATGCCTTTCATAGTGCGCAGATCAAGCGGCTTTTCCTTCGCCTCCAGCTCCGCCCATTTGACCCTGGCCAAGTCCAGATCCTTGCCCAGCGGGATCGCCTTACCTGTCATATCCAGATAGTAATAGGCGATCCAAACCTTTCCGCTTTTTCGTGTTCGTGTCCACTTGTACATCCGAGGCGGCAAGCTGCGTGTGTCGGCCTTGCGGGGGCGCATATCAATTCACTCGCGAGTAGTCTGGTGTCCATACCGGTGCAGCCGGCGGCGGGTTCGTATCGGTGATCGTAGGGCTGATCATGCCCAGCTTCATGCGGGCATACATGCGGCCCACCAGCGGGCGCTTGCCACGGCTTTCGACGAACACCCACTGGCGATCAATCAGCCAGCGGCGCTGGTAGGCCCGGGCCTTGTAGCCGGTGAGTGCGGCCAGTTCCTCGTCGGAGAGAATTTCAGTTTCCATTGTGATGCTCCATGCCGCGCCTGGCGGTAGAAGTTGGTGATGGGTTATGCGGGCAGCAAACCTTTCGCTTTTGCTTCGGCCCGGCACTGCTCGCGAAACTCCCGGGCCTTTTCGATTGCTTGCTTCTTTGTCGCGGCCTTCCAAGTGGGACCGACCTGAATGAACTTGCCGCGCAGCTTCCCGCACCAGTGCTTCACGAAATCGCCGTTCTCGATCTGACAGATGGTGCCGGCCGATGCTTTCGGTGCCGTTGCGTAATCCACCAGCTTCTGGTCGTACGTTAATTCGGGCATGAGGATTCCTCGCCTGCCGTACACTGGCAGGCTGTTGAGTTGGGGAGCGATTACGGTTACTGGCGTTTTATGCGATCGGCGATGCCTTCGAGCTTTTCCGCCATGTACCGCATGTCATTGTTATCGCGGCGGGAGACGACGCCCGATCGCCTAACGTTGCGACCGTCGATGATCCAGGCTGCTAAGAGGATGATTGCGGATTCGAGCCGACGCCTAAGCCAGCCGGTGTGTGGGACAACCTTCATCACCACCGCTCCCTGCAAATCAGGGAGGCGATGTAGAGCGGGGCGAAGATCATGGCGTCACCTCGCGTCGCGCCCACCAACAGACCGGGCCATCGTCAGTGTCGTGAATCGAAAGGCAGAACCAGCCTTCGCCATTTGGACGATCCGGTTCCCAATAGCCGCAGTGCGGATTTTGGGAGTCAAAGTAGCGCTCCGATATCTCGTCCAGGGCGTCCTCAATGCTGGCTATCTTCACAACTAAACCCTGTTCGTCGAGCCATTTCTTGCACTTGTCGCCGTCACCCTCATCGAAAGATGGCAGATCCGGGTGCCAGAACATGCCGTTTTCATCCCGCTTTACCGGCCAGTGTTTGATAAGTCCTACGCGATCGACGCGCTCAATCTCTGCAAGCAGCAGGGCTGCCGCCTTCACAAGGTCGCGGCGCCGATCTGCACTCGGCTTGAACTCCCCGACTACACGCGGCCAGGCCGTGCTCAGGCTGCGCGGCTTCCCGGCGAGGCTTGCATAGGTGGAGGCTGCTTCGGCAAGTTCGCCATTGACGTATAGGTCATCGCGATACAGCGAAAAGCCCTCGAGGGACACTTGGCGTTGCCGTTCGGCCATGACGTCCCGCGCTGCGCTGTTGAGGCGAATTTCGTTTTCTTCAGACATGACTTCTTCCTTGCCGCTATAGCGGCTGACTTTGAGGGGGGGGATGTTGCTGTGCTCGTGCTGGTTAAAAATCTAGATATTAGGAACTTTCAGGCGTACTCTTAACAGCATTTTTTAGAATGCAAGGAATGCCGCAGATTGAACAATAATTTTTGGGGGCGTAATTCAAAATACGCCGTTGCTTTAATGTGGGCGCTTTTGTTCCTAAGTTCGATTAGCTGGGTTTTAGTAGGGTCGGTTTCTTACTGGGTGAAGAACGGATGGTTACCCGCTGATAGTGCGGGGTGGGCGCAAGCTATAGGCGGGATGCTAGCTGTGTTGGTGGCAATAGCCGTACCTGCTTATCAGAGCCGAGAGCAACAAAAACAACTTCAAGATAAAGACTTGAAAATTCGCGCTGATGGGGTGCAAGCCACGAGAGCGCTCATGGAGCATTTGCTAGGCGTACAGAAACGACTGCGCAAGGGGCTTTGGGATTATCAAATTCGAAGAAGCTCTAATCGCCCTGTAGATGATGCTCTTGCCTCCGCTCACGATGCAAAGCAAGCCGCATCGATGCTCAGGGAACTGTCGGTAGTGGCATTGAGTGTTGAAATGGTTCATTTCGTAGTAGGGATGCGGGAGGTCGCAAGTTACGGTGAGTTCGCGACGAGAACTATTGATAACCCACATGCAGTTCTTTCACCAAATACGCTGCAGGCATTGGATAAAAATATTGCTTTGTTGAAAGCATGGATTACTGAACTTGACGAGCTGGAATAATTTTGTTTGTGGTGAGCTAATCTGTAGAAAATTTCTTCAACTTACAAAGTTGATGTGCAGTTTAGCCTCCCGTCGAGGTCGTCCCAGTATTCTTTCGGGCTGAACCACAACCGATCCTACAGACACACGACTCGACCTTCCGCTTAGTCGATCTCTTAGCCGTAATAGATTCGCTTGGTCTGCACGGTGAAAATCGCGGCCGCAGTGTGGTGCCAATTAACTCCGGCGCCGTTGCAGTGGTAACGGAGGCGTTCGACTAAGTCGCCCCAAGTCGATGCATCAAGCGCGGCGCCGGCCGCCAATGTCGGCAGCGGCTCGGCCGGTTTGTTTTCTGTGGGCATGGGGATACCTCGGGGTGTGGCCAAATGGTAGCATCAGTCGCCGTCGTATAGGACAGATTGATGAAGTACAAATTTGAGGTGCTGTTATGTTTGGGTGTTTTTGGAGCAGGAGCAGTGTGGTCTAAAATACTCTTCCCAAGCGAATTCTGGAAGGTTGGGAGTATTCACGATCTTTTTGAGATTTTCGGCGCGATAGCAACGTCAATCGCTGTTTACATAGCGGCTTCGTGGAAGAAGCAACTTGGTTCCTCTAGGGATTACGAGCTTGCACGGAAAATTGCTATTGCAATTTTTCAATATAGAGAAAGTTCGATAGAGGTTTGGGCTGCTGCTTATGACTGTCTTCAAAAGTATTCTGAGCAGGAAAACTTGGAGAAAAGTCTGCGAAAAGAATTTGCGCTATCTATTGAGGCACGCTTAGAAAATGCTCAGAGCTTTAGGGCAGAAATCCAAGCTCATTTGGTTGAGTGTCGGGCAATATGGAAAAACGGAATCGATAAGGATTTTTCGGAAGTTTTTTATTTTGAGCAGGTATGCTCAAAGTGCGCGAGACTTTATCTGGCGACTATTTCTCCGGAGATTCATCCGCTAGATGCCATCACCGCAAGGGGCCAGCTTCCAAGATTTAAAGAGTTTCTTGAAAAAAAGGGGATGATATCTAAAGATGCTGCTGCTCTCTATATGGATGAGGAATTGAAGTCTATTAATGCAAAACTCGAATCTATTATGAAATAATTATTACGTTTTTTAGAATTCTCAGCTATTTACAGCCGATCAGTTGTTGGTCCGAAGCTGTGGTGGCGCACCTGGCCAGCTGTTATGAATGCTCTCTACAGCGCGGTGTCGGTCTGTGTCTCGCGCTGCCAGATAGACGAACTGTTTGAGGCTCGATGCGATCCGCGATGACATTGGCGCGCTGCCCGGCAGTGGGTTGCGCGTCCATCCCGAATCGACTGATGCTGCCGCCGTTCACCGCGGTGTTCGTGATAGCCGGACCTGATGAGCGCTTTGGCCGTTTTGATGTGTTCAACCATGGTCACGTTCAGCGTCCGGATCTCCAGGTTGTAAACAATGGTGTCGCCATCTGAAGGGCAGGCGGCGGTGAAGGTGTGCCGGTAAATGTTCATAGGGGATCCTCGCCGGCTGGCGTGATTCGTAAAAGTGGGGTATGTATCCTGAACTCGCACAGGCAGGAGGCCGACATGAGGTTGCAGAGCGATGTAGATGCGCTAGCGGCTATCGAAGAGGACGCTAAAGCGATGCTGAAACGGATAGGGCTGCCGGATGACGCAGTGAAGCTGGAGGTGGTCGTGTTCCTTCGGGAGGTGATCGACCTAACCAGCTACATGGAGTCGGCGCATCGGCTGGTTGAAGCACCGAGCGTTGTCTGAGCTGGTACATTGCCGGCCGTTGCGGTATTTGTGTTGGGCCCGGCATGGAGCCGGAAGGAGAAGCAGGTGTCGGATTCGCCTTGGGATATGTTGTCGGCTATCGGCACGCTAGCCGCCGTTGCTGTTGCTTTGGGCATTTCTGGGCATGCTGCTTACATAAATCGGAGGGCCGACAAGGATCGTTCTGAATTGGTTGCAGCTAAAATGCTCAGTCCAATCACGGCACTGGAACGAAAAGCCTCTTATCTCTTCGCCTGGTTTTGCTTCAATAACGAGGAGCCGGCTGACGGATATATGAATGTTCTGAGGGGCATACAAGAGCTCGATGTAATGGCCAGTGCTATTTCGATTGATGATCTGTATCCGTTGTTACTCTTGAAAAGTCATGCCGCGAAAAGGTCAGCGAGAGCGTTGGGGTTAATCCAAAGTTTTTCCGCAGATGCCATTGCGATAATTTCACACCATTCTTGGAGCGATATCGCGCGGCGGAAAACTCACCATGAACGGTGGGTCGTGATGCTTTCTGAGATTAAAGATCATCTTGCTATCGCCGCGTTGGCTTGTGAGTCGGCGGCCTCTACTGTCGCACCACGACCAACCGCAGAAGAAATACAAAGGTGACCGCCGCCCTCCGTGACAGGTGGTGGCAATTTGGTTTTAGTTGGGGTATTACGGGTGACCGGCATGGAGCCGGATCAAGAGGGTGTGATGAGAGAAAAATTGGGTCTTTCGAAGCGTTGTGGCTTCGCTCTTTTGGGCGTAGCGGTGATCGTTTTACCGATTGCATTGGTTGCCGGTTGTATCGACCTTCCGACCTTTAGTGCGGTTGGCGTGATGTGGTTAATTGTTTCGGTAATGATGATCATGGGAGAAAGCGTCACCGAAGTTACAGTCTGGACAGCGACGATTAAGCGAGACGTGCAAGCCGCAAAGGATGCACGCGACCAAGCTGAAGCCGTCCGCGATGAGCTTCGATTTGCCCTCAAGTCTCTCATAGAAAGCTCAGAAATTGCCTTTAGCGTGACCCGAATTACTGAATGCTCCGATGGGGTGCTTAAACGGCGTCAAGCCTCAATCGAAAGATTGCAGGAGTTCGCGGAGCCGGACGCTGTAAAATTGCGAGATTGGCAGCAAAACCTGGACGCGCTTCTGGGCCGATAGCTTGCGAGCGCCTGACAGCGCGACCTGACGTAGGCGCATTTGTGGTTTATAGGTCATCTCTAATCAGGCGCGCGGAAGCATTTTTCATTGGAAATAGCATTGGCGTACTTTATATTCGCATTCCATTTCAAGGTAGATCCCCATGTTCGCATTAGCACTTATAGGATTAACTTTCGCTCTGGTGTTAATGAGTGGAGTCGCCTTTTATTACTATAATGTGTCAAAAGACGGTAAGTCAGTCAGGGGGTTGCAGCCGTTCAGTCCGTTTCTCATTGGTGTTTGTGCACTTGCCTTTGGTTTAGTAGTTGTTTTTCTTTTTTATATTTTTGTGGATGTAGGTTTTGAAATAAAAAATAACATGGGGCAGGTTGGGGATTTTGTTGGGGGGTTAACTAATCCGGTCTTAAGTTTTATAGCGCTTTTAGTGTTGTTGCGCTCCACTCTAATCCAAACTGAAGAGGCCAGAAAGACAGCGGAAATTCTATTAAAGCAGCAACAGCTTTTGGAGCACGAACGGTTTGAATCAGGATTCTACTTAATGCTTCAGAAATTTGAGTCATTGCTTGAGAAAGGTGTCAGAGCAAAGAAACCAACAGAAGCTGGCTCAGTAGCTAAATTATCTCTGGCGCTTCGTAAAGATAGGGAACAGTTGGATGAGCTTCATGTGCGCAACCGGTACAAGAAGGTTGTTGAAATTGTTGATAGTAATATTAAGACGGACGTTGAGAAAAGATTTTGCATAGGCGCTGTTCGGCTTTGCAGTTTTATCGATGATTCAGATCAACCACTTTCTCGAAAAAAATACTATATGCGGATTATGTTTGAGGTCCTTGATCCTCATGAGACAATTTATTTGCTTAGTTGTATTTTTGTATCATTTCCTTTCATGCGTCGCAAGCTCAGAAAATACATGCTGGCATTTGCGATTAGACGGGAAAGCTTCATTTCTGGTTTTGTTCATGACTACTTTTCTAAGAGCTATAAGAAAAAGCGTTGAGCTTGTGATGTGCCTTTTTCGATTTTATCGAGGCTTGATGCTTATATTATCTTGGTTAAGAATATCATCCCCAGGATCACGCGTTATCTCGGCTAGGCTCGGGCTCCGAAACATCCTCGCCACGTTCTCGCTTATCTGCACGCTGTGTCGCGGGCTCTGAATCGATTGATAAGACAGTGTCGGCCTGATTGCATGAGCGTTCAGAATCAAGTTTTGCAACGCCTCGCTGATTTCCTCGATATCGTTCCAAGCCATCAACTCTTCAACCTTCTGTCGTGTGCCCAGCCGTAACCGATGCCGCAATTCCTTCTCGTCGAATTCGATTCGCTTCAGCGCGGATTTGGCTGATCGTGTCTTTCCATCCATTGCCATGGCCTACCTCTTCAATTCCGCTGGCCGGCAAGTCCAGCCAGGTCTGTCGTTTGCGTTGGTGGGGTCTTCGTTTCATGAGACTTTGAATTTGATTTTGTTCTCGCTTGCGATGAGCTGGACGCGTTTGTGACTGATCTTCAGCTTGTTGCAGGCTTGGTAGAGTGATGCGCCGCTGTCGGCCAGTCGCTTCAGCTCCGGCGCGATCTTGTCCCGTTTGGCGCGCAGCTTGTCACCGTGCGCGGTGCCGAAGGTCATTTCGCGCTCGCCGGAAACCCCTGGCGCGACTTGTTGAACCTCACGGCCGGCGCCGAAGAACTGTTCCAGCGCTCGGTTCAGGTGAGCGGTGATCTGATCGCGCGGATCTGGGATTGGAGTACCGATCAATGCACATCTTCCGCCAGGCGGTTGGCCTGCTTCTCGAACGCGATAGCCATGTTCACTGCTACCTGATAGTTGAAGCGGAAGGCCTTTGTCTTGCCGGTAACCAAGTCAACGATGTGATAGGCGTTGCCGACCGTCTTCACCTGGAAGCGCACTTTCTTATCCGGCGCCACCAGTCCAGCAAGCCGGGCGAACTCTCCACGGGCTGCGTGGGAGCGAACAAACAAGGCGTTGAGAACTTCCCGGCGCTGTTGCATCAGTGGGTGCATTTGCATGGCTGATCCCTCGGTGGTGGGTTGCGTTTATTCCCTTTGAAGGGCATGGGCATGGAAAAGCAATTCGGCAATTCAGACTTATTCAACGCTGCTTCGTAGCACCGCATAGAATCCCTTGGTGGCGGTATGGCTAGCGTGGAGATGTAAAATATTGCGTTGAATACGAAGTGGTTTTTGATATGTCCAAAGAAGAATTAGGAGTTTCCGCTATAGAGTTGAGGGTGGTCGGTGAGTTCTGTGCGATCTACATTGAGGTGGTATGAGCCCGTGACACGCTCTCAATTGAAAATTTTCTAAAGAGTCACACTTCACTGCCGACAAAGGATAATTACCAATCACGACTGCATCGAGGATGAAAAATGGATTTGCGTTTAACAAGCACGGCTGTTGGGTGCACTACATTCAAAGGGGATTTTGCCGCGCTAATTCATAAGCTAAGGTTTGACAACGGCGATACCGTCCTTACAAGCTGGAGCATAGACGCATGTGCCCGGCTTATCGCAGTGCTTTCTCAACACCTTAATCCGCTTGACTCTATAGCCATTAACACAGCCGCAGAAGACCTCTTTCAGTCGAAAGAAGGACGGCTGACACAAGCCGAAGTTGAAATGCCTGGCCTTGACTCTGTCGTGGGTGAGATCCTTGGGGTATCCGTCGGCCGCGAGCTTCACGTCACCTTACGATTCACAAACAGTGGCGACGCCAAGGTCATCGTTCTCGGCCTGGATGAGGCTCGATGCCTGATGGGCTACTCAGGAAATACTCTGCAGCACGCAGGTGTACTAGAAAAAGTAGTGGTGGCTTCACATCACTATGTACAACCGATCACTCTTTTCACCTGCAGTTTCAGTTCTGGCGGAGAAAAAATTCATCACACGAGAAATGAAGATATTGATCCGAATCATTACAACTTACTACCAAACCTATACTCCGTTACGGTAGTTGACAATTCCAACCCTGCAAAAAAACAAGTGGTTGGCGGTTTTCTTCTGAAAACCATTGATACTTCCGGTCAGCCAGGTTTTCAAAACAGCGTCCTCGAAATAATGAGCAGTACACCAGGATTTATTACATTAGAGAAAAGTAAAATCTCTTACGTTACAGTTCGCATGGGCGTATCGGACGGAGGGCAAATGACGGAAAAGGAAATGCTTCACCATTTTATTGAACAGTACACAACATATTCTGTAACCGGTAATGCATAAATAGCTTAGCCCTCTCAGTTGCTGAGAGGGCGGTTTCGGTCTTTACCGAAAGGCCTCAATCACTTCAGCAAAACCCTTATTAACGAATATAAATTTTCTCCTTGAGGGTTCCCGTCGTTGGATGCATTTTTTAGACTTTCACGTTAATTGGAGCCTCAAGACGCAAATCGTATGTGAATACTTAACGTCGCTCCTTCTCCTTCTCCTTCTCCTTTCAAGTTCACTCACGTGGACTTCTTTCTAAATCCCAGGTGCCGTCAGCGAGCTTGACATTCAGTCCCTCCTGCAGGACCCCAAACGCCAGGCTTTCATAGCGAGTGACTATCTACCGATTGATAGCTCGGCTCGTCTTGCAGTTGACAGCGAGTCTTCCTGCTAACCCAGTTCGATCAGCATTATTGGATGGTCGTTGGCTAATACAACATGCGGCGTACAGCTGTTGGAGCCTGTTTAAGTAGGCTCACTGTATGAGGTCCGGCGCTCCTCATAGCCGAGGCTCGGAGCGCTAATTCATTCTTTGTCTCTCCCTTCTCCCGCTGGGATTCGCGGAGCGCATTGCTTGCCGGGTCATTCACTCGGTTAAGGCGTTTCACCATCGAGCAGCCGTCCAGGTTGTTCCTGTCGTTGGCAGGCTTTCGGGCCTGTCTGCTCGCCGGTCGCCGGTAGAGGCAATGCGGTCTGTTTTTTGTAGCGCTGACTGTTAAAGAGCGGCGGTTCTGTTGAGGTCCTTCGCAGTGGCTGTGTGTCGCTGCGATGGGTTAACAATACCTCCGGTATTTCTGGCGGTCAATACCGCCGGTCATGTATTTTTCAGAGGACATGAAAAACCCGCTCAGCGGCGGGTTTCGGATCGGATGAGGAAGGAGGAAGCCCGGCACTAAGCCGAGCCTCTAAAATGCTTTATGGAGTTAAGAGGTAGAGGTGTCCCAGTCGAACCACTGAGCAGTCAGGCGCTTGAACCAGCCCAGCTGGCTAATATTTTTGTCCGCTTCCTCCTTAGGATATAAGGCTCGAATTACATCGTTTCTGGCGAGAATCTCAAGAGCTGGGAGCGTTGGTGGCTCGTCTGCCTCAATCCTGCGGATGCGGCTCTTGTACTCTCGAATCTTGGAGGCTTGGGAGGAGGGATCATCTAGAAACATCTCCGCCTCAATATCTAGGTAGCGTTTGCGCAAGTCATTATGTAGCCACGCCCTCTGCCCAGTGCCAACTACCAAGTCGACTGCCGAAGCGGCTGTTACCAAAAGCGCCGCCGCACCTGTCACGTACGCACTTGCCCCGGCAATTAACGACGTTACTGCGGCTGAGCCAAAGATGATGCCGATAAAAGCAGTGAACCGACCCCAGCGAAGGAAAAAAGCCCCCCTTCGCATGTGGTATCGGATATTGCGCTGTACATAAAAACTAAGCTCGTGAAGCTCAATTTTAAGGCTATCGGCATCTTCCATCTTCAGTTCCCTTTAGGTGGGCGCGGGACGGGTCGGCTCTCCGATATAGTATTCGGGCCGTTACCACGGTCACTTTTGCTCCAACCATCATTTGTGTGAACAGGTCTGCTTGGTGGCTGTGCAGGTTTCGGTGCTGGTGGATTTATAGGCTTGTCACTCATACCAGTCTAGCTCCTTTTATATTGATCTTTTGCCATGTTGCAGGTCACATGACGGCGACTGGTATTAGAGCATCCCGCCGCGCCAAACCACGCGTCCGATGATGCGGACTTCGTTTATTTCACCGTCACGCAGAATCTCATCGCCGTACCGCGTCTTGTCCGAGTTGTCGCTACGGATGATCCAGCCCTCGATGTCCGACTTCACCAGACGCTTCACGATCGTGCCTTTGGTGGCGCTTTGCATGGCGAAGATGTGGCCATCTTTCGGCTCAATACTCGACTCATCCACTAGCAGGACGTCGCCGTCGTTGATGGTTGGCTCCATGCTGTGCCCGCTCGCATAGATGACGTCCAGATGCCGCTGGTTCAGGTTGTTCGCCCGTAGCCAAGACGACCTGAACGCCATGACGCCACGAATCTCTACGTGAGGGTTTTCTTCGCCGGTACCAGCTGATCCTTGAGCAGTGAGCTGGAGAACGCCGGTGTAACTAGGATCATCCTTAAGATCAAATCCTCGCGGAGGGATTCGTGTATCAATCGCATGATCAGCTGCCGTCGGACGACGGTCGGGTAGGGCGGATGTCATTTTCTCGATTTGAGCTGCAAGGGTTGGGCTGATATCGGATATCGGCACATCAAGCGCCCTAGCAAAAACTACCGCTGCATTAACACTCAGCGCCGTGCGGCCATTCATAAAATGGCTCACAGCGCCTTGGGTTACCCCGTCTCCCAGCTCGGATGCGAGCTTTTCCTGGGTGAGCTTCAGCTCCCCACGTTTCGCTTGGAATATGGATTTCAAGCGCGCGCTGTCTTGCAGCTGCCATTCGGATAGCGGAAGCCGTCGGGAGTCTTTTTTCATACGGTGATCTTATTACCCACGGTATTAATGATGCCAATATCGCCGGTATTGACCGAATACAATACCGGCGGTCATACTTGCGACGGACAACCATACTGAGGACGTCGCCATGCGCCGTATCCCACTTTCTGAATTCGCCAAAGAGCACGGTCATACCAAGGCTGCGCAAATGCTTGGTTGCACCCAGGGTGCGCTGAGCAAGGCAATCCGCGTCGGGCGAGACGTATCGGTGACTCTTGAGGACGACGGCAGTCTCTCGGCGCTGGAGCAGCGCCCCTTCCCGTCGCAAAAGAGCGTCGCTTAACCATGTCTTGTCCTGAGTGAGAGCACAGCCCGCTCAAACCCATTCAGGGCATGCGATCAAGTTTGACTCTCGACTGATTGGCCAATGATTCAAATGCGGGCCAAAGCCTGAGCTTAGAAGACAAGGGCAGGGTGGAAACTGGAGCACCTGCAAAGCAATAAAGGGCGGCTATCTCGCTTTGCGGTTCTGATGAGTCGGTCACGGATATGTCCTTGATCATTCGATAAGCAAATGATCGCGCCGCTGGTCGCGCAAAGCCACGTAACAATTTTCGAGGTGTGACATGCAGGAGTTGATGAGGGCGATCTATGACGTGGTTGACGACCATGGCACCAAGAAAATCGCCGAAGGCGCGGACTTCAAGTCGCGGACGCTTCTTTCCCAGAAGGCAAACCCGGACTACGACACCCACCGCATGAACGTGGAAGAGCTGCATCGGATCATGAAGTTCACCCAAGACTTCCGTCCGCTCAAAGCATGGGCGGAGGCGTTCGGTTTCGAGCTGGCTCCGAAGAAAAAGCCGGAAGGCATCAATCTCAACGCCGCACTTCTTCGACTGCATGCCGACCTTGCTGACGTTACTCGCCTTGCGTTCGACGCACAGGCTGATGGGCGCGTCTGCTCGGTCGAGAAAACGAGCCTGCTCAAGGAGGCGGAGGAAGTGATCGTCAGCCTGGAAGTGTTCAAGCAGTCCGTGAAGGCAGCCTGAATAGCAGACACAAAAAAGCCGACGGAGAAGGTCGGCTGATTCGCAAAACTAGAGAGACCTGATTATGCAGAGCCAGCCAAATTCTAGCAATACCCAGAACAATGTCGCGACACGTTTTCAGAGTTCGCAAAGCGTGTCGCAACACACGTCATCTCGTTTTGCCGAATTGAATATCGGAGCCTCGCTGTGAGCGTTCAAGCAATGTCATGGGCGCTGTCTTTGCCCACGCAAGTTCTCAAGGATGCCAGTGCCCGGCACGTTCTGCTGTGCCTGGCCAACTATGCCGGATCGAATGGTGCTGGCGCGTTCCCGTCGGCTACCACGCTGGCTCAGGACACCGGTCTTTCCGAGCGCACCGTGCGTTACAAACTGAATGACTTGGAGACGTCCGGGCTGATCAAGCAGGGCAACCAGGCGATCGCTGCTGTTCACATTGATCGCCATGACCGACGCCCAGTCGTTTACGACCTTCAACTATTGCGGGGTGCAAGTGCTGCACCCCGTTCCGAACGGGGTGCAAATGAAGGCACGGGGTGCAATCCACAACAGAACGGGGTGCAGCGGCTGCACCCAATCCGTCACTTAACCATCAATTAACCGAAGAGCAGCAACAGCGCGAGATTGATGCCGCGATCGCAGAGCAGAACAACGCCGCAATCGAGCCGCAGGATAATCACCAGCGCTTCTCCATGTTCGCGACTTGGTTGCCGAACGAGAAAGCGTTGTCGGATCAGATCGCCATCGCGGGGCTTCCGGCCGACTGCGTCCCTGACGAAGCGGTTCGCAAGTTCAAGGGCTTCCACTGCGCCAAGCCAAACACTCTCGATTCCGGCTCCGGCTGGTGCTACCGCCTGGTCCAGTGGGTGAAGCGTGAGCGAGTGCAGGCAGCAGGTCGTGGTCAAGAGCCTGATTTCAACGACACCAGTTGGGGTGATGACCTGGGAGGTCTGTGATGAAGTCTGTTTCGAGTGTGCTGCAAATGTTACCCAATGTGGCGTCGGCTGAGGTCGCGCCAGTGAAGGCGGATGCGGGTACCGTCCAAGTCATCAACGCACTGTTCCGCGAGCTGATGGCAATCTTCCCGGCGTGGAAGCAGGCTTGGCCTGATCAAGAGGCCGTCAACGCCGCGAAAGCCACTTGGACCAAGGCGTTCATGGCCGAGAAAATCACGAAGGTCGAGCAGATTCGCTTCGGCATCGAGCAGTGCCGGAAGCTTGGCTCTGACTTCGCGCCGAGCGTAGGCAAGTTCATAAACCTGTGCCAGCCCACGCCTGAAATGCTTGGGCTGCCACCGCTCGAAACGGCGTTTCGCGAAGCGAGCCGCAATGTCCATCCGTCGATGGCCGGCCAAGCGAACTGGTCACATGATGCGATTTGGCACACGGCCAAGGAGTCGGGTTTCGAGAGTCTGAACCGCCTCGAAACCTCGCAGGCGCGCAAGCTGTTCGAGCGCAACTACGTGATCACCGTGCGCCGTTTGATCGATGGGTTGCCGCTCCAAAAGATGCCGCTTGCATTGCCCGCCCGAGTTGACGGCCGCCGTACACCTGAGATCGGAAACAGAGCGCTCTCCGAGCTGCGCGCCATGAGATCGGGGGCTGCCCGTCATGCCTGACCGCCGCCTGGCTGTTCCTGAAATCGATACCTATCGCTTCGCAGTGTTCTGCTGCTCGTTCAAGGTCGATCTGAGTTCGCCGCCTGATCACGCGCTGGCGCTGTTTGCCGACGAGGCCATGGCCAAGCGTTATGGCTCGTGGATGTGGCCTGGGACCTACGAAGTCGTCGACGTAGTGACGGGGAAGCCTGCATGCGAGTGAGCTCGAGAAAGCTTCGCGCCTCGGCAAATGGCCAAGAGTGCACCGTCCGGATGCCAAGCATCTGCAATCACAATCCAGAAACCACCGTCCTCGCGCATCTGCCTTGCGGGCAGAAGGGTATGGGCATGAAAGGTTTTGACACCGTGGCGGTGTACGCGTGCAACGCTTGCCACGACGTGATCGACGGCCGCGCCGCCGGCGAGATCGACTGGCAGGACGTGCCGCGCGCCATCGCCGAAACCCACGAAGCCCTGATCAGGGCTGGAATTCTCACCGTTAAGGGGGCCGCATGAGTACCGCCGCGGTGAAGATCACCGAAGCTGAGATCAAGCGCCAAGTGGCCGGCACCGTACAGGACGTACGCGACATTGAGAATAAGGGGCTGTACCTGCGCTTCAACAAGGCTCGAACCGGTGGCTCGTGGTACTTGGTGTTGAAGGGCAAGTGGAATCCCATCGGCACGTTCCCCGAGCTGACTCACAAACAGGTTGTAGCTGCGCTGCCGTCGCTTCGGTTGCGTCTGGCCGCCGGGGGGGGCGCGAGCCTGTCGAAGTGGAACGCTGTTGGTGAACTGCTGGACTGGTTCGCTGATCGCATGTCGCGCGATCGCAATCTGTCGACCAAACGTAAAAACACCGGCGCCTCGATCATCAAGTGCCACCTGAAACCGCGCCTCGGCGAGCTGCCCCTGATCGGCATCGACAAGGCCGCTCTCGACACCCTGCTGATGTGGCCGCTGCAGGAGACGGTTTCCATCGACTACGTACGTTCCGCGTTTCAGCTGTTGGCCTTGTCATTCCGGCAAGCGGCCAAGCTGGGGATGATCACGTCCAACCCGATGGCAGCGATCCGGTTCAACGACTTCTCTAAGGCAAAGGTCGGCATCAAGCCGTCCCGTCTGCGCGGCGTTCAGTTGGAAGGCCTGCTCGGGCAACTGGCCGAAGTCATGAGCACCGCGCCGCTGGATTCGATGCTCGCACTGATGATGCTCTGCCATGGCACGCGGATCGGTGAAACCCGGATGGCGCGCTGGTCGCACATCAGCCTGGCCGAACGCGAATGGTTCATCCCGGCCGAGAACACGAAAACCGGTGTCGAGCATCACCTGCCCCTGACCGAGCAGGTTTGCACGCTGCTGACCCGGTACCGAGAAAGTCAGTACGCCCGAGGCTATGACGGCCAATGCCTGTTCCCTGCGCGCAATGGCAAGGCGCTGGGCGAGGCACAAGGCTGCGCCGTGTTCCGTCGGTTGGGAAAGGGCGAGTGGACCAGTCACGACTTGCGCAAGGTGGCGCGCACTGGCTGGGCAGATATCGGCATCGACCACTTGATAGGCGAGCTGCTAATCAACCACGCGATGGGGCACAACGTGAAGGTTTACATCCAGTCGGACGTGATGAGCCGCAAGCGGGATGCCCTTGAACAGTGGCACGCACATCTAGATCAGAAAGGCTTTGCAGCGATTCATGGATTGACCGGCTTTAGATTTGAAGATTCTGGTAATTCGCTGCGAGCCACAGACCATAAGGCCTGCAAGGCCATTGAAGAAACAACCATAGGCGAGGTTTCAAAACATGCAGAAAAGGCCAGTGCCTAGCTTTAAGCGGGAACGGATCGAGCTTGAGCCTTGCTCGATCTGCAAGGGAAAAGCGGTTGTAAAAGGACTGTTTTATGAGCTGGTTTGTGCTGATTGCAACGGCTCAGGTTGGGTTGTTTGGGGTAGCAAACTGGTGCTTTCTTCGGACGAGTTAGTCACTCAGTTAAGTTTCAAACTGCAGCACGCTCAGCGTGAAATTTCCGCGCTGAAAGTTTCGCCACCTATGGCTGGACCACAGAGCCAATACGAACAATCGAACCGCCTGGGAGCGGGCGGAACAAATTACACAGGGGATTGAAAGAATGATGATTCGTAAGCCAGCAGGCCGACCATTGGGGGACACCGAATACCTACTTGAGCAGTGGGGCTGGTGGAGGATGGATGGAATAGGGGTTCCTGGTTACACGTCACCGACTTTAGCGCTGATGCGCCAAGCGGTAGCCCAGCCGTCTGCGAGTAAGAACTACTGCATCACGGATGACTGGGCGATTGCGATTGACAATGCGGTATCTAGGCTTGCGCACCGCGATCAACAAATGGGTGATATCGTTTGGCTGTATTTCGGCGTCAAGTGGCCTATGGCAAGAGTTGGAAAGCATTATGGTCTTAGTGAGGGCAAAACTAGAGAGCTGGCGAGGGCTGGTGTCGCATGGGTAGATTGTGCTGTTGAGGTAAATAGACTGACCGCGTGACTAGTGGTGCCTCAGCACTTTTAACGGGAAATTCAATATAAGTTGGAGATGACAAGGTATGAAATGGATTTTTCATTTTTTGGTTTGCAGTTCATTGCTTTTTGTTTGTGCTGTGAATGCTCAGCAAACTGCTGATGTAAAAGTTGGGGTGCCTTCAGCTGAGACGAAAAAAGAGATGGGCGCTGGTGCACAAAGCATGATAGCGCCTACTAATAATAAAAGTTACGAGTTGGAGCTGTTAAAAGAGCAGAATAAGCTAATCAAGGAGTTTCAGTCCCAACAGCAAACGACGGTGTATTGGGCGTTGGGCGGTGTGTTTGGCTTAGTGATGATTTTGGTGGGCGCCAGCTTCCTTACGAATTTCAGATTCTATGAGCAGGATAAAGAACGTCTTAAAGTTGAGCTTGATACCAAGCTCGAAAATTTTGGGGCGGCACTAAGCGTTCAAATGCTGGATTATCGACGGGAGGCAGATCAATCTGTGGAGCGAAACAGCCAGCGAGTTCAAGATATTGTACTCGGACAGCTTTCAGAAATGCGCACCTCACTAGATACTGTACGAATGGAAATATCTAACGATTTTAAAGGAGTAACGGAAAAGCTTCTCAAAGTTGATAGTGAACTATTCGCAATTCAACGGTCGCTTTCGGATGCGGAATTAGAGCTTCGAAAGGTGGAGCTAGAGGTGTGGGATGCTAAAGATATTCCAGACAATATGATGGTAACCCTTATCCAGGCGTTGACTGCGGCGGCTCGGGCTAGCGATAAGAATGGCGTAACCATGGTATACCGAAAGATGATCAAAGTTCTGGATAAAAAGTATCACGATAGCGGTCTTGAAATGGGTGTGGAGGTGTCAAATTACATTAAAAGAAGCCTTGATTTAGGTGCTGAATTTGATCCCGTGGGATTGGCTGAGGTTAAAAAGTCCCTTTCTGAGGTTACTATTGAAGAAGCGGTAACTTGATTTTTTGGAGAGATACCGCCTCCAATGACTTGTGTCTAAAATTAAACTTTTCCGCGCGGAATAGATCTGTTTTTATAGCAGCGTGAATTGCTGTGAACGCAGCGAGACGCTTTCAAGAACCCGGCCATCGAGCCGGGTTTTTTGTACCTATTACAAGCCCTGCGATTGAGCGGGTCTTTTTCGTTTTCGACCCCATGCCTGACTCTTTGCCCTTCGCGGATGACAGTGCCATGGAGGTCGAACCTATTTGAGGGCAACAGATGAATACGGAGCAACAAGCTCTCGCGGATGTACCCCTTTGGCTTCTGATACTGCTGAGCATGGCGGGCTTGTCCGGTGAGATGCTGAGAGCATCGGGCAGCGACCTCGGATTACGACAGATCCTGCAGCGGGTTGCCTTACGGTTTCTCGCGTCAGGCCTGCTGGGGATGGCCACATTGCTGCTAGCGATGGCGCTCTGGAGCAACCTCTACCTAGCTGCTGGATTGGGCATCGTCATTGCGGTGATTGGTGCCGATGTAGCCGGTGGTTTATACACCCGATTCTTGGCAAAGAAGGCAGGCGTTCAAGTCGACGAGTAACTCGCTGACAATCGAATATTCCAAGTAGATCTGGAGCTGAGATCGCCGGGGACCCTAGGGTTATCCAAAGGGTACGGGGTCGGAAACCCGCGGGAAAGCGTTAGCCACAGGGCTGGAAAGTTAGTTGACAGCGGTTGACAGGTTGACAGGTTGACAAGGAATGCCGGGTTTTCAGCAACAGAATTTGCGTGATCCAAACAAAGGTTTTTAGTGAAGTCCCCTCGGTTCTATTGGGCTGTAAGCGTTTTCATGCCTGTTCAATTTCTTGAACAGCAGCCCCTGTGCAATGGCCAGAAGGCTTGTCAACTAAGCCGGGTTAGTTGACAGGCTTAACAAGCCACGACGATGGAGGCCGCATGGCTTTTGTAACTCGCAAGGAGTACTGCGAGCTGAAGGGGTGGTCGAGGCAGTACGTCGGCAAGCTGGTCAAAAATCAACGACTGGTTCTGAACGCTACCGGGCAGATTGATGTGGAGGCCAGCGAGCAGCTTCTGGCCATGACGAGCGACCCGAGTAAGGCCGCCGTCGCCGCTCGACATGAGCGCAATCGCCCGAAGCGGAGTGATCAGCCACCGCTGGAAATAGTCATCGCAGACTTTGTAGATGACCCCTCTGGTCAGGTACCCGACTTTCAAAAGTCACGCGCTCTTCGTGAGCACTACCTATCGCTTCAGGAAAAAGACAACTTCCTTAAAGCCCGAGGCACCTTGGTAGAGCGCAAGGCGGTCGAAGATGCGGCCTATAACGCCGGTCGTTTACTGCGCGATCTTTTGCTTGGAATGGCGCCACAGCTATCGCCTGAACTGGCCTCGCTGTCTGATCCATGGCAAATCGAAAAGCGTCTGACGTCGGCTTTACGACAAACACTGGAAGATGCTGAGCGGCTGTCAGCAGCAGATCTACAACAAGCCATTACCCCGAGCTAAACCTATGTCCTTAGAAATGTCGAACGGTGCGACGGTGTACCGCGAAGCGTATTTCCGTGGGCAGCGACCAGAGCCAGATGTCTGGATTGATCAGTGGGCCGACGAGTACATGCGCATTCCGCGCGACACGGGTGCGGCCGAGCCTGGTCAATACCACACTTCGCGCACCCCTTATGCGCGTGAGCCGATGCGCTGTCTGTCACCTGCCCACCCGTGCAAGCGGGTGGTGACCATGGTGGCTTCGCAGTTGATGAAGACGCAGATCGCCTTGAACTGGATCGGCGGCCTGATCCATATGGCCCCGTCCAACATCCTGACGTTGTTGCCCAGTCTGGGGTTGGCCAAGCGGGTATCGTCGCGGATTGGTAAAACCATCAAGGCTACGCCGGTTCTGCGTGAGCGCGTGGCGTCCAACCGCTCACGAGATGCGCGCAACACCATGGACACGAAGGAGTTCGAGGGTGGTTCGCTGTACATCACCACGGCCGGTTCTGCGGCCAACCTGGCGGAGCTTTCCGCACGCTACATCTACGGCGACGAGGTTGATCGCTGGAGTGTGGACGTTGGCGAAGAGGGCGACCCGGTCGAACTGGCCGAGACTCGCGGCAGTACTTTCGGCCGTAACGCGAAATTCTATTTTTCCAGTTCGCCCACGGTCAGGGGGGCGTCACGGATCGCTGATCTGTTTGAGGTCAGCGATCAGCGTTACTACTACGTGCCGTGCCCAACCTGCGAGCATATGCAGGTGCTGGAGTGGGAGCGTTTGCATTACTCGGCGGATTTTCAGGTTGTGCATTACCAGTGTGCCGGCCCCGACTGCGACGTACTGATCGAGGAACGCTATAAGGGCGAGATGCTGGCGAAAGGGGAGTGGCGAGCACACACCCAGGGCGATGGCGAAACCATTGGTTTTAACTTGAATGCGTTGTACTCGCCGCCCGGCTGGACCGGCTGGGCCTCGTTGGCCAAGCAATTTGAGAAGGCTAAAAAGGCTCAGGCCAAAGGCGATCTGGAGCCGATGCAGGTGTTTTACAACACCCGTCTGGCCAAGGTCTGGGATAGCGCTCAGGAGCAAACCTCGGCCGATGTGCTGAGGGATCGGGCGCGGCTGGAGAACTACGGGCTTGGCTCAATGCCCGACGGCGTGTTGATGCTGACCGCTTCTGTTGACACCCAAGCCAACCGCCTGGAACTGATGGTGATGGGTTGGGGCGCTGGCATGGAGCGCTGGGTGGTCGACTTTCAAGTGATCTCCGGCGACCCCGCCGATGAGCGCACCTGGGCGGCGCTGGACGGGTTACTCAAGGCCCGTTACCGACACCCTTGTGGTGCTGAGCTGATGATCATGGCTACTGCGGTCGACTCCGGTGGTAACCATACGGATGAGGTCTATCAGTTCTGTCGTATGCGCCGCTGGCGCAGCGTGTTCGCCATCAAGGGGGCGAGCAAGCGGGGCCGGCCGGTGATCGCGCAGCGACCTTCGATGGTCGACGTGACATGGAAGGGCCTGACTGAACGGCATGGCGCCGAGCTTTGGATTGTCGGTACCGACACGGCGAAGGACTGGATCTACAACCGCTATGCATTCAACACCGGCCCGGGAGCGCTGCACTTTGCCAACGACCTGCCGGATGACTTTTTCGCCCAGTGTGTGGCTGAGCGCAAAGTCACCCGTTACGTCAGGGGGCATAAACGCATCGAATGGACCAAGGGCAAGGCCGAGCGCAACGAAGCGCTCGACCTGTTGGTTTACAACCTGGCCATGGCCCATTACCTCGGCATCAATCGCTACCAGGATCACGATTGGGCGCGGATTCGGCAGGCGGTCATCCAGTCGGCTTCTGGCGATAGTGGCCAACCCGTTCAGAGCGAGCGGCTCAGCCGGCCAGTCGAAACACCGGCAGCACCACAGGCGCCTCAACCAGCCGTGAAATCACGTCCGACAACGGCCCCCCCACAACGCCGCAGCTCCACCAGTGGCTACCTGAAGAGACGCTGATATGTCATTTACGAAAAAGCACCTCGACGCGGTTGAGGCGGCCATTGCTCGCGGTGAGAAAACTGTGCGCTACACCGACCGTACCGTGGAATACCGCACGGTCGATGAACTGCTCGCGGCGCGCGCGGAAATACGCTCGTCGCTGGCACGCGACGCCGGGCCACGTTCGCGCGTGGTCCGCCTTTATCACGGGGGCAAGGGACTTTAATGGCCCGACATTTTCCGACGTTGACCCGTAACGGCTTTGTGCTGCCGTCCAACATCAAGGCCAGTTACGAAGGCGCTGGTGAAGGCCGCCGATCCGCGAACTGGGACGCTCCCGACAACGGGATCAACAGCATCAACACCCCGGCACTGCGCAATTTGCGGTCGCGCTCCCGGGCAGCGGTTCGCAATGACCCGTATGCCTTCAACGTCATCGACAAGCGCGTCAGCAACCTGATCGGCACCGGCATCACCCCTCGGCCAGCGACCGATGATGATGTCCTGCGCAAGCTGCTGCAGGAGCTGTGGAGCGATTGGGTTGATGAGTCTGATGCGGATGACCGCACCGACTTTTACGGCCAGCAGGCGCTAGTGGCGCGCACGGTGGAAACATCGGGCGAGTGCTTCGTCCGGTTGCGTCCTCGCAGTCGGGACGAAGGTTTGGCGGTTCCGCTGCAGTTGCAGATCCTGGCGCCGGAGTTCGTGCCGCACGACAAATTCGAGAGCACCAAGAACGGCAACGTCATCCGTGCCGGCATCGAGTTCACGCCCGGCGGCAAGCGGGTAGCGTATTGGATGTACCTGTCGCACCCGCGTGATGCGGCCTCGTTGAATGCCGGCTACAACCAGCTAGTGCGCGTCCCGGCCGCGCAGGTGCTGCACATCTTCGAACCGGTCGAACCTGGCCAGTTGCGCGGTGTGCCGCGATTGTCGCCGGTACTCAAACGGCTGCGCAGTCTGGACAACTACGACGACGCGGTGCTGTTCCGTCAGGAGGTGGCCAACCTGTTTGCCGGTTTCATCAAGCGCCCGTCTCCTGACGCGGGTCCGGCGCCACGCGATCCGGTCACCGGCGCGTTATTGGATCTGGACCGCGACGGCTTCACGCCCATGGTTGCGCTCGAACCCGGCACCATGCAGGAACTCGGTCCAGGCGAAGAGGTGGAATTTTCCAAACCGCCGGACGCGGGCAACAACTACCCGGACTTCATGCGTCAGCAGTTGATGGCTGCAGCGGCGGGTAGCGGTACGCCTTACGAGATCCTCACCGGCGACATGCGCGGCATCAACGATCGAGCGCTGCGGGTGGTACTCAACGAGTTTCGGCGTCGCCTGGAACAACTGCAGTTCAGCGTGTACGTGCATCAACTCTGCCGCCCGGTACGGGCTGCGTGGATGGACATGGCGGTGCTGTCGGGTGCCTTGGTGCTGGACGATTACGCACAGAAGCGCCGCCAATACCTGCGCACCCGCTGGGTGCCACAAGGCTGGGCTTACATCCAGCCGGTGCAGGACGTGCAGGCGCGAGCGATGGAGGTGAGAGCCGGTTTTTCGTCGCGCAGCGAGATGGTTTTGCGCACTGGCTACGACGCCGAAACGGTCGATCTGGAAAACGCTGCTGATCTGGCACGCGCCACCTTATTGGGCCTCAACTACAACACCCTTGATGCCGTCGAAGACACCGACGACAAGGAGCAACCATGAGCAAGCGCGCGAAACCGCGTATTTACAACCGCGCCGGCAAACGCGTCGAGGTCAAGGACAAGACTTGGTACGCCGTTCATGCCAGCGGCGAGTCCACCGAGCGAGTGATCGAAGTCTTTGTCTATGGCGAGATCGGCGCGTGGGGCATCACTGCCAATCAGTTCGTGCAGGATCTGCGCGCCATGGACGACGGTGTGTCGCCGGTGGTCGCCGCGTTCAACAGTATCGGCGGTGACCTGTTCGACGGGCTGGCCATGCACAACGCGCTGTCGCGGCTGGGCGAGCGCTGCACCGGCCGGATCGATGCACTGGCCGCGAGTGCGGCCAGTGTGGCCGTGTGCGGCGCACACCGCGTAGTAATCGCGGCCAACGCCATGTTGATGATTCACAACCCATACACCTATACAGGCGGTAGCGCTGAGGACTTCCGCCGGGTTGCTGATGTATTGGATCAGACCTTGGAGGCGATCATCGCGGCCTATAAGGCCAAGGCTCCCGACATTGATGACGCCGAACTGCGGCGAATGGTTGATGCTGAAACGTGGCTGACCGCCAACGAAGCGGTGGCTTTGGGGCTGGCCGATGAAGTGGGCGACGGCGTCAAGGTCAAAGCCTGTCTCGGTCAAGGCGCGGTGCTGCAATGATTCCAGAACGCACCGGCTGATTTGCTGGCCCAGCTCGACGAGCCACCTGAAGCGGATCCTGATCTTGATCCTGTCGATCCGCCGCTGGCGCCGCCAGTAGTCGACTCGGCCAAGTTGGCATTGATGGTCACTCAGCGCTGCACGGCGGCAGGCATCAGCAACCTGGTCGAGCCGCTGCTCAAGTCAACCCAGCTTGAAAGCGAAGAGATCGTTTTAGCCGGTCTGGCGCGCGCCAAGGCGGTAAACGACCTCTGCGTGGCTGCGCGGCTGCCGGAATTCAGCGCCGAGTATGTCGCTGCAGGTCTGGACGAGGCGGCGGTGCGGGCGCGTCTGTTCGACAAGATTGTCACCAGCGGTAAGGGCTTTGAAATCGACAACAGTCTGCCGCTGGCGGACGACCTGGCGCCCAAGGTGCTGGCCAAACAACCTGACCCCAACTCGATTTGGGCTGCTCGCCAAGCGGCCCAAACTGGAACCGCGCAAAGCGCGAAAGGAGCAAGAGCATGACCATCAAACAGGAACCGATGCACGCGGGTGAATTCCTGCTGTCCGAAGGCGCCGGCAATATTTCGCGTGAAGCGATCAACGTCGCGGCCGGTCCAGAGTTGTGGCCCGGACAAATCCTCGGACTGGTGACCGCCTCCGGCGAATTCGCACCGTACGAACCGACGGCAGAGGACGGCACTGAAAACGCGGTCGCCATTCTGTACGGCCCGCTCGGTGAATCCGATGTGGTGCGTCGCGGTCGCGCCGTGGTGCGGTTGGCCGAGGTCAGCGAAGCGCACCTGACCGGTCTGGATCTGGCCGCCGAGAAAGCACTCGCCACCCATTTCGTGATCGTCCGCTAAGTCGATCCTTTTTTTGTATGCATCCCGCCGCGTGCGGGATTTTTCGTTTCTGGAGAGTACCCATGGCCGATATCGCCATTTTTGAAGACGAAGCGTTTACCGTTACCTCGCTGACTGCTGCACTCAATGATCAACCCTACCTGCCGGGCCGCATCAGTGCCTTGGGCCTGTTCCGCGAGGAGGGCATTACCACCCTGACCGTGCAGATTGAAAAGGACGGTGACACCCTGGCACTGGTGCCGGCCGGTGAGCGCGGTGGTTCTGGCCTGGTGGTTGCAGCGAGCAAGCGCAACCTGATCCCGTTCAACACCGTGCACCTGCCGGAGCGCTTCACCATAAAGGCGGACGAGATCCAAGGCATCCGCGCCTTCGGCACTCGGACCGAGCTGCAGGCGGTACAGGACGTGGTCAATGCACGCCTTGCAAAGGCGCGTCGTCAGCTGGACGCAACCCATGAGTTCCAGCGCATGGGTGCCCTCAATGGCCTGATCTTTGATGCCGATGGCCAAACCCCGCTGTTGGACATCTATGCGGCCTTCGGTGTGCAGCGTCAGAAGATGTCCATGGGGCTGACTGAGGCCGGTACCGAGTTGCGGGTTAAGTGCGGTGAGGCGCTGGACATGCAGGAGGACGCGCTGGGCAGCGTGACCAGTACCGGCTCGCGCGCTTTCTGCGGCAAGAACTTCTGGAACAAGCTGATTGTTCACAAGTCGGTCAAAGAGACCTATCTCAACAGTCAGCAAGCGGCAGCGCTGCGTGGTGACGCCCGGGAAAGTTTCGAGTTCGGCGGCATCATCTGGGAGCGTTACCGTGGCAAGGTCGCCGGCGTGTCTTTTGTCCATGACGACAAGGCGCTGCTGGTTCCGGAAGGCGTGCCAGATCTGTACATCTCGGTGTTTGCACCGGCCGACTACATGGAAACGGTCAACACCCAGGGCATCCCGTACTACAGCATGATCGAGCCGCTGCCCTTTAACAAAGGTATGGCCGGTGAAGCACAGTCCAACCCGCTGCACCTGTGCACTCGACCGCGCGCCCAGATCCTGCTGGAACTCTGACCATGGGCTTTCGCGATCTGATCGCCGAAGTTGACGCGGTGGTGTTCGAAACGCTCGGCGACACCGCACGGATCGAGGGTCGCGAAGAGCCAGTGCTCGGCATGTTTGCCGCGCCCTGGCTGCAACCCAAGTTCGGCAAGCTCAACACCGGGTTGCGCGAGCCTCGCTTCGAGATCCGCGTCAGCGATTCGCAAGGTCTGGAACAGGGCATGCTGGTCAGCGTTGACCTGCCTGCCTTGGATGGCGGCGGTGACTACGACCTGATCCAGCTCGAACCGAGCGGTGACGGACTGGTCGCCCTGATTCTGAGGTTGCGGCCATGAGCGTCGGCAGCTATTTCAAACCCTCGGCCGGGGGCGGGATGATCTCTATCCAGTCCTCGGCCGCAGATTTTCAGGCGTTCCAGGACTTTGCCAAGGTGGTGCCGAAAGCGGCCGCTGCGGCGCATCGACGCGCAATCAACAAGACGTTGGGCTGGTTGCGCACGCACATTGCCCGAGCCGTCAGCCGGTCAGAGCGCATTGCTGTTGCAGCGGTGCGTCAGCGGTTGCGCAGCTATCCGGTTTCCGGCGGTGCCGCGAGCGGCAAACTGTGGTTCGGTTTGAACGCCATCGAATCCAGCCGGATCGGCCGGGCGCGGCAGACCGGGAGCGGTGTGTCGGTGGCGGGGCGGCGTTATGAAGGTGCCTTTCTCAAGAAGGTCTACGGCAACAAACCCGACATCTGGATCCGCACAGCCAGCAAGCATTTCAACGAAGACGACTACCCGGACAGCACGGTGTCCCCCGGTCGCGGGCCGAGTTCGGGTTGGGTCGCCGAAAACGGTAGTCGTTTCCCGCTGGCCAAAGCCAAGGTGTCGCTGGAGCAAGCCCGGCCGCATTTCGACAGCTGGGTCAAAAAGGCAGATGAGCGTCTGCTGGAGATTCTCAAACAAGAACTCAACTTTGAGCTGCAGAAATACCTTAAGAGGATCGGCAATGTCTGAAGAACCGTTCAGCCTGGACCAGTTTTATCGGGCGGTAGAACAGCATCTGCGTACCCACTTGCCTGGCGTGCAAACCGTCACAGCCTGGCCAGACATTAAGGATCGCGTGTTGCTGCCAGCGGTGTTTCTGGAGGTGGCCGAGATCGAGCCGGGTAAAGATATCGGCACCGGCGAAACCTCGCTGGTCTGCAAGTTCGAGGCTCGG
>Ga0105244_10000777_pt1 | contig 27273 bp, 33 predicted proteins | sample KBSM44metaG_FD_80423 | JGI IMG/M metagenome (GOLD analysis project Ga0105244, IMG submission 80423) | Miscanthus rhizosphere microbial communities from Kellogg Biological Station, Michigan, USA - KBS M4-4 metaG | ecosystem: Host-associated > Plants > Roots > Rhizosphere > Soil | place... | reverse complement strand
TGGTCAGAGTCGCGGCTCAACTTATGGTTCGACCATGTTAAATGCCAACGACGCCTTGGAATGGTCAATTTAGCAATTAGGCAGGTAGCGGCTCGAATTATCAGCCAAGACACCCCTCTTGACAGAAATTTACTTTTACACGCTCCAATAGGAAGCCAACAGGAGCAACTCAACAACGACGTAATCAACTCGTCACTTGCAATCAATAGCAAGACTTTACTTATCGCGCCACTTAGGCCATACAACTCGAAAAAATACGATTCTAAAGTCTCAAAACTTCCAGTAGTTGGAAACTTCGGTTTTTCGGCGATTTTTGTTGTTACACACCACTGGGAGCACTTCATTAAAGAGTATTCAAACGAAGTTAAGCTTTGGAAAGAAGGGCACACTGTAATTGCGCTCGCGCGCCTTGCAACAAAAAACAACGGGACTTTTAATATCGCGCAGGTTCGAGATCTGGCGTTGATGGCTGTAAGCGAAGCGTGGATACCTATCACCTCACGTTCCGATCTAGCAAAGGAGTCAGCTCTCAGAGCTGAGCGCGTGAGTTTTATCAAACCTCTACGATACGACGCCCCTATCGACCTAGAAATACCGGATTTCCTTATCGCCGACGGTGACAGGTACCGACCGGTGAAAATCTGCAGCTAGCCCAAATAAGAAACCCGGTCCTAAGACCGGGTTTTTTTGTCTACGTTACAAAGTTAAATGTATGAAGGGCAGCAGACCAACGCAGAATCCCAGAATCCCCAGTACCCCGCCCGTAATCCCTAAACGAATGGAGATACGAACGTTCAGGTCAGGGTGAAACCAAAACCACTTATAGATTTCCGCGGAGGATGCCCGCTTCAACTCCAGCTCGACTTGATCATTAAAGCGGACACCCAGGACGTCGATCGCATCGTAATCAAGTGCTACAGCATTTTTAGTGATGGATATCCCACCAGGAGTGCCCATCACATACCTTAAGACGCTGGCACCATTTGCTCTGTTGCATATCACCACCGGCTCACGACGGAAAAATCTGCTTCGATCTTTTCGTTTAGAGTCGATGTTGCGGTTGTGTAGTCGAACAATGGAGTTTTGAAGCCCACTGTCCTCTGATGGCAGCCGAACCACGGTTAAGATTTTCATAATCACACCAGCCGGCCGGAAATACCTGTGAGGGCGTAGTGCGTGAAAATGCTTGTCGGGCGAAATGTGTGAGCAAACCACATCACTTGGCCCCCCTCCCCCTCAAAAACCCACCCACCAGATGAGGCTCGGTGATGTAGAGCATCTTCAAGAGACAAGAACCCACAAAAGCATGGTTTATTCGACATAGGTTGTACCTCCAGTTCACCGAGGCACCCCCACCCCACCGGGAGAGAGCGCCCGGTAGGCTTTAATCCAGCCCATGGCCGGATATCAGATCGCAGGCACTTACCCCAAGAGTAAGGCCGCGTAGTTGAAGTGCTGACCAAGGTCAGCTCCACAGGGCAACAATCATTTGATGTCCTGAATGGACGATAAAATAGCTCGTTAATCCACCGCATTCAATCCTAGGGGTACTGGCACGCCTTTCCAGCTACGTGCCTCATTACCTATTTCTTACGCGCCACTAGGATAACCACCGACACTGTGGTGCCGGCGAATGCGTTCTCTATGACGCGCGACCACTCCAGATCGAATCCTGGGAGCATGTCCTTGTTCTTCGCACTGGTGGGCAGCACGGCCGTAACCTGTCCGCCGACTTTCAACAGGTCCGCAGCCGCGGTCAGGTGCGAAAGCCAACGACCTTCGCTAAAAGGTGGGTTCATCACAACACGGTCGAACCGATCAGCCGTTGAACCTGCCCAGCTCAAAAAGTCAGCTTGGGTAACGTCGAAGCCCTTTGCTTCCAACACCTTACAATGTAGGTCGCTGATCTCGACGCATCGCGTTCTGTCCTTGGGCATGTGATCAGCGATTCCTCCAATACCGGCTGAAGGCTCCAGGCACGTATGCTCGGCGCCAATGTTGGCAAGCTCAGCGACTTGAATAGCTAGTTCATCAGGGGTCGGATAGAACTGATGAGCCCGCTGGTCTGGCACACATCCAGAGACGATGATCTCATCCAGGGCCTCGCGTGGACTGAACTCGAATTCAAACCAGACGTGTGCATTCTTGTTGTGACGCACCCCTCCGATCATGGCCAGAATTTTCTCGGCCTCGGCTTGTACTGCCTCACTACGATCGCCGTAGTCGAACTGAAGGGCATGAGGGTTAGCCGTCAACGGAGGCCGCGGCTCCTCCCAGCGGTCATATCGTATCGGCCTGTTTGGCTCGGATCGCATCTTGGAAAGCATGGTAACCACCGCAAACGGAAGCGGACGACCGAAAACTTTATGGTGCTTGCCCTTGGCTTTGGGTTTCGTACGGAAACTGGCCGGAATCGCCGCAGGGTACAAGCTGGCCAGGACCGCATTTAGGCGCCAAGCCATGTCCGGATGTACCTCAATATGGCAGGTGCCCTTCTTGTACATTTTCATGCGCAAGGTGCCGCCATCAACTTCGTACCACTCCCCCGTGCGACGCCGGAACACCTCCAGCAGCGGCCCTGTGTCACCGTGGCGAGGCTCTTCGCGCCCCATGAACTTAGCGATGACGCAGCGCAGATCGTTAAGGTAGCCAGCACGCTCGTAATCAATGGAGTCGTAGCTGTTGATCATGTTCGCTACGATCATCCGCTTACCGAAGGCGGCCGGGCTGTTGGTGACGTGCTCACCCGATAACGCTCGGAATATACCGTCCACACGCTCGGCGAAGAACTTGGACCGAGCCAGCAATAAGTCGTTCAAGGTAGAGCGAACCGTCGTCTCTTCAAAGTCCGGCAGCGGGTGCACTTCCCACTCGTCCAGCGACTCATTGTTATGTCGACGCGATGACGCCTTCTTGCCCATGGGATTTCGGATCTGTTCTTGCCACTCGGTCCGGCGTTTTTGAGGCATGCATTCATAGACGTCTGTAAGTGACAAGGCTTTGCCCCAGTAGGAGGCATTGAGCGTGGCTATAGCGGGCTCGAGCTGCATCAAGCGCGCGATATCGGTGGTGTAGTAGCGGCCTTGATCGCTGGTGTTCCCTTCCATGAAGTACCAGAGGGCACCGCTGAATCCTCCGCCAGTCATCATTTCGTGCAGCTGTTCGATACGCCCACGTTCAGAGAGATAGCCGCCAATCAGACCGTCCACCAGGTCAGCGGAAGCGGGCGCAAAGAACTCGGAGGCGTCCTCAACGATATCGCCGATTTTGGCGTGGGATAGGTCGGACATGGGAGTGATCTCGTACAGTTTTCGATACTGCCGAAACCCCCAATAAGGAGGTGCGTTTAGTCGGTATGGCATCCGCTAAATGTGATGGACTCGTCGATGGTTTTTCAGCCCTTAAATTGCTGGCCGGTTTGATTCTCAGCCGTTTCGTGACATGTGTGCATGCGATACAAGATTCGCGCGAGCCAGATCTCTGCCTGCCTCACACGTCAGCTACTGAAAGCATCACGCTCTTCACCTCCCCCCACAAATTTTGATGCGTGTTGCGTGGGGGTTAGCAGAGCGCTGGGTGCTCATTGCATTCGTTCCTAGTGTCTCACCACTTTTCAGAATGCAAGGGGCGCTAACGCGGCCACAAGGTGCTACGGCAAGGCGTACCTGGTAAGGGTAAATGTACTGGCATCGAGAATTCGATCAGTGCTTCGGGTGGAGATGGGAGTGTTCTTCGCCAACTCCGTTGCCGATGCCTTGATGATGACTAGTTGAGGTTGTAACCGTGCGACCTGGTCAATAGGATTTCCTTCCAGTGACTCTCGCGGGCATCTATTTCCCCCGGCATTGCGTGCAGATCTGCGATCTCCAGCAATGAGAATCTCAGGTCTTTTTCGCGCTCTGGCGGAGCATCAATACCAAACTCCCGCTTGAGCGCCACGTTATGACCATGGTTGGTTGTCGAATAAGTACACCAGCGCCCCCAAATCCCTGTCTCCCCGTCGGCCTTGCCTACGTAAAGTTTTCCGGTATGGGTATCAGTGATTAGGTAGATGCCCTTGACACTCGACAGGGCCGAGCGCCAGGAATCAACGCTCTGCTGCACCACCACATCAAGCTGGTTTTTGGTCAGGTTGACCTTTTTGAACCCAGGGAATTGACCGATGCTGAGGCGTTCGGCAAGTAATTCAGTTACTGCCAAATCGCCTGCCAAGGTTTCACCGTACGGGTAAGAGTTACGTTTGGTGTAACTGCTGCTCAGATACAGCCGTCCCACCCATTCTTCCGCCGCCGGCACACGCTCTAGGGTGTAGATGTAGTCGGGCTTTGGGCCAACTCTCTCGACACATTCCATCGTCCGAAACAGACCAGCAAACAACCAGCGGGTTGGACTGCCGGCCTGAATAAGCGAAACGACGTAGGGCAGCTTAAAGTTGCGGTTGCTTTGCCGGCTCTGCCACTTGTCAAAGCCTCCCTGTATGAACACATCGAGCGGGTGATCCTCTCCGTTGTACCTGGCCAAGTGAACCTTAGCCTTCTCCGGCGAAAACGTCGGCTCCCACACTTTCAACAGATCGAACAGATTCAATGCATCACTCCCTAGACAGTCAGGATCGCGAGTGTATTCGTTGTAGATGAGGAGTGTATCGACGCAAGTAGCCGAACCACTCAAGTCGACAGTCGCGGTGCAGATGGTGCTTCAAGCCCCAGTCCGACACCAGATAGTTCTGGCGTAAGGCGTACCAAAGGTCATAGGGCTGGATGGGATGCGTTACAGGGATTTGAGACACCACCTCCGATGCCGCCGACAGATGGTGGCCGAGCCATCTGTGGTGGCCCAGGCGAATCGCTTAGACATGACTAAGGCAAAATTTTAACGCTTCGGAAGAGCCCACGGCATGCCGCCGCCTGAACCCCACAGGCTATCCAAGCTGACAGATGGCCGAGTGACGGCCCTGAGTCTCGCTCGGCTATTACCCTCGCGCTCTTGAAATAGATTTGACATCCACAAAAACAGCGTGCGACATTTGTCCACGTTTTATGGAACGTGGACAAAGAGAGAGCCGGCTATTTTGAAAGGTCAAGACATTTTACTGCTATACAAAATGGCGAGCCTTCACGCGCAGGAAGAAGTGTCGCCAACAGGTCGCCAAACCGTGGCCTGGGGTGGCATTTCCTTCATTGACCTACTGCCGGATGATTATAGCCCCGAACCAACATTCATCACTTCCCCTCCGTCTGACGAAGCCAATGTCGACATAGGAGCTGCCGTCGCGCGAATCATCGATGCGGATTCGTTCAAATGGCAGGGTTGGGACGACGATGATATTGGCCAGACTAAGGCCGTGGCGAAATGGGAAGACCGCTACACCCTAAGGGCACTCGCAGAATCCTTAGGCCTGAGCAAAAGTGAAATCTCAAACTCAATCGTCCGGTGTCGAGAGGCTGGGCTTGTAACGAACGACTATGAAACCTCCCTGCCCAAGGTGAATCGACCTGCTCTTTTGAAGATCACTGAGCACGCCCTGAAGTACTTCTTCCCAGTAAAGCCTGGCGCCCTTGTAAGGGGGATTCCAACCGGGTTCGCATCTCCTGTGCTCACCAGGCACCTCAAAAGCGCTGGAGAAATTATCCATGTCTGGCCCGACCCTCAAGGAAAGGAGCGAGGCCAAGCAATCGAGCCTATCTACAAGACCGTTCCAGAAGCTGTAAAGAACGATCGCACCCTGTACCACTACTTAGCCCTAGTAGACTCCATCAGGCTGGGCGGGCCACGCGAAACCAGCGTTGCAATTCAACTCCTAAAGAAAGGTATGGGCCTTTGAGCATCGCCTCAGATCACAACTACGAAATGTTGAGCGCCGTCGCTGAAGGATTAGGCGACGAGCTTTTGAATGAGGTCGCCTTCGTAGGCGGTTCCACAACCTGGCTTCTTTGCACTGACGACATTGTGCTGGACGACATCCGCAGCACTGATGATGTTGATCTTGTGATCGAACTTGGTGGCATAGCTGACTGGCAAAGACTTACAGAGCGCTTGGCGGCACAGGGTTTCAAGATTACCGCTGAGCACAGTGATGTGACATGCAGGTTCAAGTTCAACGACGTCATTGTCGATGTGATGCCATCAGTAAAGGAGATCCTTGGGTACGAAAACCGATGGTTTGTGGATGGTTTAGCGAACGCAGAAACCATTACGCTTCCCAGCGGGATTGCGATCAAAATTTTCAAACCAACGTATTTTGTCGCGACAAAGCTCGAAGCATTCAAAGGTCGCGGCGAAGGCGATGCCTACCATAAAGATGTCGAAGATATCGTTCTGGTGGTGGACGGTCGAGAGAGCCTGCTTGAGGAGGTTACACAGGCAGATCAAGAGTTGCGAACGTATATCGCGGCCGGTATTGCCGGACTGCTGGCGCTCAACTCTCTTCAATACGTGATTGAAAGCTCGCATTCAGTTAGCGCAAATCCTGGCCGAGGCCAGATTATTTTTCAGCGTCTAAAACAGTTGAGCAACGTCAAATGATCCGGTACTCAACAAGGACCGTTAAGGGTCAGGATCGCGATGAAAATCGGGATCGTGTCGGGGCGGCATTTGATGGCGTTCGAGGTATTTTTGTCGTCGTCGATGGCACCTCCAAGCCCGGCAGCGGGCAATTGGCCCAAGCATTGGTCGATCAGATTTTCACAGGGTATCAGGCACGAATCGAAAATGGTGTTTCTGACTCGGGTCATGACCAGGTCGAGACACTGCTAAAGGATGTGCTCCAGGACGCACACTCCTCACTCTTCTCGGGCGGAGTCACAGGATCGGCAAGTTATCTCGTCGCAGTGGTTTCCGGTGAACTGCTTACCGTTGCATATGAAGGTGACTGTAGCGCAGGCGTAACGTCCCACACTGACCCCATCGCTTGGATCACTGCACCACACTGCCTCGCCAACTGGAGGCGTGATCGCAGTCATAGACAGCTGGCAACAGACAAAGGTCGGCACCAAATCAGCCGCAGTTTCAAAGCACGGAAGAAGCCAGATCCAGAATTCGTCACAAGAACGGCCATCGCGGGTGAAACGCTGGTGTTTGCAACTGACGGTTTCTGGGCTGATTTGAGCGATGCAGCGCAAATTCAACTGCTTGGGCTCGATGCTCCCGATCCCACCCATGTCGATGACGACGTCACCTGGATAGTGGTGCAAATATGAAATATCCGAGAACGTTGCGAGGGACAGCGAACGGCTCCGTATCGACGGAAACATTGCTTCAATACGCCAAATACTTGGCCAGTGAGATTGTAACAATATCCAATGGGAATCGAACTTATACCGCCTGCATCATCGAGAACTGGCGATATCTTGATGGAGATTTCGAATTCACTTTTACGGAAGGGGCACTTGAGTTCATTCAGGAGACAGACGACCCTCGGGGTGACATCGTCAAGGTGCTGTTCGCTGAGATTGAATCTAAATAGCGCAACTGCCTATGCAAACTTCTAATAGTCTAAAGATTATTTCCGCACACAGAAAAGCCCCCGCACTAAAAAATACGGGGGCTTAGTGTTATTGGTAATGCGTTAGCACCCTACTTGGAAACGACGGCCTGAATACCATCGTGACGATCTTCAGCACGTTTTGGGTTAGGCACAAGTTTGCCATCTTTCCAAACATAGCGAGCCACAGCTTCCTTGGTAGGGTGGCCGGCGTCGTTCTTTGGATTACCGCTGCCATTGCCACCATTGCCTGCATTGGCGCCGGTTGCAGCGAACAGAGCGACGATTGCGAAACCCAATACAGTTTTTTTGATACCCATCGTTACATCTCCTTGCGGCACTACGGCCAAATAATTACTTAGTTCTGCAAAGTCACATTCGCTTTGCTTACGAAACTAAATTAACCCCTAAGTGCCGACATGCAACCCCATACAAATCGTTTTTTTTAAAAAAAACACAACTTTTTCAATGTTCTAAACGGACACTGATATTTTTTAATAATGCTTCTAAACATCGCCCACATTAGACGGACCGCCAGTTCAGCCTGAACACTATAAAAGTAAGTCAGGATCTATCACCCACGTGCGACCTTTACTAATAACGGCCGGTGGTCTCTTATGAAGGGCATAGACAAAATGACGAGTCGTGATTTTCCCACTTAAATAATGTGACAGAGCGCTAATCACATAACGCATTTATCCCTCCTTTGGACCTCATTCAGCACGAGCCCACCAGGCAGGTGAGCTGGCTTGAAAAGATTCTTTTGATACGAGGAATAGAACCTCATCACCTAACCCTGACCGAGCAGATGCTGCGTCGCTCCCATCAAAAGCGAGTTGCATCGACGACCCAGCAAATCGGCAAGGATTTCAGCATCATTCGCCGCATCCACACAGTCACGATCCAGCGCGGACTTGAGGGCGCTTTTCAGCCAATCACTTACCGCCGGCGATTCAATCAATTGAGCTAAGGCTGACTCGACAAAGACAGGACCTTCAACCTTCCCTTCTACCTGCCGGAGTTGATTGTCCAAAGCGTCTTTCAAGAGAATGCAGCGCTGTTTCTGCTGCTCGCTCTCCTCCTCGGCCAGAAGTCGGAGTTCATGAGGCGTCAGGCCAGACGTACGCTGCAGGGTAACCACGATGTCGCCACCAACTGGATACATTGCACTATCAAAGCTGAGTTGAATGTAATTCTCAGGATTACTCTCATACAACTGCTGCCCGAGCAGTTCTGAAAGAAGGTGCGCGGCTCCGCCTGCCACCTTCGTAATCGGACTCCCGTAGGTTCGAACAAACTCAACCATCTGGCAGGCACTCACCATCTGCTGGCCAAGAAGTGTCCGAAGCTGAATGGTCTCCGCAAGCAAATCCTTGTACGAGGGCAGATCGGCTTCGCTGGCTGGAGAGACGGCCGGTATGGAGTCACTGGTAGGCATAGGGAAACCTCTTCGGGTGGAAGAATGAGGCTATCCCCTACCGCCCTCCTGCTAGCTCTGTATTAGCCCCTGAATAGGGGCATGATTTAGAAGGACCAGATAGCTTTTCCAGAAAGGTGTAATTATTTCCTGGTACTCGGCCTGACCCGAGCCTTCAGAAAACCAGCAAGAGAAGCCCGCACTTGGAGAGTTGGCTTGTAGTCCTGCGGTGGATCAATGAGCGAACTAAACTTGAACCCCAACCTACAAGATCGAGAACGCCGTCATGGCCATGTTCACTCCTGATGAAGTCGCCGCCGTCCGTTGCCAACTCGCCGATTTGCTGGACAGGGTGAGCAGGGCACCGAGCATCGTCCATGCGGAGCACCAGTCTGGCCAGACCATCGGCTATGCCAAGGCGCTGGCTGACCTGGGCCTTCTGACCGAGGATGAATGTGACGATCTGCGTCGTAAAGCGCTGCGAGCTGGTACGGGATGGATGCCGCCGAATATACCTAGAGTGCCCTGACCCGAGCCGCCGCGGATTAGTAACTTTGCCTCAAGCGGAGCCGATGGCTAGAGTTTTCAAGCACCTTTCCCGCCGTTCACTCAGGAGCGAAACGTATCTGTGCAGTCCTGACAAAGATACTGACGGGGCCAGCCGTGCTGCATTCCATCCATCAGGATAATTTTAGAGCTCCGGCACCCGCCCGATGGAACCCAGTCACTCCCCCATCTGAGAGTTGCATAAATCGGCTCTCGCACGCCGCAAGTCTAAATAATCCTGAATGGAAAACATCGGCGATTGCGACGACCTCACACCATAAGCTTTGAGGATTGGGAGAACGGCATCAGGTAGCGGGAGCACACGCCGGCACTGCCCATAACGTAGACTATAAATCCTACATGGCCAGGAACGATGAATCGTTAGATCTGAGGCATCCGGATAGGGTGTGGCTGCAACCAGGGTCTGCATCGGACGCCTATGCGCCTTAAAGAGCGCTACGCGATTCTTCCCTTCCGTTGCTACGATCAGCGGCAATGAGCCAATCTGACATGAACGCGGTGCAAATAGGTTCCTCAGCATTTCACGACATGCATATTCATCAGACCGGTCCATTGTCTGTTGGACGGCCATATCAGAACGCTCATCGTCTGTGTAGTTATTGAATGTTCCCGAGACAATCATCCGACAGTCGATCGTCATTGGCTGTGCCTTGCTGGCACTAAACAGGACGTCAGAAAATGGAATCGTCAGCTCTACAAATTTGCTGGGGAATGTAGCTGTCCACCCACGCTCGGGTACTGTCCATCCCTGCACCCTACGTTTAATCCGATCGATCCATCCACCAGGAATATAGGCTCTACCCTCGACATCAAACCGATCCTTCGAAGCAACAAATTCCGCCACTGCACTACTTAAAACATCGCTCAGGACGTTCTCCTGCTCATATGGTATTCGCGCCATCGACGACCTCTCACAGTTCCCCCTCACGGCATGCACTTTGCCTGATATTGATACTGACTGGCAGCCTGGCTGGCCAAAGAAAAAGCGCCAAAGCGGTACCGTTGCGTTTCACCCTTTGCCACCGCGTGAAATCTTGATTTTTTTCATTGAGCCAAGCAGAACACGCAGTGGTGGCCAAGATTCTTGCTGCCCACCAGCGTCCCCACATTTTTGGCACATGCTTCGAGAACCACGCATTCATAAGAAATCCCTCCTCTGTAGCTACTGTCGCAATTCGACTGCGTGCGCATGCCAAGCGAAAGCCATGAATGCCATGATCAACCTGAATTAAATCGTGCAAGAAGCCATTCCGCCCCTATAGAGGGAATCGCTGACCCTCACCAGGTATCGCGGGTAGGTAGAAGTACCAACGTCAGCTGACCCAAGGCTTAGTTGCCTTAGCCAGTCATGCTGCCAGTTGCTTAATTTTATGCCTCAGGCATGATTGCCGTGAGCGTACGCCAACGCTTGCACGCCCACCTGGGCGAAGGCCGGATCAGGCCATGGCTTCAAAAACTTCCTTCGAAGCATTGCCTATCGGTAATGCGCCTTGTGGGCGTGGCGTTAAAGCCGAGCAGGAGATTGCTTTGTCCAACGAAACCCGATTCCCATCCGGCGCAACTGTTGATCAAGTCAAGAAGGACGCCAAAAAGCTCGCCAAGGCTCAGGGTATTCCACTCCACCAAGCTCAGGATGCAGCAGCGCTTAAGCATGGCCTTGCCCTGCCTTGGAACCGAGTAAACGAGTGGCTAGCCGGCCAGAGTAGATCTGCTATCGCCAGCTTCACCCTGCCTCTTGATAATGGTGAAACCAAGACCGTCAACTTGACCTCCGAACAACCTCTCGTAATTGTTTGTGGGTGGGTCGGTTGCGGTAAATCGACGACGGCCCTTGTTCTCGCCGGCCAGGCCATGGCCACGACCAATGCAAGATTGTTTTTCCTCACATCAAAACCCGTTGGCTGGCCACCTGCAGTTTGGGATTCTCTTTACCGGGATTTCCCTGGTCGGTGCCTTGAAGTAGGCGATGTTCATAATTTCGATCTAGCTCAAATTAACCCCACGGCCGGTGACATCGTAATACTTGATGAGCGCTACCACGGAGCGCGAAATCAAAGCCTTCATCGCCTAATTGAGCAGGCTAGATTTTGGAAAGTTGGTCTTTTCGTCTGCAAGCAAGGCGGACCATCAGATATGGAGTTTGAGCTCACGAAATCTCACTATCCGGATCGTGGCATTCCACTGGTAGTCGAAGGTAAAGGAGGGTTCATTCGCCATGGCGAACATGCCACTTTCACGGCGACTGGATTCGAACAAGCCAAGGCTTCTGGGCAACCAGACCGAACATCCTGGACTGGACAATTCACCATCACAGTGTCCAAACCCAGCGTTCTTGCAAAAACGTAAGTCCTAGGAGAATGCCTCGCATGTAACCCTATCCGGATCACTGCGATGCACCTTTGCGAATCTCATACTACTGACACTGTCATCACTGCGGCGGCAACGAGAAATAGGTTGCCCCTACCTCCTCTCCATCCAAGTGGTGATGTCGTAGGCGAACTGCTCTCTGCGGTTGATGACGGGTGGTTCGAGTTACCTAAAGGCAGAAATCGGTGCTACACCCACAGGCAGTTTTCCCGGATATCAACTCTCGTCCAATCACTACCTGAGGTTGTCCAAGTACAGCAGAGATCCCGCACGTGGTGTGCGGCAAAACGAGTGGAACTCGGAGAGCGCTTTAGCTTTTTCTTCGGACTGCCCAACACTTTTCCCGACATCGTCCAACGAGCGGCCTCCATACCCTACGGAGGCCCGCGGCGACCTCGCGAATTCAGAGCGGGAACCTTCAAGGCAGTGAATCTTCTTCACTGCCTCCAAGATGCAATTTCAGCGGCCGCCCAACTAAACGATCTGATGGACGCACTGGACGCGCCAGACATGTTCAATCGCAATTCGAAAATAGAGAGTCAGGTTGCTCGCCTTCGCAAACATGGCCAGATGCATTACCTCGACAAATACATCTACGCCCTGCGTGGTAAGTTTCTTTGGAAGGACGATCAGCAGTGGCTGCGCGATGTAAAGGAAGGTCGTATTTCAATGACTGACTTTGACGATCGCGTTGCTGCTAGGGAAGCGCGGAACGAACAAGCCAGCGTTTTGCATTGGAGGTCTGTCTACGCCCTGACACAGCAGTTGGCTGACTTCTTTGAAGGTGCAGGAACGTACCACCACGGCACACTCACGAGGCGACTTAGAGAGCAATTTGGCAGACGGATAAAGCTTTTGCGCGAATCAGCATCCTGCGGCTCTGGATTTGTGCTCGAACTCGAAGACGGGCCGACAATTGGCAGCGGGAAAAAAATTGATGAAGGTTTTGTGTTTGTAAATTTTGTCATCGCCCTTGCGGGTGAGCTCGAGTCAGCTTCACCAGATGTCCACTCCTACTTCTCGGCTGTAGAGAGGGCATCGGAACGATCGACTGCGGTTGCATCGACACTGCGACGGGTTGTCCGGCGTATAGATACGCTTGAGCATCAGAGCGCTCGCTGTTAACTGAAGCGCCCACCAGGTTTCGGCAGTACTCGCGATTTGTTCATCACGCAGCCGTTGGACGCTGGGGGCGATTCAGTTAGCAGGACCCCAAGCCAGCTAAGCTTGGCTCATACGCGCTCACTTAACTTCAGTGGAAAGACGAATCCAATCTGACGCTGGGTTCTGGATTGCACAGTTTCCAGTCTCGCCTTGAAACCCCGGAAACTTAACAATTCCCAGGGAAGGATTCGTTTGGTAAAACTTGCCCAGACCGCATGGCCCGAAATCGACAGTGATGTCTTCCAGAGGCCGATCGTAGCTCATCGGCCTACTCGAGGGAGTGAGTGCGCCTTTGGCGATCTGGGCCTTGCCATTGACGTCCACACTGGCCATCTCAAAAGTCTTCTGCCCGTCCTGATCATAGATCTGAACGTAGTTGCCTTGCGTGGAGGGGAATTCAACACGACGGTGATCACTGGCTTCGCTTGCGTTGGCCAAGAGGGCGAGCGAGAGGGACAAAGACCCGAGTACGAAATGCATCTGCTTCATTGGTATTTCCTGGTGAGTGCGCTGACGACGGGATGCGAAAGCGCGTTAACTCACAAGATGGGGGCGACCTGGGAAAATATCCAGTAGTTTGGAGATGATATTTTCCGGTTGCACGCCAGCCCTATCCACAACGCTTAGTAGCTTTGCACGTGCGCACACAGAGGATGGTGAGAAACGCGGCGAAGACTCAATCGCCACCAGGTGTTGCAAGCCGCCCTTTTAAATCACTATCACCTGCTCAGGATCCTTCTGCTCACTCCATTGGTGGGTCCGACTATCACGTGTCGTAAGCTCCGGTACGCGCGAGCAATCGAAGTAATTGAGTCCATTTTCATGGGCCAACGGCAAGTCGAGATGCTCACCAGGTAACGTGGACAGAATTCCGATCATTTCACGAGCTGTAACGACCGTACAGCGTGGCTCCTGCTCATTTAGTGTCTGTAAGGGATTCTCGATGCCAAAGCGCTTTCCTGCATTCTGAGCCGCGGTAGAGATTCGTGCTCGAAGGACTTCCTCTTCTGCAATTGATACTGCACCGTCCTCATAAAGAGATCCCGCCAACAGCCCTGCGCCAAGGATGCATTCGTACATGTCCTCCTCGGTCGCAGCTGCAGATAACGCACTCATAAAGTTTTCAAGCAATCTGAAATCAGCAGATCGGTCGATACATTTTTTGGTCGAAAACCACTGCCGGCGGGCGGTTTCAGCTTTGATGACCAGATCAGACCGGGTATCAGGCAGTACAAATCCCAGGTCCGTAATCGCTCGGATGTAGCCCTTGAGCTCACTTAGATGCTGATCTGCCTCAGCGGTGGTATCACAGCCTTCCATGTCCTTGATCACACCGAGCACCGCGGCCATCACCATTTCACTGTGTTCGCTCATCAAGACTCTCCCCTAATCGTACTGTCCGCAGATCGTTGCTGACGATTGCCCCTTAACGATAGTAACCGTAAGCGACGTTTCACAAGCTATCGGATGACAACTTGTCGAAATGAGAGAATGCGCCAGCACCATGAAGCTTGTCCTACGCCCAGCTCAGCTTCGTGCAATGGCTTGCATTTTTTTTCGTCCAGATACCTTGGAGGGGATCAATCAACTCCTAGGCCATCATGATGCAACTAATCGCCACTTCCCTCTTCCAGGACGCGACACCCGTCACCGCCCCAGTGAAGGAGCCTTCATTTGACGAAAAAGTGGTCAACGCTGTGGAGGTGATTAAGAGCCTGATCCGCGCAGGCAAGCGGGTCGTTGCGGCTACATCCTTTGGAAAAGATAGTTCTGTGGTTTTGGCCCTCACCCTTAGAGCAATGGAAGAGCTCAAAGTTGAAGGTGTAGAAGTACCTGAGCTTCACGTTTTGAATTCTGACACGCTCATCGAAAACCCGGTGGTTCATGCATTCAGCAAGCAGGAAATTCGATCCCTGAAGGCCTACGCCGAGAGAAAAGGCCTTCCTGTGCGCATGTGGGTGTGCAGTCCCAACCTCAGTGAGAACTGGTTAATTTCACTGATCGGCGGCCGAACTGTTGCATCGATGCCTGGCAACTCGGCCAAGTGCACTATTCAAATGAAAAAGTCACCGATGGATCGCACCAAACGGCAAATAAAATCGATTATCAAGCAAGAGTTGGGGTCTGCTTTTTCTGATGACTCGATCGTAACCTTGATCGGTACCCGCCGTGATGAATCGGCGGTTCGCGGTCGCAACATGGCCTCCCGCGGCGAGAGCGCAATAGTCCCCGTGAACACAGCAAAAGAGGGGGAAAAGGCCAGCTGGATTTTGAGCCCGATCGCTGACTTCACCACCATGGATGTCTTCACATTTCTTGGGCGGGTTACGAACGGCCGAATCGAAACTTACTCGGATTTCTGCCAGCTGACTCAGGTGTATCGCGACTCTTCAGGCGACTGTATGGTCAACATTTTCATGCGAGACGGCGCGGCAGAACGTAAAACGTCGTGCGGTGCAAGGCATGGGTGCTGGATGTGCTTGCGGGTGAGCTCAGACAAAAGCATGGAAAACATGCTTGCTCAGGAGGACGGAAAATACTCTTGGATGGCGCCCCTTTCCTCCTTTCGAAATTATCTCAAGGCACGGCACTACGACCCAAGTGCTAGAAACTGGCTTGCACGTTCCGTCAACGCGGATGACGGCACAATCAAAATTGCGGCAAACGCGTATGCCCCAGATTTCTGCCTTGAGCTTCTACGCTATGCCCTGACCATTGATGCCAACGAGATTGAATGGGCGATGCAAAATCAAACGTCGCCCCGGTTCAACTTGCTTGGTATGAAAGAGGTTCTCGCGATTGATCTTCTGTGGGCTCGTCATAGCTACCAGCGCCCATTCACAGCCCTAGCTGAGTACAAGGCCATCTTCGAAAATGGGAAGCGCTACAGAATCCCAGAGGAGTACACAGAGTTTCTGCGTTCCGACCTGGACATCTCCCGTTCCGTCGAGCTGCCTTTCGTTGACTCTGAATTCCACGGAATTTTTGAAGGCCTGCGCTCCGTTGACGATGAGCTTTCTTGCCAGTCCGTCATTTCTAAAAAAGGGGTTTACTACACCAACGTCAACGAAACTAATGAGTTCGAGCTCGATGATGAATCAGTGCATTTATTCTATGAATTCGAGCTCGACCGGGCGCTTGAATACTACGGTCCCCACACGGACGTTTACCCCTCCCAGGCCGTGCACTACCTTCTGCGGTTTGGTGTCGTGTCCATCAAAAAAGGCGGGCACTCTGAGTGGGACAGAATGCTGAGAATTGGTAACCAGCTTCATCGTTTAGGGCTTCGAAATATTCTCAACGATCCGGATGCACTGATCGAAAAACTACTTCACCAAACCCATGATCCGCGCTCACAAAACTGCATCGGGGTTAGCACCTCTCGCTTATCCCCCCTGAAGGTTCATGGACAGTTGCAGTTCAGTTTTTAACTCAGCTTTACGACCGACCGGTTTGCCCCTACTGGAGGATCAGACTGAAGGCAAACAATAACGCCCTCGTGAGAGAGTTCTCAGATCGGCTCAGACCAGTTACCAGTGCATTCGGGTACCAACAGCTACTTTAACTGCCACCAGGACGAACATGCTCAATACCTTCATAACCTCCGCCGGCGAGACTATTACCCTTGACCTGAATCAAACGGGTCACACCCTCATCACCGGTACCTCTGGAAAAGGAAAATCGATCTTTACGGAGCGGGCAAAACGGGAGGCTCGCGCTGCCGGCCGCTTATTCGTCGACGTGAAGGCATATCGCGATGAGAAGGGCTCGGGATTAGGGCCATACGAGTACGAGATTGCCAGGCGCCACTCTGAGGGCCTTGCAGGCCTTCTTCCAAGAGCCCTTCGAAAGAAGCGCTACACGATTTCCTCGCCTGTCGCATACACCGATGCACCTAGCCGGCGGAGCAAGCATCTGGTTAGAACCACGAATGGGGCCGTACTGAGCCATGAGCTCGTACACCAAGCGAAGGAACAGCTCGAGTCAATATCCGGTATTCGGCTCAATCAGCCACAGCTCTTAGAACTCATGATTGAAAATGGCATCGACAAAACACTGGCTGAATTCGATGAAGCAGAGACGCAGATCCGCGAAATGTTGGCTGATGCCTTGGCTAGGAAATTGGTTGGCCGGCCATGGCCAACCCATGGCGATGAGTCGGACGCCGGCGACTTCAATATCCACCTCGAGCGAGCGGCCCAAAATTACGGATACACCGCCCACAGCCGCTAGATAACTCGTAGGAGTTCGACATGTCCTGGGCAGACGCAGCGGCGCCGGTCGTCGCGGAAGTGATTCGTAACGTAGGCCGGAGTGACATGAAGGCTCTGCGTAAGGCATTGGTCGATGCCTACCCTTGGGGGGAGAGAGAACGCACTCCTTACAAGGCCTGGCTAAGCGAGATTCGCCGTCAGCTGGGTCATCCGCTGAATGCTCCGAAGGCCGACCCAAAGAACAAGCAAGCTGACATGTTTAATCAGCGTTAGGAGGAAAGATGGCTAGCCGCCGCCAACCCTTCACCCCATGCAAGTTATACATCGACGGCGCTGACGGCCTGAGCGCTGGCGACTACATCGTTACATCCGGTGGATCGGCCTATCTGGTGCAGGCAACACGGATCAGCCCAAGCAAGCCTCAACGAGTGTATCTCGACTGCCTTCGTTGGCCGCCGGAACAGATCCCAACGGATGCCACGTGTTATCAGCTCAACTGGTATCGCCGGTGAGATAGACATTCCGTGTTACGACTGCTCGTCGGAAACAAACGCAGTCGACCTAAAACCTAACTCGCGCAATAAGAAGAAAACCACGCTGCCCATGCTCTGAAGTAACATTGCGCCCTCAGTATCTAACAGCAGAACAATTGGACTCGCAAATGAGTGACGACCTTGATTGGCCGGGCGATAGTGAAGAATTCGGATGCCTAATACGCGAGTGGCATGCTGGTGATGCGAGAGCCGCGGATAAAATTGCTCACGCTTACAGCCAAGCGGGCAATTTCAAACAAAGTATGTTCTGGCTGCGCCTTTCCCAGGACACAGAATTAAGAGACAAAGCATTTAATGACGGGATGAGTCTGAAGGAGACCTCGCCATCCGCAGGATTCCATCACCTCTATCGCGCCTACAAATTAATTCATCCTCATGCATTTTTTGAACTGGATGAACTCTGCAAAAATTACTCAGCTTTTGATCTTGGACTCACCGACCAAGAGCTTTCTCACGTGTCCGCCGAGATGGCAGCTCTCGTTGCTCATCACCGTGAACATGAAGAGCGCACGGCGATGTTAACCGGATCTTACCCTGTGCTTTTCCAGGAAGTATTCGGGCCGTCAGACTGGAACAATCTCCAGTGGCGGACCGGATCACTGTTTTTGATGCAACGTGGCCCACACCAGTTTGCCGTAACTGCACGGCACGTGATCGATAACATGACCGCTAATCCCGACCACTTTCGATTGGTGCTGCCCGAGTATGGAGCCATTCTTCCAATACGTGCCGCTTATACCCCAAGACCGGGGCCATGGCTTACGTTGGACGAGACAGATGACATATTCGCCTGGCAGATCGATCAAGACTTTGAGAGCGAGAGGCAAATCGACTGGTGGTCATGGATGATGGATCAGTGGGTTCGACCCGCAACAGATCTTTCAGCCGGCCAGCGATTATTTGCCACCGGCTTTCCAATTACAGACGGCACGTACGACCCAGAGAACTTTTCCGCTCAATACACACCGCTTATCCTGAAGGGAACCTTGCATAGCTCTGCTATCGCCGGGCTCTATACAATGAGATATGAATCATCAGGACTTGATGACATAGATGGCATGAGTGGTGGACCAGTGTTTGCCGAATTTGAGTCACGATTTCATTACGTTGGAATGACTCTCCGCGGAGGGAATGGTTGGCTGTATTTCATCGACTCCACTCATGTGCTCGAGCTGCTCGATAGAATCATCTCGGAAGGGTGACCTCGAAGTGTGCAGGCATGAAAAAGGCCCGGCGATGATCGACCGGGCCTTTAGAAACATTGCCCCATTGACTGAAGGGGGCGGTCGGGCTTGCCTGGACTCTCCCGTTTCCGAGACGCTACGTTCCCGCAGCGGACCCTCAATGAGGGTGGAGGTGGTTAGCCCGTGCCGTTCCCAACGCATAGCGCCAGTACTCAGTGGAGAAAACCCCAAGTCCATCTAACCTGCAGACGTTTTGCGAACTCTCTCATCCCTGGAGTTCGGGGCACCTTCTGCGGACCCCCACGGCGGTGACGCTTATCGCCGCGGACGTATCTCTACGTCGCCACACTGAGTAGTGGCCACTATTTGGTCGTCTAGGATCATGTCGACGCCAGGCAAGCTTTAGCTTCTGCGGCGCCTCTTTGATTTGTATTCTCCATGAATGTCCCAGGTTGCAACCCTAAGCAGGAAATCTCCGGATGCCGTGTTAAGGCTCTGGTTCACCTGCAGAGCAACGCTTCAAGTTTCATATTCCGTTGGTTCTGGATTGATGAGGTGGTGTTCATTGCCAACTATGCGGGCGAAATCACCCGCCTCGCTGGCTTCCGAGTCGACCGCAAGCTCCTCGATTAGGGGATAACGATGTTGCCTATCAGGCAGTAACGCTATTGCTAATGCCGACGCCTCCGGGCTTAAAACCGATATCTGCGCTGCCAACCAGAACCAACCAGTTTCGCTTTCAGAGGTTATCGGTGAACCATAGCTATCACGCTTGGGAAGCACGAGATAGGCTGCTCCTGGGACTAAAGAGACCTCGATTGGACGCAGGTACCCATTACCATAGGGATCAAGCCAGCCGTCCCCACCGAGCGTATTGATGATCTGCTGTTCTACTCTGCGCGGCGACTGTGTCTTTATGTAGAACCGGTGGTAGGTGGACATTCCGCTATTCCTTGTGGCGCCTACTCTGGGGCTAGGCATTCTCTAAACTGCATTGGTAGAGCGCTCACCGACTGTCCCCTGTCATCGACTCGCTTGGGCGACGAGCGCTCTACCGATACAGCCTAAAAATCGAAACTAGCAAACCGAAATGACTGAGGGGCAATGCACGAACAAACCTCACCCTACTCGTTCAGGATGAGATTTTTCAGTTGTTTCGCTTCTCATTTACCCTCGCTATTCAGTGCCCTTTCACGCTTCTTCAGGGCGATAAGAAATGCATCGCGGGTGAGTTCTGGAGAAACTTCGACGTTATCTTGCGTCCACTGCTCATAACTCGGGCAAGAGTTGTCGCCAATGCAATCCACCGACTCACGAATGTACTGACAGCGGTGAAGATCCAGATTGCTCGCGTCAGTTTTCGCCGCTTCATGACCATTTCCGATCGGCACCTCACTCACCCGATACAAGGCATCACAGGTCCCTGCCATCAGGGATGCAGAGAGTTGTCTCACCTGCACGTTTACTGTCTGGTCCTGGGCGAAAGCTTGCGTGGCAAGCAGCGACAGAATACACAACGGGTAGTTGAAGAGTGGTTTCATGTTTCACATGTTCCCATGATTGTGCCAGGCGTTTATCGGGCCCCTCGCGTTATGCATAGAATTTTTTCTCAATCTCGCGATTGGCATCGGTACCAAGAACAGCAAAGACCAATCCGATCGCTCCAAGTCCGCCCATGACGCCATCACCCAGATAAACGCCGGCTGTGATCTCGACTATCGCGACAATTTTTATGATCAGCATGATCCTCTCTCAAAGGAAATCGAGGTTGTACACCAGCCTTAAATGGAGGCTGGCCCACTCGAATACTTTGCAAGGATGGCCATGATCTCGATCATCCGCAGCATGCTACAAGAATCGGAGACAGCCTCATCTCGTAGCGCCTCCAACCAGGACAAGACGTGCTGGTTTTGCTTCATGGTCCCACTTCTCCCTGACCTTCAGCCATCGACGTGATCCGGCTATTCGGTAAAGTTTTTCCAGTTAGGTGCAAAGTTTTTCCGATTTCGGCGAACTGAAGTCAAAATGCTTTGGCTTGTTGGTCAATGGAAACGCATTGATCCTTCACCCTATTCAGATCCCGACGCGTTATTTCACGCCCTTCGCGATTCGCATCCAAAAGAATCTTTTTCGCGCAACTGGACTCAGCAGTTACAGACTGAATTTCGGTAACGGTTGCTGCTCCCCAATCGGAGGCGATTTGGTTTTTGAGTAAAACCAAAATCACCAGCGCCATGGCGGCCAACCCGATGATGGTGAGTTTTTTCATTTGGTGACCTTTCTGCCGTCGGACAGCTGACGATCGCTGTGGTTGTTCTCTGTTGACGCTTTGGCGTATCGCTCGGCCAAAGCTTGAAAACATGATCACCTGGCTGGGTGATCTTTTAGGCTCGCTTCTGGCCCAGTTAGGGGTACCGATCTAACCTTTCTTGAGCTTGGAGTGGACGCCACAAAAGAAAAAGGGCGACCACTGGCCGCCCTCAATCAACTGAACGTGAATCTAGCCCGGCAGACGCCCAGCTAGAGTGTGACCATTAGATGTACGTGCCGATCTCGTAGCCGTCACGGCCTTCATCGAAATCGGACCGATCCAGGTCGGGGTATTCGGACATAGCAAAATCATATGCTGCGTCCAGATCATTCGCAGCGACTGTCCAGAGGGTGGCGGAATCCCAACCATTGGCCAACAAGCTGACATGGAACAGTTTTGCGCCCTTGCCGATTGTGGCCGCGGACAGGTTTAGCAATAAGGACATCAGAAGCACCTCAGATGAAGAGCGACCGCCTAAAAGGAGGTCGCTTGAATAGGGCGTTTAGAGCGCAACCAGCTGGTAACCGGTCGTATCCGCTCCCCTTTTCTTCTTCAACTGAGCGACGATTTCCTCAGCCGTAGGATTTGTCATCCACATAATGAGTTGATAGTCATCTCCCCTGGTAGGGTGTACCCAAGTCGTAACGCGATGAGTGCACCCCTTAGCCTTGTACTTCGCATCATCCTTCTTCAGTTTTGCCTGATATTTCTTCTCAAAACCGTCGAACTCTTCATTCAGTTTTTTCATGAAGCAATGCTCGCACTCACCATCGCGATTCGTGCGGCAGGATGACGGGTCAAACGCCGGCTTCTGACAGGTTTTACAAGGCATAACCTGAACGGTCTCCAGAAGGGACTTGCAGTCACCCTCTGTAGCGTCCTTGATCGCTATATCCTTGTTCTGGACGATGGTGTCACCACCGCCGTTCGGCAAACGCACCGTTATCTGCAAAGGACTGCCGTACATGAAGCAGCACGGACTGACTTCGGCAGTCAGCTCTACGTCGCCACGCATTGCGGTGAATTTATGGGTTGGAGTAAGCATGGTGTAGCTCCTGTGTGAAATTCGCGGAGCTACCCCAAGCGGGATAGCACCCGCGTGGGTTAAGTGAATTGCTTTGGGTAGGGGTCAGTACGGTTTAGAGAACAATCAACTTGTAGTCGTTTGTAACCGTGCTTTTCTTCTTCTTCAACTGAGCGACGATGTCCGCATCAGACGGATTCACCATCCAAATGATCATCTGGTAATCATCGCCGCTAGCAGGGTGTACCCAGGCCATTACGCGATGAGTGAAACCCTTTGCTTTGTGCTTAGCATCATCCTTGACCAGCTTTTCCTGAAAATCCTTTTCCGACTTGTTGAACTTGGCCATGGCCTTGTCGAGAAAGCACGTTTCGCATTCACCATCACGAGTGGTACCGCATGTAGTCGGATCAAACGCAGGTTTTTGGCAATTTTTGCACGGCACAACTCCGACCGTTTCCAGAAGAGCATGGCAATCCTCTTCTGTAGCATCTTTGATCGGAATCTCTTTTTTCAGGACGTACGTTCTACCGCGATCAGGCAAGTAAACCGTGATTTGTAAACCACTGCCGTACATAAAACAGCATGGGCTGACTTCGGCAGTCAGTTCCACGTCGCCACGCATTGCGGTGAATTTTTGGTCTGGAGTAAGCATGGTGTAGCTCCTGTGTGAAACCTGCGGAGCTACCCCAAGCGGAATGGCATCCCGCAAGGGTTAGTGAGGTGCTGCTGGAGCAGCTTTGGTGGCAGAATTACTGCCATTCAAACAGGCCGGAACATCCGATCTGAAAGAAACTTTTGAGTGGTGCCATAGGGCGATGGCCGGAGTATATCCTGGTGATGGAAACTGGCAACCCCAGCCCGATCCAGCCAGAATCATGTTCAGACATTGAACCGCCACAAGTGTTGTTTCGGTCTTGGCAAATCGCCCACCTGCAAAGGAGTCTGAACATGAGCAATCCCCCCCTTACCGTCACTCTCGACCCGATGCTCCTCGACAGCCTGGAAGCCTTTGTACGAACCCAAGCGGCGTACATGGGATTGCCTCAATCAGCCTTACATGAACATGAGGGCCGTAAGCTCGCAGGCCAGGGAGCCCAGGCTGCTGTGGCGGTAACCCAAGCTTTGCTCAAAACGTTGCCCGCAGCGGGATTGGGCTCACTGGGTGAAGCGCTGGCCGAGTTGAGTGCGGCTCGTTCTTAATGTCTGCCGCCATCTAGGAAAATGCCATGTCACCTCAAACGGATTTGATCGATGACCAGCCTGCTGCCCTTGACCCGAGGCAGACCACGCGAATTGAGGCAGTCCATCGGGGCTTCCTCTATCAGCACCTATACGCCGTTGGCTGCCTTCTGCTTGCAGAAAAGCACGAGGTCACCTCTGTTTCTGTGGAGCGCGACGAAGATATCGAGCTTCAGCATGCGGGGCGGACGTACATCCAGGTTAAGACGCGTATCAAACCGATCATACCAAGTGACATTGTTGGAGCCCTTGAGCGCTTCGATACGTTGCGTACAGACCATGAATCCGGCCTTAGGTGTGGTAAAGCCCAGTTTTTCGTTGTGATGAACCAACCCCCTGGCCCCATGCTGCTTGAAGCTATCAACTCCGGACAACTGTCTGAGGATGTGAAATTCATTTGGCCTGGCTTTGATGCTCACGTAATGCCGGCGTTACCTCCAGCATGGAGCGGCATTGATCAAGCAGCTGAGTGGTGCGCCCAACTCGCAGCAAAATTACCCTATTCCTTAATCTCGCCCGAATCACTTGTGTGGAAGCTGGCAGGTTGCGTGCAACTGGCGTCCAGCGGCTCAACACCCTATTTGAACCATACCTTCAAAAGCGATGATCTGAAGGCTTTGTTCGAGCAGTTGATAGTTAAAATGCAGGCGTTTCCTGCCCCACCAGCAGTGTATCGCCCACAACGCAATGAGCCGTCATTCGACCAACCTGAAAGGGTCAGAATCATCTGTGCCTTTTCGGGGTCCGGGAAAACATCTTGGGCTTCAGAGTCAGCCATGCACTCCACAAGCACTTGTGCCTACTACGATGTAGGGGATCTGCCTGGACCTGCAATTGCCTCTTCGCTAGTCCGAGAGCTTGCGCCACTTGTGCTAGATGCTGAGAGTCCTGAAATCAGAAAGGTGCTTGCCTTAGGCATTACAGGAAACGAATCCCTACAGGTGCTAGATGAGTACATTGGTCGTCACAAAATACCTGCTTTGGTGGTGCTGGATAACGCTCACCGTGTTCCTGCGGAAAGTCTTCGCACTTTGATAGAAAGTACCAGGAATTTGAGACTAGTCCTGCTCTCCCATCCCGGTCCTACCATGCATGAGATAGCCGCTTTACTTGGGCTAACTCAAGAAACCCTCTTGGGGTGGGCCGTTGATTCGATCGCTGCAGAGGCTCAGCACCTTGGCGTTCAGGGTAGTGCCGGCACTTTCAAAAAACTCAACTCGCTGACAGCTGGTTTGCCCCTTTATGTACAAAGCGCTCTCAGGCTCTCCAAGACGCATTACAGAGGCGACCTTGCGAAGCTTTGCTCGGAGGTGTCAGAACAGAGCAACGTCGCTGAGACAGCTCAAGAGATCATCCTCTCGAAGGTATTCAACTCACTTTCAGAAGCTTCACGCAACGCGCTATCAGTTTGGAGTCTGGTAGACGTGGGGATGACCAAAGGTGAGGTCTGCAATCTGCTGCAAGCAAGCGTCCGCATGACCAACCAACAATCGTTGGCACTGCTTAGAACGTTGCGTGCTCAGGGGATCGTCCAGGCTATTGATGCCGATCAGATGAAGATACATGACTCACTGAGGCTCTTGGGCCGTAGACATTTGCATACGCTTGCCCAAACAGTCACACAGGATGCTTTGCAACACCTCAGGGCAATGTTGTTTAGATACCTGGCTGTTCGACGCGATCCATCGCGTTTAGCTACCCTAATTTCAGTCTTGCTTCAGTTGGAGGACGTGGAAGCCATCATAGGCTTTGCTGGAGAAGAGTTATTTCACGAGATGGGGCCCAGCATGGAGTTTATGTCTTACCTGGACCAAATCGCGATCTCACCTCAGGTAGAACCTACCCAGCGATTTTGGGCACTAGATGGCTTGATTTTCTCCGATGTAAAAAACGGACGACACGATAAGCTGACTGAGCGCTTCGATCAGATGCGCCGACTAATCGAAGATTACGCTCTAGATAGTGAAATCCAAGCGACCTACTACATGAAGCTGATGCTGCATCATGCTCAGTTTGGTCGTGCTGACTTGGCCCATGAAGCCCTTTCCCAGGTGAGAGATCTGCTCCCTGACAAGCCAATTCAACGGCGAGTCCTTCAGTACAACGCCGCAACCTCATTTTGTCAGCTGGGCAACCTCGAGGACTCGCTTCAAATGCTGGAGCCAGTCATTGAGGAATATTTCGCAGTGTTGGGCTTCAACCTCCCGGATATTGCCGCCCTCCCTCCAGAGCAGATCTGGGAGCGAGCCTCCGGGCACCGCCATGCTGGCGACAACATCAAACGCCTCGCTGATGCGTTAGAGCTGCGCGCAAAGCTCTGTACGGATATGGAACCGGATCAATTGATTTACAGGTTTAGCGCCTTGAATTTGTATGAAATGGTTGGCGCTATCGACTCACAGATTCGAGTGGGCCAAGACTTAGCTGACGACATGTCGGCACGAGGCCGCTTCGATGAAGCAAAGCAAGTGATCGAGAGACTACTCCTACCGTTACTGGATGAGCACGGCATGGTAGATCAAGCTATCGGCGTCAGGAGCCAATACGCCGTGTTCTTGGCATATTGCGAAGAGTTTGATGCCGCTGATGCGGAGATGGCCAGGCTAATGCCCTATTCGGCCGGATTCACCAGAAGACAACGCGAGGAAATTCAGGAGCAACTGAAGATCATCCATAACTGCAAAGTGCGATACGTATGTCGAGTTGAGGGAGTACTCCCGACCATTGTGGAGGATGGATCGGCGGATTGTCCTTGCGGCTCCGGAAAAACCTTTTCGGAGTGTCATGGTGCCCTCTCTTGACCGCTTTTGTTTACGATCCACGAGAACGGCGAGAACGGCACATTTCCTCCGCCACAGAAGAGTGTCAGAGCAGGAATGGGTGACAAACCCGGCGGACCGGGTTTGTGTGACTTCTAAAGTCCGTTCAGATGTAATGCCGCCTTTAACTCAAAAAGTGGAGGCCGGCCCACCACCACTACTGAAATCCGTTTCGGCACCGATCAAAGCCGCCGCGAACATGTCGCGGTCAACCAGCAGTGCAATCCCCTCTTTTGATTTTGGGTCGAATCTGCAGATTCTCCAGAACCCATGATCCTCACCAAAATCGATAAATACTGGCTTCGTCGAATGCCATCTTTGAAACAGCTTGCTCCTTCCGGACCATCTGAACCGCGCCATGGCATTCTCATTCACCCCGCTTCGGGAGTTCGAGAAATTCACACAGTCGAATTCGTTTTTCGAGCCGTCGATAACCCACACCATTCGCTGATAAAACTGCTCGCGAGCGGCGACTTCCGCGGGCTCGATAGTCGATCGCTGAAACTCAACTACTACTCCGTGACCAGTACGAACGTCGGCTATGTGCTTCTCGCCCGAAAGCTCATCTCTTAGGATCACTTCTTGCCAGCTTTCGTGAAAACGATCCTTCCAACGCCGGTGCCATTCCGTTTCGGCTTCCCACCAGTGATCACAGTTTGTGAGAGACCGGTGAGACCAGTGCCAGACCACGTGTGCTCCACATTTTGAGATTACTTCACCCCCACACGAACGGCAGACGCCACGAACCTTAGGCTGCGCCTCGGCCCTAACGCCATCAACGTTTGCGTATCGCATCAGCTCAATCCTTCGTAAATGCGGAGCCGAAATGCCAGCCCCTCTACTTGACCCTAAATATCAGCTTTCCACGGCGTAGTCCCGCGCCAGTTTCGTAGCACAGACCACGGTTGGAATGGGCAGTGGCAAATC
>Ga0105244_10000775_pt1 | contig 27296 bp, 25 predicted proteins | sample KBSM44metaG_FD_80423 | JGI IMG/M metagenome (GOLD analysis project Ga0105244, IMG submission 80423) | Miscanthus rhizosphere microbial communities from Kellogg Biological Station, Michigan, USA - KBS M4-4 metaG | ecosystem: Host-associated > Plants > Roots > Rhizosphere > Soil | place... | reverse complement strand
TGCGATGCAGGTGAGCGTGAAGGGCGACCTCGCCAACTGGATGATCCCCGGCAAGATGGTCAAGGGCATGGGCGGCGCGATGGACCTCGTGGCCGGCGTGAAGCGCGTGATCGTGCTGATGGAGCATGTGGCCAAGAAGAAGGACGGCGCCGAGGACCTGAAGATCCTCGAACAGTGCACGCTTCCGCTGACCGGTGTGGCCGTGGTCGACCGCATCATCACCGACCTGGCCGTGATGGACGTGGTGCCCGAAGGCCTGAAGGTCGTCGAGCTGGCGCCGGGCGTGAGCTTCGATACGCTGCAGGCCAAGACGGGTGCGAAGCTGATCCAGTAACAAGGCTGCGAACGCAACGACGACAAAGGGCAGGGCCGCGCAAGCGGGCCCTGCCTTTTTTCCTGGAGAGACGGAATGAATGCAAGCGAAGTTCTGGGCGACATCTGGCAGCAGGCGGGCCTGCCCGCCGAAGCCTTGGTGTTCGCGCGATTGACGGGCGCCGACCCAGTGCTGCCGTCGTCCTTCGCGGTCGGCGCAGCGGCGCAGAGCACCATCGCGGCGGCCGCGCTCGCGGCCTGCGAACTGGGGCACAGGCGCGGCACGGCGCGGCAGCAGGCCGGCGTCGACATGCAGCATGCGGCACTCGACTGCACCGGCTGGTTCAGCCTCGACGGCCGCGTGCCCGACCCGTGGGACGCCTTCTCAGGGCTGTACCGCTGCGCGGACGGCTGGGTGCGCGTGCATGCGAACTTCGCGCACCACCGAGACGGTGCATTGCGCTTGATGAAGCTGGACCCGGCCACCGCCATCCGCGCCGACGCCGAGGCTGCGATGGCCGGCTGGCGCGCGCTCGATTTCGAAGAGGCGGCCTCGGCACTGGGGCTGGTGGCGACCGCGCTGCGGCGCTTTGACGAGTGGGATGCGACGCCGCAAGGGCAGGCCATCGCGGCCCAACCGCTCTTCACGCTTGAGCGCATCGGCGATGCGCCACCGCTCGCACTGCCGCCGCTGCGCGAAGACCAGCGTCCGCTGAGCGGCCTGCGTGTGCTCGACCTCACGCGCATCCTCGCGGGACCGGTCGGCGGCCGCGCGCTCGCGGCCTATGGCGCCGACGTGATGCTGGTCAATTCGCCGCAACTGCCGAACATCGAAGCCATCGCCGACACCAGCCGCGGCAAGCTCTCGGCGCACGTGGACCTGCGCACCGACGAAGGTCGCGCCGTGCTGCACGGCCTCGTCGCCGACGCACACGTCTTCGTGCAGGGCTACCGTCCCGGCGGCATCAAGGCGCTGGGCTTCGGCCCCGAGGCGCTGGCGCGCGAGCGGCCGGGCATCGTCTGCGTCTCGCTCACGGCCTATGGCACGCAGGGGCCGTGGGCTGACCGGCGCGGCTTCGATTCGCTGGTGCAGACTGCCATGGGCTTCAACCATGCCGAGGGCGAGGCTGCAGGCGACGGCAGGCCGCGCCCGCTGCCCATGCAGATCCTCGACGAGGCCACCGGCTACCTGATCGCCTTCGGCGCCGCTGCGGCGCTCTGGCGCCAGCAGCGGGAAGGCGGCAGCTGGCATGTGCAGGTGTCGCTGGCGCAGACGGGGCAGTGGCTGCGCGGGCTGGGGCGCGTGCCGAATGGGCTGTCGATCGCGAGGCCCGATATCAAGCCGTACGTCGAGACCTCGGCTTCCGGCTTTGGTGAGCTCGCGGCGTTGCGCCACAGTGCGCAGCTGCCGCGAACGCCTGCGGCATGGCCGCGGCCGTCGATGCCGCCGGGCAGCGATGCGCCGGTGTGGCCGGCCGTCACGACCGGGTAGGCGCCGCGCATCACTGGGCGAGGGGCGCGCGTCTACTCCCCGGCCTGCGCTGGGGCGGGGATCGGCAGCCCCTCGAAGCCCTTGAATTCCTGGAGCGAGAAGCTCGTGCGCACCTGCCGCACGCCGGGCAGCCGATGCAGCCGGGTCTGCAGCAGCGTGGAGTAGTGGTCCAGGTCGCGTGCCACGACCACCAGCATGAAATCCTCGGGCCCGGAGATGCCGTGGAACATCACCACCTCGGGAATGGCCTGGACTGCCTCCTCGAACTCGGTGGAGCGGGCGTCGTTCTGGTGGTCGATGCCGATCATCACGAACGCCATGACCCCATACCCCAGCGCGCGACGGCTGAGCCGGGCCTGGTAGCCGGCGATCAGCCCGCTTTCTTCCATGCGTTTGATGCGGCGCCAGCAGGGCGATTGCGACAGCTGCGTCATCTGTGCGAGCTCGCCCGTGGTGAGCCGTGCGTTGTCTTGCAGCGCCTTCAACAGCTTTCGGTCGGTCAAATCGAGGTCGGTTTGCATAATTATTTCTTCAAATTGAAAAATGAGAATAAACATACCTCAAATTGATATATGTAGGGTTCAACACTACGTTATTTGTGGATTCGATGCATAGCATTGCGTGAAATTCAAAAAGCAAGACCGGTCCCGGTTGCGCTTTTCCTGCCCCCTCCAGAAGCTCCAGCCTCCACGACCATGTCCATGTCACCGCCCCCCATGTTCGCCCACGTTCCGTCCTATGCCGGCGACCCCATCCTGTCCTTGATGGAAGACTTCCAGAAAGATCCGCGGACGAACAAGGTCAGCCTCAGCATCGGCATCTACTTCGACGGCGCGGGCCGGCTGCCCGTCATGGAAGCCGTGCGCAAGGCCGAGACCGCATTGCTCGACGGCATCGGCCCGCGTCCGTACCTGCCGATCGAAGGCGTGGCGGACTACCGCCAGGCCGTGCAGCGCCTGCTCTTCGGTGCCGGGCACGAGGCCGTGGCCAGCGGCCGCATCGCCACGCTGCAGACCCTCGGCGGCTCGGGCGGGCTCAAGGTGGGCGCCGATTTCCTGCGCCGCTACTTCCCCGAGTCCCAGGTCTGGGTCAGCGACCCCACCTGGGAGAACCACCGCGCGCTGTTCGAAGGCGCGGGCCTGGCCGTCAACACCTACCCCTACTACGACCCGGCCACCGGAGGCCTGTGCTTCGACGAGATGCTGGCCAGGCTCGCGACCCTGCCGCGCCACGGCATCGTGCTGCTGCACGCGAGCTGTCACAACCCGACCGGCGTCGACCTTTCGCCGGCCCAGTGGCAGGCGCTGATTCCGGTGCTGCGCGACCGCGGCCTGATCCCGTTCGTCGACATCGCCTACCAGGGCTTCGGCGACGGGTTGGACGAAGACGCCTTCGCGCTGCGCGCGCTCGCCGACGCGGGTCTGCAATTCTTCGTGGCCAATTCCTTCTCCAAGAACTTCTCGCTGTACGGCGAACGCTGCGGCGGCCTCAGCGTGGTGTGCGCCGACAGCGCCACGGCGCAGACGGTGCTCGGACAGCTGAAAGCCACGGTGCGCGCCAACTACTCGACGCCGCCCACCCATGGGGCGCGCATCGTCGCCACGGTGCTGCGCAGCGCCGAGCTGTTCGCGCTGTGGACGCAGGAAACCGCGCAGATGCGCCAGCGCATCCGCGCCATGCGCGAGCGCCTGCACGCCGCGCTGGACGAAAGATTCCAGGGCCGGCGCAACTTCGACTACCTGCTCACGCAGCGCGGCATGTTCAGCTACACGGGCTTGAACGAAGCGCAGGTGACCCGCCTGCGCGACGAGCACGCGGTGTACCTGGTCCGCTCGGGCCGGATGTGCATCTCGGGCCTGACCGACGGCAACGTCGATCACGTGGCGGCGTCCATGGCCGCCGTGCTGGGCCGATGACACAGCCGGCGAGGAATGCCATGAAAGAGATCATCGACGTCGGCCTGCCCGCGCTGAGCCAGCCGTTTTCCTGGGCCGTGAAATCGGCCGGCCTGCTGTTCACCGCGCACGGCCCCGTGCGCTCCGACGGCAGCATCGACACCGGCGCCGTCGACGATCAGGCTCGCCTGACCTTCGCCAACCTGCGCCGCGCGCTCCATGCTGCCGGCGGCACGCTGCACGACGTGACCCAGGTGCTGATCTACATGACCGACGTGCAGGACATGAAGGCCATCGACGCGGTGTATCGCGAGTTCTTCGAGGCGCCTTACCCCAACCGGTCGAGCATGGGCGTCAACGGCCTCGTGGTGCCCGGCATGAAGCTCGAGATCGTGGCCTACGCCGTGATCCCCGAGCCTCCTGCATCCGCATGACTTTCCAAAATACGAGGAGATGACGATGTCCAGCAGCTTTCAGGAAATATCGAACAGGGAAAAGGGCCTGCAGAAGGAGCTTTCCGCAGGCCAGATGGCGATGATCGCGATCGGCGGAGCCATCGGCACCGGCCTGTTCCTCGGCAGCGGCTTCGCCATCGGCCTGGCCGGCCCCAGCGTGCTTGTGAGCTACGCGATCGGCGGCCTCATCGCGCTGCTGCTGATGGGCTGCCTCGCCGAGATGACCGTGGCGCATCCCACCTCGGGCTCGTTCGGCGCCTACGCCGAGCACTACATCGGCCCGTGGGCCGGCTTCATCGTGCGCTACGTCTACTGGTCCTGCGTGGTGCTGGCAGTGGGCACCGAGGTCACGGCCATCGGCGTGTACATGGCGTACTGGTTTCCCGGCTCGCCGCAGTGGCTCTGGGTGGTGCTGTTCTCGGCACTGCTGATCATGGTCAACGCCATGAGCGTGAAGGCCTTCGGCTTCGTCGAGTACTGGTTCTCGATGGTCAAGATCGTGGCCATCGTGCTGTTCATCCTGATCGGCGCCTACGTGGTGTTCGGCTCGCGCCCCGCCGGCATCGGCCTGGACAACTACGCCGTGCAGGGAGGCTTCTTTCCCAAGGGCGTGTGGGGCACCTGGGTGGCGGTCGTGGTCGCCATCTTCAGCTACATGAGCGTCGAGACCATCGCCGTCGCCGCCGGCGAAGCCAAGGACCCGGAGCGCGCGGTGACCGGTGCCTTCCGCGCCACCATGCTGCGCCTGGCGGTGTTCTACCTCGCATCGATCGCGTTGATGCTGGCCATCGTGCCGTGGAACGCCACCAACGCCGACAAGAGCCCGTTCGTGAAGGTGATGGAAATCATCGGCATTCCCGGCGCCGCCGCGGTGATCAACTTCGTGGTGCTGATCGCCGCGCTGTCGGCCATGAACAGCCTGCTCTACATCGCCACGCGCATGATGTTCAGCCTGTCGCGCGCCGGTCATGCGCCCAAGCGCTTCGGCCGCATCCGCGGCAACGGCGTGCCGGTCGACGCGCTGGCGATCTCCTGTGCCGGCATTGCCATCGCCACCGCGCTGAGCGTCGTCGCGCCCGAGCAGTCGTTCGCGCTGATGATGGCCATCGCCATGTTCGGCGGCCTGTTCACCTGGTTCATGATCTTCACGACCCACTGGTTCTTTCGCCGCCGCTGGGTGAAGGAAGGGCGCCCCGGCCCAGGCTTCCGCATGTGGGGCTTTCCGTGGCTCACGCTGCTGGGCGCGGGGCTGGTGCTGGCGATCCTGGTCACCACATACTTCACGCCGATGTTCAGGTTGACGCTGCTGGTGGGCCTTCCGTTCCTGGCCGTCCTGGTGGTGGTGTACCTGGCCTGGTACCGCCCGCTTTCCGGCGGTGCGGCGCTGCCGGCCCGGGCACGCCGCTAGGCGTCCAGCGCGGCGCGCACCTTCTCGCCCAGTCCGCGCAGCCGTTCGACCGGCTCGTTGGAAAACACGAAGCGCAGGTACTGCGCGCCATGCGTCTCGCCCCAGCCCTTCATCGCGGTGGCACACACGCGATGCTTCAGCAGACGCTCCGACAGCGTCTGCCCGTCGATGCCGAAGTCGCTCGCATGCAGCAGCAATGACCAGCCGCCCGCGGGCACGCCGACCGGCAGTCCCTTGAGTTCGTCGAGCACGGTGTCGCGCCGCCGCTCCAGTTCGCCCACATACGGCGCGAGCGTGTGCGCCGATTGCGCCAGCGCCGTGGCCACCGCGTCCTGCGCAATCCCCACGGGCACCACCACGTTCGCGAGCGACACGGCCACGAGGTCCGGCATGTAGCTCTCGGGTGCCACGGTCCAGCCCACGCGCCAGCCGATCATGCGCAGCTCCTTGGCCGATGAACCCACCGTGATCGTGCGTTCGGCCATGCCGGGCAGGCCTGCAGGGTGGATGACCTTGCGGCCGTCGTACAGCAGGCGTTCCATCGCGGTGTCGAGGATCAGCGTGATGTCGTGCCGCACGCACAGCGCGGCGATGGTGCGCCAGTCGTCCGCGTCGAAGTACCCGCCCGTCGGCATCGACGGCGACATCAGCAGCATCACGCGCACGCGGGGGCCGATGGCCGTTTGCAGCGCGGCGCGGTCCAGCTTCCATTCGCCGCCGGGGTTGAATGCAAAGGGCACGTACTTCGGCGTGCCGCCGGCGAGCCGGATGCGGTTGAGCAGGCCGGCGTAGGTCGGATCGGTGACCAGCACTTCGTCGCCCACCTCGACGGTTGCGAGCAGCGCGTTGAGGATGCCCGAGAGCCCGCCGGCCGAGATCACGCAGTTGCGTGCGTCGTAGGCAACGCCCGAGAGCGCGGACACATGCCGCGCCGCGATCTCGCGCAACCGGGACTGGCCGACGAACGGGAGGTAGCTGTTGTCGGCGTCTTCCGAGGCGGCACGCACGGTGCGCGCGATGGCATCGGGGTCGGGCGGGATGTCGACGTCGAGGTTCTCCAGCCGCAGGAACGGCGGGCCGTCCGCGTCGTCGGCGATCGCGCCCATGCGGTCGACGCCGATGCCTGCGATGTGTTCCAGGCGGGCGGGGCGGTGGCGTGGCATGGGGCGAATCTCCGTGTCGGGGTTGGCTTGCTACGGGGCCGGCCTGCGCGAACGGGCCGGCCGCTGCTGCGACGCGCCATTCTCATCGCCGGGCGGGGCCGGGAGCAACAGCGCCTGCCGGGCCTGCGCCGTCTCGCGCAGGAAGCTCCACACCGCCTGCATGCGCGCCAGGTGCTTGGTTTCCTCCGGCATCGACATCCAGAAGGTGCGCGTGAAGTTCGCCTGCCCCGGCAGCACGGGCCGCAGCGCGCTGTCGTTCTCGGCGATGAAGGCCGGCAGCACCGCGATGCCCGCGCCCGCCGCCACCGCACTGTGCTGCGCGAGCACGCTGGTGCTGCGCAGCGCGAAGCTGTCGGGGCGGTGCAGTTCGTCCAGGTACTGCAGCTCCTTGCTGAACAGCAGGTCGTCTACGTAGCTGATGAAGGTGTGGCCGCGCAGGTCTTCACGCGTCCTGATGGGCTTGTGCGCTGCCAGGTACTTCTTCGACGCATAGAGCCGCAGCGTGTAGTCGGTGAGCTTGGTGACGACCACCGGTCCGCGCGCCGGCCGTTCGAGCGAGATCACGATGTCGGCTTCGCGCCGCGACAGGTGCACGAGCCGCGGCATCGCGAGCAGGTCGATGGTGAGCTTCGGATGCTGCAGCGCGAACAGCGCGAGCTGCGGAGCGAGCACCACGGTGCCGAAGCCCTCGGTGGCGCCGATGCGCACCAGCCCCGACAGGCCCTCCTGCGAGGCCGGCGCGGTGCTCTCCACGGCCTGGAAGGCGCTCTCCATCGCCTCGACCTGCGGCTGCAGCCGCCGGCCGGCCTCGGTAAGGCGGTGGCCGCCCGCTTCGCGCGAGAACAGCGGGGCGCCGACTTCCTTCTCCAGCGCCTGGATGCGGCGCGCCACCGTGGTGTGGTCGACCTCGAGGCGGCGCGCGGCGCTCATCAGCGTGCCGGAGCGGGCGAGTTCGAGGAAGTAGCGCAGGTTGTCCCAGTCCATGTGTGTTCGGGTTCTCGATGGAGGTTTGCATCCTCTGCGCCTTGTTCCGCATTCTGCATTTATGCAAAACCAAGGTGCAGATTTGTCTATTGTCATGGCAAATATGCAAAGCTAGGATGCACGCTGTACCGGCCCCCGACCGGCATCGCCTTCCCGAGATTTACAGGAGACAAACCCCATGGACGCCACCACCACCCCCTCGACGCAAGTCGCCACCGTCAAGCTGCTGATCGGCGGCAAGCTCGTCGAGTCGAAGACCACCGAATGGCGCGATGTCGTCAACCCGGCCACGCAGCAGGTGCTGGCCCGTGTGCCCTTCGCCACGCAAGCCGAGCTCGACGCTGCCGTGGCCTCCGCCAAGGAGGCCTTCAAGACCTGGCGCAAGACCCCCATCGGCGCGCGCGCCCGCATCTTCCTGAAGTACCAGCAGCTCATCCGCGAGAACATGAGCGAGCTGGCTGCCATCCTCACGGCCGAGCAGGGCAAGACGCTGCCCGACGCCGAAGGCGACGTGTTCCGCGGGCTCGAAGTAGTGGAGCACGCATCGAACATCGGCAACCTGCAGCTGGGCGAGCTGGCCAACAACGTGGCCAACGGCGTCGACACCTACACGCTGCTGCAGCCGCTGGGCGTGTGCGCCGGCATCACGCCATTCAACTTCCCGGCCATGATCCCGCTGTGGATGTTCCCGATGGCCATCGTCACCGGCAACACCTTCGTGCTGAAGCCTTCCGAGCAGGACCCGATGGTCACCATGCGCCTGTGCGAACTGGCACTCGAAGCCGGCATTCCGCCCGGCGTGCTCAACGTGGTGCATGGCGGCGAAGCGGTGGTCAACGGCATCTGCGACCACAAGGACATCAAGGCGATCAGCTTCGTCGGCTCGACCAAGGTCGGCACGCACGTCTACAACCGCGCCACGCTGGCCGGCAAGCGCGCCCAATGCATGATGGGTGCGAAGAACCACGCCATCGTGATGCCCGACGCGAACAAGGAGCAGACGCTCAACGCACTGGCCGGCGCCAGCTTCGGTGCAGCCGGCCAGCGCTGCATGGCCGTGTCGGTCGCGGTGCTGGTGGGCGAGGCACGCAACTGGGTGCCCGAACTCATCGAGAAGGCCAGGACGCTGAAGATCGGTGCGGGCACCGAGAAGGGCGTGGACGTGGGGCCGCTGGTGTCCTGCGCTGCCTACGACCGCGTGAACGGTCTCATCGAACGCGGCGAGGCCGATGGTGCCAAGCTCGTGCTCGACGGCCGCAAGCCCACGGTGCCCGGCTACGAGAAGGGCAACTTCGTCGGCCCGACGATCTTCACCGGCGTGAAGCCCGGCATGTCGATCTATGACCAGGAAGTGTTCGGCCCGGTGCTGTGCATCGCCGACGCCGAGACCATCGACGAAGCCATCGAGCTGATCAACAGCAATCCGAACGGCAACGGCACGGCGATCTTCACGCAGTCGGGCGCGGCCGCCCGCCGGTTCCAGGAAGACATCGACGTGGGCCAGGTCGGCATCAATGTGCCGATTCCGGTGCCGGTCCCGATGTTCTCGTTCACCGGCTCGCGGGCCTCGAAGCTCGGCGACCTGGGGCCGTACGGCAAGCAGGTCATCATGTTCTACACGCAGACCAAGACGGTGACGGCGCGCTGGTTCGACGACAGCACCGTCTCGCACGGCGTCAACACCACGATCAGCCTCAAGTAAGAAGTCCGCCGGATGGACTTCGAACTTTCCGAAGAGCAGCGCGCTTTCGCGCAAAGCGCGCGCGACTTTGCGCAGGCCGAGTTCGCGCCCCATGCGGCGCAGTGGGACGCGGAGGCCGTCTTCCCGAAGGAGGCCATCGCCAAGGCCGGCGAACTGGGCTTCTGCGGACTCTATGCGCCCGAGCGCATCGGCGGCCTCGGACTGCCGCGGCTCGATGCGGCGCTGGTGTTCGAGGAGATGGCCGCGGTCGACCCCTCGACCACGGCCTTCATCACGATCCACAACATGGCGACGTGGATGCTCGGCACCTGGGCCACCGATGCCGTGGCGCAGCAGTGGGGCGAAGAACTCACGAGCGGGCGCAAGCTCGCGTCGTACTGCCTGACGGAGCCGGGCGCGGGCTCCGATGCGGGTTCGCTGAAGACGCGCGCCGAGCTGCGGGGCGCCGAGTACGTCATCAACGGCGGCAAGGCCTTCATCTCGGGCGCGGGCTCGACCGACGTGCTGGTGCTGATGGCGCGCACGGGCGGCGCGGGCGCCAGCGGTATCTCGGCCTTCGCGGTGCCGGCCGACGCGCCCGGCGTCAGCTACGGCAAGAAGGAGCACAAGATGGGCTGGAACAGCCAGCCCACGCGAAGCATCAACTTCGACAACGTGCGCGTTCCCGCGCAGAACCTGCTGGGCAAGGAGGGCGAGGGCTTTCGCATTGCCATGAAGGGGCTCGACGGCGGGCGCATCAACATCGCGACCTGCTCGGTGGGCGCGGCGCAGGGGGCGCTCGACGCGGCCCGCCGCTACCTGCACGAGCGCCAGCAGTTCGGCAAGCCGCTCGCGAGCTTCCAGGCGCTGCAGTTCAAGCTGGCCGATATGGCGACCGAACTGGTGGCAGCGCGGCAGATGGTGCGGCTGGCGGCATCGAAGCTCGACGCCGGGCATGCCGACGCCAGCACCTATTGTGCGATGGCCAAGCGCTTTGCGACCGATGCGGGCTTCAACGTCTGCAACGACGCGCTGCAGCTGCATGGCGGCTATGGCTACCTGAGCGAATTTCCGCTGGAGCGGCTGGTGCGCGATGCGCGCGTGCACCAGATCCTCGAAGGCACCAACGAGATCATGCGTGTGATCGTTGCGCGAAAATTGCTGGAGGGCGACAGCGATATCCGCTGAAGTTTTCGCATCCAGAACCTCTCAAGACAATGACCGACTCCGTAGTTCTCTTCGACGAAATCAAGACCGCCGGCGGCCAGCGCTTCGGCGTTGCCACCCTCAACGCGCCGGCTTCGCTCAATGCGCTCTCCGTGGACATGGTTCGCCTGCTCACGCCCAAGCTGCGCGAATGGGCGAAGGACGCAGGCATCGTCGGCGTCCTGCTGCAGGCCGCGGGCGAGAAAGCCTTCTGCGCCGGCGGCGATTTGCGCCAGCTCTACCAGACGCTGCTCGACTGCGGCCCCGAGCGCAACACCTACGCCGAAGACTTCTTCCGCGAAGAGTACGAACTGGACCACCTGATCCACACCTTCCCCAAGCCCTTCCTGTGCTGGGGTCACGGCATCGTGATGGGCGGCGGCGTGGGCTTGCTGGCTGGCGCCTCGCACCGCGTGATGACGCTGCAAAGCCGCATCGCCATGCCCGAGATCAACATCGGCCTGTACCCCGACGTGGGCGGCAGCTGGTTCCTGCGCCGCACGCCGGGCCGCACGGGCCTGTTCCTCGCACTCACTGCCGCGAACATCAACGCGGCAGACACCATCTTCTGCGGGCTGGCCGACGTGCTGGTGCCGCAGGAGCGCAAGGGCGAGGTGCTGGAAGCCGTCGCTTCGACGAAATGGGCCGGCGAGAACAAGGCCGACCGCGCCACGCTGTCGCGCATCCTCGCCAAGGCGGGCGAGGGCACCGAGATGCCGCCATCGAAGGTGCGCGAGCAATACGACACCATCAACGCGCTGATGGCGGGCGACGACCTGCTCGACATCGCAAGGCGTTTGCGCGATCTGCAGAGCGATGACACATGGCTGCAGACCGCAGCCAAGACCTTCGCCAAAGGCGCACCCAGCTCGGCCGCGCTGAGCTTCGAGCTGTGGCAGCGAGTTCTGCGCATGTCGCTGGCCGAGGTGTTCCGTCTCGAATACTGGGCCTCGCTCGGCTTCTGCGCGCACAAGGACTTCGCCGAAGGCATCCGCGCGGTGCTGGTCGACAAGGACCGCAATCCGCGCTGGAGCCCCGCGACGCTCGAAGAGATCACGCCAGCATTCATCGAAGATCATCTGCGCCCGCGCGGCGAGATGCCGGTCGAGCTGGCGTCGCTGGTCTGATCCACACGCATAGATTCCTGCACAGAACAACGGAGACAAGACATATGAAGATCGCATTCATCGGCCTCGGCAACATGGGCGGCCCGATGGCCATGAACCTGCTCAAGGCAGGCCATACGCTCAGCGCCTTCGACCTCTCGGCCGAGGCCTGCAAGAAATTCGGCGCCGAAGGCCTGCCCATTGCCAAATCGGCGGCCGAGACGGTGGCCGATGCCGAGGTGGTCATCAGCATGCTGCCGGCCAGCGCGCACGTCGAGGGGCTGTTCCTCGGCAGTGGCGGCAAACCCGGCCTGCTCGACAGCATCCGCGCCGGCACATTGGTGATCGACAGCAGCACCATCGCCGCAGCCACCTCGCGCAAGGTGGCCGAAGCCGCTGCCGCCAAGGGCGTTGCGATGATCGACGCGCCCGTATCGGGCGGCACCGGCGGTGCGATGGCCGGCACGCTGACCTTCATGGTCGGCGGCGAGACGGGTGACCTGGAGCGCGCGCGCCCGGTGCTCGAAAAGATGGGCGCCAACATCTTCCACGCCGGCGCGGCCGGCGCGGGGCAGACCGCGAAGATCTGCAACAACATGCTGCTGGGCATCCTGATGATCGGCACCTCGGAGGCGCTGGCGCTGGGTGTGGCCAACGGGCTCGACCCCAAGGTGCTGTCGGAGATCATGCGCCGCAGCTCGGGCGGCAACTGGGCGCTGGAAAAGTACAACCCGATGCCGGGCGTGATGGAAACGTCGCCCGCCTCGAAGAACTACGCGGGAGGGTTCGGCACCGACCTGATGCTCAAGGATCTGGGCCTGGCGCAAGAGAACGCGACCGCCGTGCGCGCGGCCACGCCCCTGGGTGGGCTGGCGCGCAGCCTGTATGCCGCACACAGCCTCGCCGGCCACGGCGCGCTCGATTTCTCGAGCGTGCTGAAGCTGGTGCAGAAGGCTTCCTGAAGCGGGCTCTGTGATCAGCCGTAGTGGGAGTGCAGGGCCCACAACAGGCCGATCACCACCACGAAGAGCACCGCGAAAAGCGCCCAGGCACGCATGACTGCCTGGTTCTCCGTGATTTCGGCGGGAGCTGCCTCGGGAGGCTGGCTAGGAGCGGCGGGCGGCGGTTGGGTCATTCCCGACTGTACCCCGCGCCGAGGCGGCCGGGGCGAGCTTTGCAGAAGCGTCCATCCGCGACATCGCCCACATGATGCCGGCCGCCACGAGGTTGGCGCCCACGCTGGACAGGATCGGCAGCATGTAGCTGCGGCTGATGTCGAAGGCAAAGCCCGCGGCGGCGGGGCCGACCAGCGTGCCGAAGGCCACGCTGGTGTAGAGCACCCCGATGATCGCGCCGATGTTGCGGCCGCCGAAGTAGTCCATGACCAGCGCCGGCAGCAGCGCGACGAAACCGCCGTAGAACGCGCCGTAGAAGAACGCGAACACGGCCAGCCCCGGGAAGCCGCTGGACGCCGCCCACACGAGCAGCGACAGGGCCATGCCCGTCGACATCAGCAGCATGGTCTGCGCGCGCCCCATGCGGTCGGCCAGCCCACCGAGAAAGAATCGCCCGGCCGTGCTGCCGACGCCGATGGCGCCCAGCAGCAGCACCGCGGAGGCGTTGGGCACGCCGTGGTCCAGGGCGTAGGGCACGAGGTGCACGAAGGGCACGAACAGGCCGAACGAGCTGATGAGGCAGGCCGCATACAGGCCGACGAAGCGCCGTGAGCGCACTGCATCGCGCACCGTGGAGCCTTCGGGCCCGGCCGAAGCGGCCAGCGGCTGCGGCGGATCGCCGTCGGGGCCGAGCCCCCGGTCGCGCGGGTCGTTTTCTATCAGCAGTGCCATGCCCACGCCCACCACCACCGCCAGCCCGCCGAGTGCCAGGTAGGCGTGCCGCCAGCCCAGGGTTTGGATGAACAGCGACGCCAGCGGCGGCATCACCAGCGTGCCCACGCCGATGCCGCTCACCGCCAGCCCCGACGCGAAGCCGCGCCGCCTGACGAACCAGCGCTGCACCGCGCCCAGCACCGGCACATACGACGCGCCAACCCCGAGGCCGACGCCAAGCCCGTAGGCCAGGTAGATCTGCGCGAGGCTCTGCGCCTGCCCCGCAACGGCCAGCCCCAGCCCGACCAGCACCATGCCGGCGACGGCCAGCCGCCGCGAACCCCAGCGGTCGGCCAGCGGCCCGCTCAGCACGCCCAGGCCGAAGTAGAGAAAGCCCGCCAGCGAGAACACCAGCGACACCGAGCCGCGCGAGGCGCCGAAGTCTTTCTGCAGCGATTCGAGAAAGGCGCTGAAGGTGTAGGCGCTGCCGAAGCCGACCAAGGTCACGGCGAAGGCGCCCGCGACCACCAGCCAGCCTCGGAAGAGGCCCCCGTTGCTCAACGGATGGCCTCCATTGGATGGATCAGAATATTTGAATTCATAGTTGCGAGTGGCGAATCAGATCGGTTTTCTTCTTTCCCTGCGTGTGCCAATATTCCTGCTTCGAGGCCCGCTTCGCAAACCAGAATTTCTGACCGGTTCGAATCAGATTGGCTAAACCATGGAGCATCAACTCCCACCGCTCAACGCTCTTCGCGCCTTCGAGGCTGCTGCACGCCATCTCTCGGTGAAGAACGCCGCGGACGAACTGTGCGTGACGCCGGGTGCCGTGAGCCAGCTCGTCAAGACGCTGGAGCTGCACCTCGGCGTGGAGCTGTTTCGCCGCGTCAACCGCGGCATCTTCCTGACCGATGCGGGCCAGGCCTACCTGCCACCGGTGCGCAATGCCTTCAGGCAGATCAGCGACGCCACGCAAAAGGTGGCCGTGCCTGCGGACACCGGCCTGCTCACCGTGAGCACCACGCCGTTCTTCGCTGCCGCCTGGCTCGTGCCGCACCTCAAGTCATTTCAGAAAGCGCATCCCGGCATCGACCTGCAGGTGCGGGCCAGCAACACGCTCGCCGATTTCTCGCGCGACGGCATCGATGTGGCCGTCCGCCACGGCATGGGCCGGTACCCCGGGCTTGCCAGCCAGCGCGTGCTCACGGTCGAGATGGTTGCCGTCGCCGCGCCCGCGCTGGTCGCCGAGCACGGCAAGCCGAAAAAGCCGGCCGACCTGCTGCAATGGCCGCGCGTGAACGACGCGGAACGCAAGGGTTGGCACATGTGGTTCGAGGCACAGGGCGTTGCTGACACCGGCCCGGCCCGCGGGCCGTCGTTCGACGATGCGGGGCTGCTGGTGGGCGCGGTGCAGGCGGGGCAGGGCGTCGGCCTGCTGCCCGCGGCCCTGGTGGCGAACGACGTCGCAGAAGGCCGGCTGGTGCGGCTCTTCAGGGCCGCATGGCTGGAAGACTTCGCCTATTACCTCGTGTACCCGCAGGCCAGCCACGATCGGCCTAAGGTGGCGGCCTTCCGCGCCTGGATCGGCGAGGCGATGCGCCGCGGTCAGACGGCGGCGAGAAAGTCGCCGGCGTCCCCGCCTTCGCATTTCCAGTCGGCAAAGACACCGACGAGGCTGCAATTGGTGCAGCGGCAGCCGAGGTAGTACCAGCGCACGTCGGTGCTGTCGGCATGGAGTGCTACGCCCGAGAGCAGCTCGAAGGCTTCGGCGCCGCAGACGCACTCGTGGTTCTCGAACTCGGCTTCGTCTGCGTATTCGGCGCTGTCGCCCATCAGGTGAACGTTGCCGCAGGCCGTGCAGGTGCGCCGCGCCGCGCCCGTGTCTTCGTCGGTCTCGAGCTTGAAGACGCGTCGACCGCAGCTGCATGCCGATGCCGCGAACCGCGTGGCGGGGTAGGCGTTGGCCTGGCTGTAGCGCTGCATTTCGGCCTGGGTGTCTTCCGGACCATCGCCGTACCAGTAGCGGCCCTTTTTCTTCAGAGCCATCGGGTCTTCCTGTCCTCGAGTGTGGATGCGAAGTCGCGATTCTGCAGTGCCATTGCTACAGCAGCTCGATCCCCGGCAGGCTCTTGAAGCAACTCTCGCGCGTGATGCGCACGAAGTCCGCCAGCCATGGCTGCCCCGACGTGCCCCGCGTGCACGCCATGTAGAGCCGCCCCGTCAGCCCTTTGCTGCCCACGCGGCGTGCCGTGACGTAGCCGCGGTCGAGGTAGTTCTGTACCGCCCACAGCGGCAGCGTCGCCACGCCGCGCCCGCTCGCCACCAGTTGCAGCATCGCCACCGTGAGCTCGGTGGTGCGGCGGTGCGCGGGCTCCACGCCCGCCGGCGCCAGCACCTGCCGCACGATGTCGAGCATGTCGTCGGGCACGGGGTAGGTGATGAGCGTCTGGTTGGCGAAGTGGCGCGCCGTCAGATACGCCTTGGCTGTCAGTGGATGGTCGTTGGCCAGCAGCGCCATGATCTCGAAGCGAAACAGCGCGTGGTAGTCGACGGTTTCGTCGGGGTCTTCCTCGGACACGATCGCCACCTCGGCGCGGTTCTGCAGTACCAGCGCGATCGGGTCGGGGTGAAAGCCGGAGACGATGTCAAGCTCGATCTCGGGCCAGCGCTGGCGGAACGCGTCCATCGCCGGCATCAGCCAGTCGAAGCAGGTGTGGCACTCGACCACGATGCGCAGCTGCCCGCTGCGCCCCAGCGCGAGCCGGGCCACGTCGCGCTCGGCTTCCTCGATGAGCGGCAGGGCGGTGTCGGCCAGCTGCAGCAACCGCAGGCCGGTGGTGCTGAACTGGGGCGGCACCGACTTGCGTTCGAACAGCTGCGCGCCGTAGCGGTCCTCGAGCAGCTTGATCTGGTGCGACAGCGCCGATTGCGTGAGGTTGAGCAACTGCGCTGCGCGCACCAGGCTGCCGGTGTCGCGCAGCGCGATGAGCGTGCGCAGGTGGCGTATTTCGAGGGTCGACTGCGACATGAAAATTATTCAATCGAATGGGCAAAATGTTTCGTTTGAATCATATGCCCCAAACGCCGACCATTGCAGGCTCCCAAGATCAGCGATTACTACTTGCAAATGACCACCCGTATCCACACCCTCGGCTTTCCGCGCATGGGCGCCCACCGGGAACTCAAGTTCGCCCTCGAAAAGCACTGGCGCGGCGAGATCGATCGCGCCTCGCTCGAAGCGGTCGGCGAAGAACTGCGCGCGCGCCACTGGCAGGCCCAGCGCGATGCGGGACTCGACTTCGTGACGGTCGGCGACTTTGCATACTACGACCACGTGGCCAACCATATCCAGCTGCTCGGCTGCGAGCCGTCGCGCTTCGGCTTTCATGGCGGCGAACCCGAACTTTCGCGTTACTTCACGATGGCGCGCGGCGTGGAAAGCGAAGCCGGCCACGTACACGACGACAGCTGCAACCACGCCGAAGGCACTTTCGCGCTGGAAATGACCAAGTGGTTCGACACCAACTACCACTACCTCGTGCCCGAGTTCGATGCGGCCACGCAGTTCAAGCTCGTGTCGACGCGCCTGTTCGACGAAGTGGCGCAGGCGCAGCAGGCCGGGCACGCGGTCAAGGCCGTGCTGCTCGGGCCACTGAGCTTCCTGTACCTCGGCAAGGAAAAAGAAGCCGGCTTCGACCGCTTCTCGCTGCTCGACTCGCTTCTGCCCGTCTATGAACAGGTGCTCCGGCGGTTGAAGCAGCAGGGCGTGGAATGGGTGCAGATCGACGAGCCCATCCTCGGCCTCGACCTGCCCGACGCGTGGCGCAACGCCTTCGAGCGCGCCTACTGGCAACTGGCCCGCAGCGCGCCGAAGCTGGTGCTGGCCACGTACTTCTCGCCGCTGTCGGACAACCTGCGCCTGGCCTGCCAGCTGCCGGTGGCGGGCCTGCACGTGGACGCCGTGCGTTCGCCGCAGGAACTGACGGGCGTGGCCGACTGGCTGCCGGCGCACAAGGTGCTGTCTGTCGGCGTGGTCGATGGCCGCAACATCTGGCGTACCGACGTCGATGCCGCGCTGGCCAAGCTCAGGCCAGTGGCGGAGAAGCACAAGGGCGAGCTGTGGATCGCGCCTTCGTGTTCGCTGCTGCATGTGCCTTTCAACCTCGAGGCCGAGACGAAGCTCGACACCGAGCTCAAGTCGTGGCTCGCCTTCGCCATCGAGAAGCTCGACGAGCTGCGCGTGCTGCGCGCGGCCATCGACGGCGATGAAGCCTCGGTCGCAACCGAACTGGTGGCCGCCCGCGCGGCAGTGTCGGCACGCCGCGCCAGTCCGCGGGTGCACCGCGCCGACGTGGCCCTGCGCCTGGCGCGCAGCGTGGCCGGCGACGACAGCCGCGTGTCGGTCTTTGCGCTGCGCCAACCGGTGCAGCGCACGCGCTTCGCCTTGCCGGTGCTGCCGACCACCACCATCGGCTCGTTCCCGCAGACGCCGGACATCCGCGCCGCGCGCGCCGCCTTCAAGCGCGGCGAGCTCGACGCCGCCGGCTACCGCGAGAAGATGCGCGCCGAGATCGCACTCGCCGTACGCAAGCAGGAGGAACTGGGCATCGACGTGCTGGTGCATGGCGAAGCCGAGCGCAATGACATGGTCGAGTACTTCGGCGAGCAGCTCGACGGCTTCGCCTTCAGCGCCAACGGCTGGGTGCAGTCGTACGGCTCGCGCTGCGTGAAGCCGCCGGTGATCTTCGGCGACGTGGCGCGCCCGGCGGCGATGACGGTGGAGTGGAGCGCCTATGCGCAGAGCCTGACGAAGCTGCCGATGAAGGGCATGCTGACCGGCCCCGTCACCATCCTGCAGTGGTCTTTCGTGCGCGACGACCAGCCGCGCGCCACCACCTGCGAGCAGATTGCCTGGGCGATCCGCGACGAGGTGGTCGACCTCGAAGGCGCGGGCATCGGCATCATCCAGATCGACGAACCCGCGATTCGCGAAGGACTGCCGCTGCGCCGCGCCGGCTGGCCTGCGTACCTGAAGTCGGCCACGCGCGCCTTCCGCATCAGCGCTTCAGGCGTGCGCGACGAGACGCAGATCCACACGCACATGTGCTATTCGGAGTTCAACGACATCCTGCCGGAGATCGCGGCAATGGACGCCGACGTGATCACCATCGAGACCAGCCGTTCCGACATGGAACTCCTGCGAGGTTTCGGCGGCGAGAACGATGCGGGTGGCTTTCGCTATCCGAACGAGATCGGCCCGGGCGTGTACGACATCCACTCGCCGCGCGTGCCCTCGGTCGACGAGATCGTGCGCCTGATGCGCAAGGCCGCGGGCGTGGTGCCGCACGAGAACCTCTGGATCAACCCCGACTGCGGCCTCAAGACCCGCGGCTGGCCCGAGACCGAGGCGGCGCTGTCGAACATGGTGGCCGCAGCGAAGCTGCTGCGAAAGGAACTGGTTCCCGCTTGAGGTGAGGAGGGGCAATGCGGGCGCGCCAATAATGGCGGCATGCTTTGCCCAGACCGTCTCTTCCCGTTCCGTTTCTCCCTGTTGCTCCTGTTGCTCCTGGCCCCCGTGATGGGCTGGGCGCAGAACCGCGCGGAAGCGCTGCTGCAGTTCGAAGGCGTGCAGGCGCGCTATGAAGCGTCCTATGCGCCCGGTGCCGTCGCGCGTGGTGCGAGGGAACTGCTGGAGCCCGATGACCAGGCCATTGCCGACAAGGCACTCAAGGCGCTGGACACTGCCGCCGGCCGTGCGTTCAACACCAGGGCCTCCGTGGCCGCGATCCAGCAGGAAGTAGCGTTGGCCGGCAACGGCGGTGCCGCTCCCGGCCCGCAGGTGCTGGCCGCCGTGGCGCATCTCGTGAAACTGCGCACCGACTACGCCGCCATGACCGAGGCCGGCAAGGCCGAGTTCTTCAGCCGCGAGCGCGCCAAGCCCGCCGATCCGGTGCGCACCGAACTGCTCGAACGCATGGCCGTGGCAGAGGTGCGCGAGATCGACTTCTCGAGCCAGTTGCTGATGAGTGCGGTGGTCAAGCAGCTCGCGCGCGGCAATGGCGGCCAGCTCAGCTCGCTGCCGGACCGCACCCTGGACATGGCACTCGACACGCTGTGGTCGCGCGGCGTAACGTCGACGCGCCCACGCAACCTGATGATCGTGGCGCGCGAATTCGAGAAGCAGGTGACGCAGGCACAGCTCGCCGCGCTGCCCGATGCGGACGTGGCCGCATTGCTGGCCTGGCGCAACGACCCCCAGGCTGCAGCCGAGCGCGAGGCCCTGGTGGGCACCTACCGCGCAGAGGTCAAGGGGAGCGGCGCGGTCGCGCTCCGGACGCTGGTGCGCGCCTGGCCGCGCTCCTGATCGCGCCTGCCGCCGGTGCTGCCGCATAGGGCATGAACCGGCTCTGGTTCTCGTCCACGGCCAGCGGCCGGCCCACGAACGGAAACGCGCGCTGCGGGCAGGTCTCGCGTTCGCACACCTTGCAGCCCGCGCCGATGGGCGTGGGCACGTCGGGGTCGCGCAGGTCCATGCCCTTCGAATAGACCAGCTGCGTGGCATGGCTGATGTCGCAGCCCAGCCCGATCGAGAAGGTCTTGTTGGGCGAACCGTAGCCGCGGTAGCCGTGCGACACCGTGCGCGCGATCCAGAGGTAGGCGCGCCCGTCGGGCATGCGCGCGAGCTGCGTGAGTACGCGCCCGGGCTGCGCGAAGGCCTCGTACACGTTCCACAGCGGGCAGGTGCCGCCCGTCTTCGAGAAGTGGAAATGCGTGGCCGACTGCCGCTTCGAGATGTTGCCCGCGCGGTCGACACGGATCAGGAAGAAGGGCACGCCGCGCGCATCGGGCCGCTGCAGCGAGCTCAGGCGGTGGCAGATGGTCTCGAAGCCCACACCAAAGCGGCGCGCCAGCTGGTCGATGTCGTAGCGCAGCAGCTCGGCGGTTTCGAGGAACTCGCCGTAGGGCAGCAGAAGCGCCGCGGCGAAGTAGTTGGCCAGGCCGATGCGCGTGAGCGAACGGGCCGTATCGCTGGACAGCGGCGCGGTCGCCACCAGCTCTTCGAGCATGTCGCGGAGCTCCAGGAAGGCGAGCTGCGTGGCGAGCTGGAATGCATGCTGCCCGGGCTCCAGGTGAGGCGAGAGCCGCAGCACGCGCGAGGCCGGGTCGTAGCGCCGCAGCGCACCGGCTTCACCATCTTCGGCGGGCACCACCTGCACGCCGTGCGCTTCGAGCAGCCGGCGCGCGAGGCGGTCGCCGGGGTTGCCTTCGCGCAGGCGCCATTGCGCAGCGAAGGCTTCGGCCGCATCGTCGAGCGGCGCAATGTGGTTCTGATGCGCGAAGAAGAAGTCGCGCACTTCCTCGAAGGGCATGGGCCGCGCCTGCGGCAAGCGTGCGAGATCGCCACGGCCGTCACCCAGTTCGCCCGCCAGCGCCTCCAGCCGTTCCATCGCATCGCGGTGCCGCTGGTGCAGGGCCACCAGCGCGCGGCCCACGGCCGGCATCTGCGTGGCCACTTCGCGCAGCTCGGCCAGCGCGACCGCGTCGCCGCCCGGGTTGTCGGCCAATGCCTCACGCAGGCTGGCGATGAGCCGCGCTTCCTCGTCTTCCGAGAAGGCCTGGATGTCGACGCCCAGCGCGGCATGCAGGCGCAGCAGCACCGGCACCGTGAGCGGCCGCTGGTTCTGCTCGATCTGGTTCAGGTAGCTGGGCGACAGGCCCAGCTGCTGCGCGAGCGCGAGCTGGCTCAGGCCGCGCTCCTCGCGCAGGCTTCGCAGCCGCACGCCCATGAAGGTCTTCTTCATCGTCTGTGTCCGTTGTTCGCAAGATTCGCAAACTTGATCGCGTCTCCTTCGCAATCATTCGCCAATTCAGTTCTTCATTATGGACACGAACTTGCGTAAATTGCGAATCATGCAAGGCACTCGCGGCTCGGTCCGTCTCATCGAGGTGGTGTTCCCGGAACACACCAACCACTACGGCACGCTGTTCGGCGGCCAGGCGCTGCAGCTGATGTCGAAGGCTGCCTTCCTGGGCGGCCGGAGCTTCGTGCGCGGCGACGTGGTGATGGCGCGCTGCGGCGAGGTGCTGTTCCATGCGCCGGTGCGCCTGGGCAGCACGCTGGTGCTCGACACGCACGTCTCGCGCGCCGGCCGCAGCTCGCTCACGGTGTGCGTGCGCGGCTGCGTGCAGGACGTGGCTACCGAGGCGCTTGCATGCGTGCTCGAGGGCGAGTTCGAGATGGTGGCGGTCGACGCCGCCGGACGCCCGAGGCGCATGGCACGCCTCGCCGAAGCAATTTCCGAGGAGATCGTATGACCACCGACACCGCAAGCCCCACCGGCTTCAAGCCAAAGAAATCCGTCGCGCTCTCGGGCGTGGCCGCGGGCAACACCGCGCTGTGCACCGTGGGGCGCACGGGCAACGACCTGCACTACCGCGGCTACGACATCCTCGACATTGCCGACGTCTGCGAGTTCGAGGAAATCGCGCACCTGCTGGTGCACGGCAAGCTGCCCAGCAGCGCCGAGCTGCGCGCCTACAAGGGCCGGCTGAAGGCGATGCGCGGCCTGCCCGCGAGCGTGAAGGAAGCGCTGGAGCGCCTGCCCGCCAGCGCGCATCCGATGGACGTGATGCGTACCGGCGTCTCTGCGCTCGGCTGCGTGCTGCCCGAGAAGGACGACCACTCGCTGCCCGGCGCGCGCGACATCGCCGACCGGCTGATGGCATCGCTCGGCTCGATGCTGCTGTACTGGTATCACTGGTCGACGCAGGGGCGGCGCATCGAGGTGGAGACCGACGACGACTCCATCGGTGCGCACTTCCTGCACCTGCTGCACGGCCGCGCACCCTCGGCGAGCTGGGAGCGCGCGATGCACACCTCGCTCAACCTCTATGCGGAGCACGAGTTCAACGCCTCGACCTTCACCGCGCGCGTGGTGGCGGGCACGGGCTCCGACGTGTACTCGGCCATCACCGGCGCCATTGGCGCGCTGCGCGGGCCCAAACATGGCGGCGCCAACGAGGTCGCCTTCGAGATCCAGAAGCGCTACGACACTCCCGATGAGGCCGAGGCCGACATCCGTCGCCGCGTCGAGGCGAAGGAAGTGGTCATCGGCTTCGGCCACCCGGTCTACACCGTGTCGGACCCGCGCAACGTGGTCATCAAGCGCGTGGCGAAGCAGCTGTCGGAGGAGGCCGGTTCCACCCGCATGTACGACATTGCCGAGCGGCTCGAAAAGGTGATGTGGGACGCGAAGAAGATGTTCCCCAACCTCGACTGGTTCAGCGCCGTGAGTTATCACATGCTGGGCGTGCCGACCGCAATGTTCACGCCGCTGTTCGTCATTGCGCGCACCAGCGGCTGGGCCGCGCACATCATCGAGCAGCGGCAGGACAACAAGATCATCCGCCCGAGCGCCAACTACACCGGTCCCGAAGACCAGGCCTTCGTTCCCATCGCCAACCGCTGAAAGCCTCTTTCTCCATGTCCGCACACATCAGCAACATCCGCCCCGAACCCGACCAGGTGCTGGTCGACATCGTCGACTACGTGCTTGCCCACCAGCAGATCACGAGCGCGCTGGCGTACGAAACCGCGCGCCACTGCCTGATCGACACGCTCGGCTGCGGCCTCGAGGCGCTCGAGTACCCGGCCTGCACCAAGCTGCTCGGCCCGATCGTGCCGGGCACGGTGGTGCCGAACGGCGCGAAGGTGCCGGGCACGCCGTACCAGCTCGATCCGGTGCAGGCCGCCTTCAACATCGGCACGATGATCCGCTGGCTCGACTTCAACGACACCTGGCTTGCGGCGGAGTGGGGCCACCCGAGCGACAACCTCGGCGGCATCCTCGCCACGGCCGACTGGCTCAGCCGCAACGCCGTGGCTGCCGGGCGCAAGCCGCTGACCATGCGCGACGTGCTCACCGGCATGATCCAGGCGCACGAGATCCAGGGCTGCCTCGCGCTGGAGAACTCGTTCAACAAGGTCGGGCTTGATCACGTGGTGCTGGTCAAGGTGGCATCGACGGCCGTGGTGGCGCGCCTGCTGGGGCTGACGCGCGACGAGATCGTCAACGCCGTGTCGCTCGCATGGGTCGATGGCCAGAGCCTGCGCACGTACCGCCATGCGCCCAATACCGGCAGCCGCAAGAGCTGGGCGGCGGGCGACGCGACCGGCCGCGCGGTGCGCCTCGCGCTGATCGCGAAGACGGGCGAGATGGGCTACCCGGGCGTGCTCAGCGCCAAGACCTGGGGCTTCTACGACGTGCTTTTCAAGGGGCAACCCTTCAAGTTTCAACGCCCGTACGGCAGCTACGTGATGGAGAACGTGCTCTTCAAGATCAGCTTCCCGGCCGAGTTCCACAGCCAGACGGCGGTGGAGGCTGGCATGGCGCTGCATGCGCAGTTGCACAAGATCGGCAAGACCGTGGACGACATCGAGCGGGTGACCATCCGCACGCACGAGGCCTGCATCCGCATCATCGACAAGCAGGGCCCGCTGAACAACCCGGCCGACCGCGACCACTGCATCCAGTACATGGTGGCGGTGCCGATGATCTTCGGCCGCCTCACTGCCGGCGACTACGAGGACAGCGTGGCAAATGACCCGCGCATCGACGCGCTGCGCGACAGGATCGTGTGCGTGGAAGACCCCCACTTCACCGCCGACTACCACGACCCCGAAAAGCGCAGCATCGCGAACGCGCTGACGGTGGCGTTCAAGGACGGCACGAGCCTTGCCGAAGTGGTGGTCGAGTACCCCATCGGCCACAAGCGCCGCCGCGGCGACGGCATTCCGCTGCTCGAAGCCAAGTTCCGCACCAACCTTGCGCGCCGCTTCGCGCGGAAGCAGCAGCAGGCCATCCTCGATGTGTCGCTCGATGCGAGGAAGCTCGAGGCGATGCCGGTGCACGAGTACGTCGACCTGTACGCGGCCTGAACCATGCGGGCGAACAACGAATCCCCGAAGAAGGTATTGCGCCGCCTGGCCGAGGCGCGCCGCGGCGTGCTGGTGCCGGGTGCGTTCAATGCGATGTCGGCCCGCGTGATCGAAGACCTCGGCTTCGAGGCGATCTACGTCACCGGCGCGGGCGTCACCAACATGCACCTCGGCCTGCCCGACCAGGCCTTCATGGGCCTGCACGAGATCGCCGAGCACACGGCGCGCATCCGCGACGCGGTGAGCCTGCCGCTGCTGGTCGATGCCGACACCGGCTTCGGCAATGCGCTCAACGTGCGGCACACGGTGCGTGTGCTCGAGCGGGCAGGGGCCGACTGCATCCAGCTCGAAGACCAGGTGAGCCCCAAGCGCTGCGGCCATTTCGCGGGCAAGGCTGTGATCGAGACAGGCGAGATGCTCGGCAAGATCAAGGCCGCGGTCGATGCGCGGCAGGACGGCGATCTGCTCGTCATGGCCCGCACCGATGCGGCGGCAGTGCATGGCTTCGAGGCCGCCATCGAGCGCGCGCAGAAGTTCGGCGAAGCCGGCGCCGACATCCTCTTCGTCGAGGCCGTGACGCTGGCCGAAGAAGTGCGCACCATGCCGCAGCGCCTCGGCAAGCCGCAGCTCATGAACATGGTGATCGGCGGCAGGACGCCAACCTTCGGCGCGCAGGAACTGGGCGCGCTGGGCTATGGCTTCGTGCTCTACGCCAATGCCGCGTTGCAGGGCGCGGTGGCTGGCATGCAACGTGCGTTGACCGTTCTGCGCGATACCCGGCGGCTGGATGAAGACCCGGCACTGGTAGCACCTTTTGCTGAAAGGCAGCGCCTGGTCGGCAAGCCATTGCTTGATGAGCTAGAGAAAAAGTACACGAATTAGCCGCGGTTTTGACGGCGAAGAAGGCGGTTGAGTTAGCTTCGTCAGAAAGTTCCTCGTCATTGTTTCGATTTCATGAACACTGCGATTCGGTTGCATAGGGGTTTGCCCTAGTAATCGTGATGCACACTTGAGGCACCCAAAGGCCCAATGAATAAGGAATTGAAATGAAGACCTCGAACATCCTCGCCGCCGCCGCCCTGTCCCTGCTCGCCGCTGCTGGCGCTCACGCAGAAAGCTACGAAGGCGTGCAGCCCCTGACTTCCGGCTACAGCCGCGCCGACGTGGCGCCCCAGGCAGTTGCTGCGGCCCGCGCCGGCAATGCATATGGCGACAACGACGGCGCTGCTTCGACCGCAACGCCCGCGCTGACTGCTTCGGCCGACCGCGCCGCCGTCCGCAATGAAGCTGTTGCCGCTGCACATGCACCGGGCCAGAACCTGCGCCCCGAAACCTTCGCCGGCAGCGTGATCCCCGCGCAAGCGAAGGGCCTGGCCTTCACGCGCCAAGCCGGCCTGTAAATTGTCGCGGCGCAAGCCGCTTCACTTAGCAGCCAGACAAAACCGGACCATGCGAAAGCGTGGCCCGGTTTTTTTATTGCGTCATTTCAGCTTGGCCTCGTGCCGATGGCAGTCGTGCGCATGGTCGTCCACGATGCCCGTGGCCTGCATCCACGCGTAGACGATGACGGGGCCGACGAATTTGAAGCCGCGCTTCTTGAGCGCAGCCGAAATGTCTTCCGACAGCGGCGTCTTCACCGGCACGCTGCCCGTGCGGTTGACGATGGGCTTGCCACCAGCCATGCCCCAGATGAATTCCGAGAAGTCTTCGCCCGCCGCCTGCATCGCAAGGTAGGCGCGCGCATTGCCGATGGTGGCTTCGATCTTCGAGCGCGAGCGCACGATGCCGACGTCCTGCATGAGCCGTTCGACATCGGCCTCGGTGAACTTGACGATCTTCTCCGGCACGAAGCCCTTGAAGGCCTTGCGGAACGCATCGCGCTTGCGCAGGATGGTGAGCCACGAGAGACCGGCCTGGAAGCCGTCGAGCATCAGCTTTTCCCACAGCGCACGGCTGTCGCGCTCGGGAACGCCCCATTCGGCGTCGTGGTAGGCGGCCAGCAGCGGGTCGGTCTGGGCCCATGCGCAGCGGATCTTGGCGTTGCTGTTGTTCATCGTTCGGTATTTCGCTCGGCTATCGTCGGGCATGTTTTTCAGAATGAGGAGGTCACCCTGATGCAGCATTTTCGATTTTCATTGTCGGCCCTGTCGATGGTCGTGCTCGGCCTTGGTGCGAGCGTGCACGCCGAAGCACTCAGGAAGCCCCAGCTCGATCAGCTCGCCGCCGCATGGCAAGCCGGCAAGGCCCCGGCCGATTTCAATGCCTTCCTCGCGCAGGCAGCCAGGAGCAACCCCGCGCTGCAAGCCAGCGTGGCCGCCTATCGCGCGAAGAAACCGCTGGCCGGGGACGACCTCGTCAACATCGCGCGCCTGCTCGGCTTGTACAACCGCCTGCAGAACCAGCAGGCCGTGATCGCGAGCATCGGCACCATGGTGGCGATTCCGACGGTGCGCAACGTGCAGGTTCCGCCCCACGAGAGCGCACCGATCATCGAGTTCGGCAAGCTGGTCGAGAAGATGGCGGGCGACTTCGGCCTTGCCTACCGCAATGTCGACAACCGCATCTTCGAAGTCAGCCTCAAGGGCAAGGGCACGGAAGAGTTCGGCATCCTCACGCACGCCGATGTGGTGCCTGCGGTGCTGTCCGAATGGGTGCTCGACGATGGCACGCGGCTCGACCCGTTCAAGATGACCCGCGTGGGCGACTTCCTCTACGGCCGCGGCACCATCGACGACAAGGGCTCCATCGCCGCCGTGCTCTACGCGATGAAGGCCGTGAAGGACAGCGGCCTGCCCATCGAGCGAAGCATCCGCCTGATGATCGAGA
>Ga0105244_10000774_pt1 | contig 27309 bp, 25 predicted proteins | sample KBSM44metaG_FD_80423 | JGI IMG/M metagenome (GOLD analysis project Ga0105244, IMG submission 80423) | Miscanthus rhizosphere microbial communities from Kellogg Biological Station, Michigan, USA - KBS M4-4 metaG | ecosystem: Host-associated > Plants > Roots > Rhizosphere > Soil | place... | reverse complement strand
GTGCCGCGATTCTTACCGGCGATAAACAGCAACCGCGAAGTAGCGCGCGCGATATTCGTATCCGTGATGGTCTGATTGCGGAGATGGGCGAACTGAGCGCTGTCGCCGATGAAACGGTGATCGACGCCCGTGATTGCGTGGTCTATCCCGGCTGGGTCAACACGCATCATCATCTGTTTCAATCGCTGCTCAAAGGCGAGCCGCAAGGTCTAAATCTTAGCCTCAGCGGCTGGCTGGCCGCGACGCCGTATCGTTTTCGTGGCGCTTTTGACGAGCAGACGTTTCGTATTGCCGCGCGCGTCGGTCTGGTCGAGCTGGTGCGTTCTGGCTGTACCACTATTGCTGATCATCACTATCTCTATTGGCCTGGTATGCCGTTTGATGGCGCAGCGATCCTGTTCGACGAAGCCGACAAACTGGGCGTGCGCTTCGTGCTCTGTCGCGGCGGTGCCACGCAAAGTCGCGGCTTAGAAAGCGACTTGCCCACCGCGCTGCGCCCGGAGAGCTTTCATAGCATGATGGCCGATGTCGACCGCCTGGTGGCGCGCTATCATCAACCGCAGGATCGCGCAATGCGCCGCATTGTGATGGCACCGACCACCACGCTGCACTCCACCACGCCGCAGGAACTGCGCGAAAGCGCGCGCCTGGCGCGTCAACTCGGTATTCGCCTGCATAGCCATCTTTCGGAAACCGTGGATTACCTCGATGCTGCGCGCACGAAGTTTGGTATGACGCCGCTGCAGTTTTGCGCCGAACACGATTGGATTGGTGACGATGTGTGGTTTGCCCATCTGGTGAAACTGCTGCCGGAAGAGATCGCGATGTTGGGTGCGGCTGGCAGTGGCATCGCGCATTGTCCGCAGAGTAATGCGCGCCTCGGTAGCGGCATTGCCGATTTGGTGGCGATGGAGCAAGCGGGGGTCAACATCTCGATTGGCGTCGATGGCGCGGCGTCGAATGAGGCGGCAGACATGCAAAGTGAAACCCACGCCGCCTGGCAGTTACAGCGTGCACGCAAAGGCATGCTGGCGCAGCCGCGCTATGCCGGTGGAACCTTTGAAGGCGGCGGCGACGCTGCCAGCATTGAAGATGTGGTGCGCTGGGGCACCTCAGGTGGCGCAAAGATTTTGGGCTTGCATACCGGCCGGATAGCAGCAGGCATGGCTGCGGATATCGCCGTCTACCGCCTGGACGATCCGCGTTATTATGGCCTGCACGATCCCGCCATTGGCCCGGTGGCCAGCGGTGGTCGCGCCAATTTGCACGCGCTGATTTGTGAAGGAAAACTGCTGGTGCAGAATGATGTCATTGCCGGATTGGATTTGGCTGAACTGGGCCGCGATGCTGCGCAAGCGGTGAAAATCTTGCAGCAGCGCGCGGCAGGGTAAACGGGTTAAGCCGCTGCGTCTTTCTTACGCAGCGGTGATTCCGGTAAAAACAGCGACAGGATAAAGGCCAATAACATGACGCCAGTTGCCATTTGAAAGGCTGAGTGCACCGCATCACCAAACACCTGCAAATAGGCTTGTTGCACGTCATAAGGCAGATGATGCACCGCCTGCGGATCGAGCGCGCGCGGTAATGCTTTGCCCTGTTCCACCAGCGTGGTCAGGCCCGATTTCAGCACCTGACTAAACACCGCACCAAACAACGCCACACCAATCGAACCGCCAACTGAGCGGAACAGCGTTACCGACGACGTGGCAACGCCGATGCGATCGGGCGTAACGGTATTCTGCACCGCCAGCACCAGCACTTGCATCACCATGCCCATTCCCATGCCCAACACGCAGGCAAACAGATAGATATGCCACAGCGGCGCATCAATGGTTAGCGTGGTCAACAGCGCCATGCCGAGGGTCGCCAGCAAGGTGCCGCCTATCGGGAACAGACGATATTTACCGGTACGGCTAATAATGCGTCCGCTGGCGATAGAGGTCATCAGCAACCCACCCATCAGCGGCAACAGTTGCAAACCGGCTTCGGTCGGCGTGGAACCTTTTACCACCTGCAAATAGAGCGGTAAAAATGTCACGCTGCCGAACAGCGACATGCCGACGATAAATGCCATTAAACTGGCGAGGGAAAAACTGCGGTTACGGAACAGCGACAGCGGAATAATCGGTTCCCAGGCGCGGCGCTCCTCATAAATAAAACCGATCACCCCAATCACACCAAACGCCAGAATGCACCACAACAGTGGATCGGACCATGCGCGCAGCGTGCCGCCTTCGCTGGTAAACAGCGTGATGCCCACCAGCGCCAGGCTGAGAAACACCGCGCCAGGATAGTCAATCTCATGCGGCTTGCGCTTGTTGTCGGTCTTGAATACCGCGTTGATGATCACCAGCGCAATCAAACCCAGCGGCAGATTGATATAGAAAATCCAGCGCCACGACGCATGCTGCACAATAAAACCGCCCAGAAGCGGCCCGATGACGGTTGCCAGACCAAATACGCCGCCAAACAGGCCCTGATATTTGCCGCGTTCTTGTGGCGGGATCACATCGGCGACCGCCGCCATGCTTACTACCATCAAGCCACCACCGCCTAAACCTTGCAGTGCGCGGGTGAAAATCAACTGTTCCATATTCTGCGCCAGGCCGCACAGCGCCGAGCCAATCAGGAACAATACCACTGAAATTTGCAGTACCGTTTTGCGGCCAAACAAATCACCAAACTTGCCGTACAGTGGCACGACAATTGTCGAAGCCAGCATATAGGCGGTGACGATCCACGAGAGGCGATCGAGTCCGCCCAACTCGCCGACAATGGTCGGTAACGCGGTGGAGACGATGGTCTGATCCAATGCTGCTAACAGCATGACCAGTAATAAAGCGCCCATCAGTAAGCGGACTGAAGGAGGATTGTCCTTGCCGTGATCCGACTGCGGCGCGAGTGTTTGGGGTTGCATAACAGACACCAATTGTAATTAATTAAATACCCAATTAATATTAAACGCAGTCTGACATGAATCAAGTGAGTGAGTAAAGATGACCGCACGAAAAGTCCCTGCTGACGAAATGACTCACGCGGCAATACCTCGCCGCCCGGGCCGCCCACGGGGTGGCGCAATTAACGTGCAGCAGCGCGAACATCTGCTCGACATCACCTTAGCGCTGTATGCCGAAAACGGCATCGGTGAAACCTCGCTCAACGCCATTGCGCGTAAGGCGGGCGTGAGTCCGGCGATGCTCAATTACTATTTTCAATCGCGTGAATCCTTGCTGGATATCGTGGTTGAGGAGCGTTTTTTGCCGTTACGCCAGCGGTTGGTGGCGCACTTTATGGACGACCCGCGTGACCCTGTCACTACTTTCACCGCCTTTATTCATGAAGTGGCGGATATCGTCAGCACTCACAACTGGTTTGCACCGCTATGGATGCAGGAAGTGATGCAAGGTGAAGGCGGGTTAGGCCAGCAGATTAAAAAGCGCTTTGGTCACGGTGAGCGTGATGAGGTGAAAAACCTCATTGAAGGCTGGCAGCAACAAGGATTACTCAATGCTGAGCTGGAACCACAATTGCTGATGACCTCGATCCTTAGCCTCGTGCTGGTGCCCTTCACCCGCTTTGCTAACGATCTCACATTCAATCGTGAGCTTATTGTTCAACACACCTTGAGTCTTTTCTGCCAGGGCATCCGCCCCGCCTCGTAAGGTCGCCATGAATGGCGTAATGCTTGTCAGTTAAGAGATGAAAACCCCAACTACCCAGCGAACATGTTGTCGCGGCGCAATTTATTGCGCGATAAATCGCGCCGCTACGGAATGTGCGGTAAATAAAACGGGGCTTAACTGATCGGCATTACGCCATGAATGGCGCTCCTGCGTTTAATTCGCTGGGTTTTCGTAGAGTGCGCATTCATGCGCGCCTGCGTTTAATTCGCGGGGATTTTGTAGGGCGCACATTCATGCACTCCTGCGTTTAATTCGCTGGGTTTTCGTAGGGTGCGCATTCATGCGCTCCTGCGTTTAATTCGCTGGGTTTTCGTAGGGTGCGCATTCATGCGCACCTGGATATATACGTATTTTATTGCCTAAGTGTGCAGCATTATCCCTCTAATGCGTCTCGCTAAAAATCAAATTTATCCTTAACAGGGGATAAGCCTGTCATTATCCCCCGCAAGGGATAAAGTTGACATTATCCCCTTTAAGGGATAAGTTGCCCATTATCTACCTGTGGATTAATTTCAGCATAAAAGCGCTGGTGACAAGAGGATTCGCCATGATTTACAGTCCGCGCCAACTGGCTAATCACCTCAAACTCATTCGCCAACAAAATCATTGGACGCAAAGTGAGCTGGCGCAAAAAGTTGGCCTGAAACAATCCACCATTTCTCACTTTGAAAACAATCCCGACCTCACCACGCTCGCGACTTTGTTCAAAATCTTGCAGTCGCTTGATCTAAACATGAACGTCCAGGAAAAAGACGCCGCCATAACGGGTCAGGAGAATGACTGGTGAAGCAGGAATTGATCGCGTGGATGAACGGCGAACGCGTAGGCATCCTGACGCGCAACACCAATGGGTCGCACACTTTCCAATATCATCCGGGTTGGTTGAGCAATCGACTCGCCAGGCCGCTATCGCTGTCACTGCCGTTACAGTTGCCTGTGATTTCATCCGCCGCAGTACTCAATTATTTTGATAATTTACTGCCTGACAGCCCTTTAGTACGCGATCGCATCGTCGCGCGTTATCGTGCTAAATCACGTCAGCCGTTCGATCTGCTAAGCGAAATTGGTAAAGACAGCGTCGGTGCCGTGATGCTCCTGCCCCCGCAAAGTACACCCGCTGATTTAAGCCTGAACGCCGAACGGCTGGATGAACATAAGCTGGAACGTGTCCTATCGGCTTATCAGGCGGATATTCCGTTGGGCATGATCAGTGAAGAACACGATTTCCGCATCTCGGTAGCGGGTGCTCAGGAAAAAACAGCCTTGTTGGCAATGGGGGAAGGTTGGGCCATTCCACATGGCGCCACGCCCACATCGCACATCATCAAATTGCCCATCGGTGAGATTAAGCAACCTTTTGCCACATTGGATATGCGTGAAAGCGTCGAAAATGAGTACCTTTGCCTGGCACTGGCGCGAACATTGGGATTTGCTGTACCTGACGCCAGCATCATTTACGCTGGCAAGATGAAGGCGTTGGCCGTGCAACGCTTTGATCGGCGCTGGAACCACCAGCAGACACAATTGCTGCGCTTACCCCAGGAAGACATGTGTCAGGCATTCGGCTTACCGTCAGCGCTGAAATATGAATCTGACGGTGGACCCGGCATCGCCGACATCATGCAATTCCTGATGGGATCCAGTAACGCGTTAGAAGATCGTTATTCCTTTATGAAATTCCAGGTATTCCAGTGGCTGATCGGCGCAACGGATGGTCATGCCAAAAATTTCTCTGTCTTTATCGAGCGCGGCGGAAGTTATCGTCTCACGCCTTTCTACGACATCATTTCTGTCTTCACATCGATGGGCGGAAACGGACTCAATATCCGCGATTTGAAACTGGCAATGAGTTTGAAAGCCAGCAAAGGCAGAAAAAATGAGATCGATAAAATTTTCCCGCGCCATTTTTTAACCACGGCAAAGGCGGTGAATTTTGATCTGAACCGAATGATTGAGATCATCGATTTCTTTATTGCTGAAATGGCAGTCGCGATGGAGCAAGTGACCCGAACATTACCCACGGATTTCCCGCAGCGTATTGTTGACCCCCTTTTTGACAACAGCTTGCGGATGTTAGCGCGTCTGCAAAAATAATTTTTCCCCGACCGAAACTTTCCTCCCGGCCCCAGCGAACTGAACTAATGAGTTATCCAATTCGGCATTTCTATACTTCGCAGGAGCAGAAAATGAAACGCATGAAATCCCTCGTTTGTACCCTGACCATGACCGCCGCCCTGAGTCTTTCCGCATTCAACGCCGGTGCCGCACTGCCGGTTGGCGCGAAAGCACCGAACTTTGAACTGCAGGGCGCGTTAGCCGGTAAGCCCTTGACCTTCTCGCTGCAAAAAGCGTTGCAGAAAGGTCCGGTGGTGCTCTATTTCTTCCCGGCAGCGTTTAGCGCAGGTTGTACTATTGAAGCGCACGATTTTGCTGAAGCCACTGACAGCTTCAGCAAAATGGGTGCCACGGTGGTGGGCGTGACCGCAGGCAATACCGATCAGGTCAGCGATTTTTCTAAACTGGAGTGCCGCGATAAATTTACTGTCGCCGCCGATCCAGGTGCAAAAGTGGCGGCGCAGTATCAAACCACTATGCAGATGAAAGGCAAAACCCTGTCCGATCGTACCTCCTACGTGATCGCGCCTGATGGCAATATTCTGCTGAGTTACACTGACAGAAACCCAGAAACGCATATTGATAAAGCGCTGGCCGCCGTTAAGCAGTACGACGCATCTCACCCACAAACTCACTAAGCAAAGAGGCCAGCGATGTTAACCGCCATGCTGGCCGCCTTCATCGGCGGCATCATTCTGAATTTAATGCCCTGCGTATTTCCGGTGATCTCGCTGAAAGCGCTCGGGCTGTTACGCCATACCGATAATGCCGCCAGCGCGCGTCGTGAAGGGTTAGGCTTTTTACTTGGCGTTGTGGTGACCATGATGGCGCTGGCGGGCATCTTGCTGGCGGCGCGCGCCGGTGGCGCCGCAGTGGGCTGGGGCTTCCAACTGCAATCGCCGCTGGTGATCGCGCTGCTGTCACTGGTCATCCTCGCCGCCGCGCTCAATTTGCTCGGGGTATTTGAAGTTGGCTTGTCGGTACAACGCGTCGGCTCGGTTGATGTCGGCCGCGGTGCCTTTACCCGCTCGGCGTTAACCGGTGCATTGGCGATCATCGTCGCAACGCCTTGTGCGGCACCCTTTATGGCCAGCGCCATCGGCTATGCATTGGTACAACCGCCTGCCGTTGCGTTGCTGATCTTCTTCGCGCTGGCGCTCGGCTTCGCCGCGCCATTCACGCTGGTATCGCTGTTCCCGGCGCTGGCTAAGTTCCTGCCGCGTCCCGGCGCATGGATGGATGTGTTAAAACGCGGCCTGGCGTTCCCGATGTTTGGCGCGTATGCCTGGCTGGTCTGGGTGCTTGCTCAGCAAGCGGGAAGCGCGGCACTGGCCACCTTGCTGGCGGCATCGGTGATTGTGGCTTTTGCAGGTTGGCTATACGGTATGGCGCAGCATCGCCACTTTGCGGGTAAAAGTCATAAGGTACTGTTTGCCGTCACGGCGGTACTGATTGTGGCGGTAATCGCCCCGCTTCCGAGCCTGATCAAACCCGGCGCAGGCCTGGCGGGCAATCAGCTGACGGCGGAGGTCACTAAAGCCAAATGGACGCCACAGGCGGTTGAAGCGCAGCGCGGGCATGGTAAAGCGATCTTTGTCGATTTCACCGCCTCGTGGTGCATCACCTGCCAGGTGAATGAGAAAACCTCGCTCTCCACCCAATCCGTGAAAGATGCCATAACCAAAACCGGTACGCTGTACATGGTGGCAGATTCCACTAAATTTAACCCGGACGTCGATGACACGATGAGTGAATTCGGTCAGGGCGGATTACCGATGTATCTGGTGTACCCCGCCGATGGTGGACCGCCGAAAGTGCTGCCGCAGGTGCTAACACCGAGCATTGTGGTGAATGCACTTAATCAGGCGGCGGGCAAGAAGGCGTAACAACAACAAGGCGGATTATGCACACAAGCGATAGCGCGCGCGAAAGTTGGCCCGCGCTAATGGAACAGGCACAGGCGGGCGATCAGCTCGCCTATACCCGACTGCTGAAAGCGCTGGTGCCGGTGATTCGTTCGCAAACGCGCAAACAGATCGCTGACGATGCACTGGTAGAAGATGTGATTCAGGATGTGCTAATGACGGTACATCGGGTGCGTCACACCTATGATCCTGCCTACCCTTTTTTACCCTGGCTGATGGCGATCATCTCGGCGCGCGCTATCGATGCCCTGCGGAGACGGGGTCGCCATCAGCAGTGGGAAGTAAACGACGAATGGGTGCCGGAAGCGGCAAGTGCGTCGGACGCACTGCAGCAGGACACGCAGGAAGAGCTGGCCGGTTATCTGCGCCAGCTGCCTTCGCGTCAGCGCGAAATTGTCGAACATGTGCATCTGCGCGAAATGAGTCTGACGGAAGCGGCCGCGCATAACCATCTCAGTGTCGCAGCGGTGAAATCACTGCTGCACCGCGCATTAACCAATTTGCGCCGCTTTGGAGCCAATCATGACCGATCATAACCTGTTAATTGAAAAACTCGGTCGCGAGATGCGGCCGGTAAAACCGCTGCGATCCACCCGCTGGCGCGTCTGCGCCTGGCTATTGCTGGCTTTACCCTGCGGCATTGCTGCCAGCTTCCTGGTGCAGCGCAGTTTCACCGACTGGACGCAGCCCGGTGCGCTGCAGGCGATTCTGCAGCTGGTGCTGGCCTTTATACTCGGCACGCTGGCGATCCGCAGCGCATTTAATATGAGCATCGCCGGACGCCGCAGTATCAGCTGGAAAGCGCTACTGCCGATCGGTTTGTTGTGGCTCGGCATGAGCATCAGCCAGATTCCCGGCGAAGTGCCGCTGGTGCATGACAACGACAGCACACGCTGCTTTACTTTCCTGCTGGTGGTCAGCACACCGATGATGGTGCTGATGATCGTTAGCCTGCGCCGCACGCGAGCGCTATATCCGGTGCGCAGCTTAGCCATGGCGGGCTTGGGTGTTTCCTGCATGGCGGTTGCGCTATTGGCATTTTGCCATCCGGTGCACCTGCATCCACTGGATTTCATTATGCATCTGGCGGCGATAGTCACGATTGTGGCGATGACCGTGCTGGTGGGAAAACGTTGGGTGACGTTGAAGTGATCCGCGTGAATGCGTGCGTTGCCTAAGTTAATTCTTGGGGGTGACAAGGCTGCGAAAAAGAATAAAAATCGGCTCAATCACATTGTAAAGGATACTTTTATAAACTATAGAATAATAGCAATACAATTAAATTCCCATCATTTACCTCATCCAAGGATATGTATGAAAAAATTAATTTTCGTATTATTAGCAAGCTCTGTATCTTTCAGTTCACTCGCTGCAGACCTGATGACAAAAGTAGAGTTTGAAAAGGTAAAAGATCAATATGTAGAGGTAGGAAACATTTCCACCTCAGGTGAAACCGATCCCGCGAGTGCGAGAGAGGAACTGTCTAAATTAGCCGATGAAAAAGGTGGCGATATTTATATCGTTACCTCAGCGAACACCAATAACAAAATACATGGTACTGCAATCGTTTATAAGAAAAAGTAATTGCAAAACTGCCTTTGCATGAGTATTTCACTAAGACTTATGTTAAGGCAGTACTTTCGCCTTTAATCAACGTTAATTCCGACTTAACGAATTCCCTGCTCAATCTTCAGTTAGCGCTGTTTCACTAATGATCGAGATACAGATAATGAACCCAGCTGGTCATGCGCAACAATACCTTACGCATAACTGAAACATGCGAAAAGTGTTCAGAGTAAACAGCCACCTGTGCAAAGATACCATCCGGTAACGCATCGACTGCCGCATCAGGATCCAATTCAACCACTGCCAGTACACCGTCCGAACCGGGGTCAATCGTCAGAGATTGTAAGGTTCCCTGAGCCTGATAAGTACCGCCCGAAACCACAGGAAGAATTCTTACCAGTCTTGCGCTGAATACTTGCCCTGGTAACGCATTAAATACCACCTCCGCTTCATCACCGGCCGTAAGACGCAATAACGAGTTTTGTCGAAACTGCGCAATAACCTGACGCTTCTGTTCGGGTATAAAAATCATCACTGGCCGCAGAGGTAAAGACGATGCAAAAGAGCCTGGACGGATCAAGACCTGCGTTATGTATCCATTGCTCGGCGCACGAATAATTGTTTGTTCAAGATTATATTGCGCTTCAGCTAACTGCGCTCTGAGGCTGACAATCTGTGATTGCTCTCCGCTTACCATACTATTCAGCTGACTTTTTATCTGCGTTTGTTCTGCAATCGACCCTTTTACCAATGCGTCCTGGGCGAGAAAGTTTTGCCTTGCATCATCAATATCTCTTTCAGAAAACGGATTGACACGCGCTTTACTGCCGGACAGATAGCGTTGGTAATTTTTGAATAAGCGGTCTCGTTCTGCACTCACATGTGACGTATTGGCGAGGGCCTCCTCTAATTGCCCACGTAACACGTGAATATTATGGATGGCGGTGACGAGATCAGCATTCAGCCTATCAACGCGTGCGCGGAATAGGGTTTGATCCAGGCGAAAAAGCATATCCCCTTTCCTAACCCGCATATTTTGTTTATCAGTGACCTCAGTAACAATACCCGTTACCTGAGGCGTGATGGGGATGGCGATAACCGCTTTCTGTGCCAAAGAAGTATAGGGATGATTATAATTCATCAGCAATATCAGGCTGCTGACCAGCACAATGCCGCCCAAGGCTGCCGTTGGGATTGACCATTTATTTACCGGTATTCTGAATATTTTGAAGATGGCCCATGCAAAGGCGACATAGGTCAATATAATCAGCAAGTCCATGATGTCACTCCGTCGGCGAACCCCGGTCTGCAGTCACTTTTTGTTCCAACGCGGTTATACGCTGTTCAAGCGACGCGTTCTTCGCCTCCATTCCCCAGCCCCGATCTGGCCGATATAGCGTGGCCCAAATCCATAAGAACGGCCATATGACGTGGAGTGTAAACAGGCTTACCCAGCCCGCAACGTGAATTGCATCCGCGTGAGGATGATTACGTGCTTTCGCAATCAGATAAGGGATATCGTGGAGCACAATTATCCCGTAAAAGATGACAAGAAAAACAAACACTAAAACCCCAAGCGCAAAGTAATTAAGAAACATAACAGCCTCGGATTTACGCTAAGCATATAAATCAATATAGACCGCATTAATTTTCCCGGGCATTTAATTAGTGAAATAATTTATTTAGCACCATCAATAAATAGCAAACCCGGCTTAACGCACTCAGGTTCATCACAAAAAACAACACTTTTGAATGAAATAAATAGCCTGCTATGAATTTAATATGTACAAAATTAAACAGGCTGTACAACTTTCACAGCCAAATGGAGAGTTAACGCATGTTTGTGCGCCATACTGCCAACATATTAACGTTATATAAATCATAAGATTGTATCTTGAGGGTTTTTAATTGCTAATTTATTAGCGCAACAGCATGCGATTTATTATTTCCACTGCTAAATTAAAAGTGACGTTTTTACGGTTGATTTTCACACGTGCGTAATAAAATCATTAAAAACCCCTGGGGGATTATATGATCAACTCACAAAGCTTATTTATCAAACTGGGTATCATCTCGTTCTGTCTCATGCTCGCTGGATGTTCGTCTAAAGTTGCGGATACCCAACAGTATTCAGGCTTCATGAAAGATTACTCAAATTTAACGGAGGTTGAAACATCATCTGGACATCAGGTGCTTCGCTGGATCGCACCTGACTTTCGCATCAATCAATACAAAGATATTTATATGACGCCTGTTGTTTTCTATCCTCCGCCCGTGCCAAACAGTCGGGTCAGTGCAGCAACGCTGGAACAACTCAGGATGCAAATCGAACTGAAACTCAAAAATGCTGTGAACGCTGTCAAGCCATTGAGTAACCAACCACATGAAGGTGGACTGATCTTTAGCGTCGCTATTTCTGGTGTTTCAGCAGAAAACAAAGATATTCGGGTTTATGAATTGTTGCCGGTGACAGCGGTAATTGCTGGAACTATGACCGTCGCAGGGAAACGCTCCCAAAACACGTTCTTCTTTATCGAAGGTGTGCTGACAGATGTCTCTACTAATAAACCGGTCCTGAAAGTGGTGAGAAAAGCCTACGGTGGCACCATCTCAAACAGCACGGCAGCAATAACCTCTGCAGATTTAAAAAGTGCTGTTGATGATCTGGTTAAGGACGTCGCTAATTTTCCTAAACAATAAAGCTGCGAATGGTGCACCAATGAAGCAAACGGTGTAACTCAGTGAAAATTGCGTATAACTTCGAGCACGCCATTTATGATGAACTGCACGCCCATACACACCAATAAAAAGCCCATCAAACGTGAAATGGCTTCAATCCCGCCTTTCCCCACCCATTTCATAATCGCTCCGGAACTGCGTAGGGAAATCCACAGAATCACCGAGACGGACAAAAATATCAGCGTCGGCGCGACCATTACCACCCACGCTGGAAAATCCACGCCCGACCTGACGGTAGAAGCGGAACTGATAATCATTGCGATGGTCCCCGGCCCCGCAGTACTTGGCATCGCCAGCGGTACAAAGGCAATATTCACGCTATCAAGATTATCATCGGCAGCGCCCTGTTCTTCCTGCTTATGCCGGGCTTCGACGGAATGCCCAACCGGTTTCGCCGGAAAAAGCATGCGAAAACCAATGAAGGCCACAATCAATCCGCCCGCCATGCGTAGGCCGGGAATCGATATACCAAAGGTGTGTAGCACCGCACTGCCGGCGTACCACGTCACCATCATGATCAAAAAGACATAGATTGAGGCCTGCATCGCCTGGCGATTACGTTCCTGAAAATTCATATCGCCCGCAAGACCAAGAAACAGCGCTACGGTAGTGAGCGGATTGGCAAGGGGTAAAATTACCACCAATCCCAATCCAATAGCTTTAATTAGCTCAAGCATAGCGTGGTCCTTAAAATAATTAGAGGTCATGATGGGCGTAAAGTCAGCCGGTCGAGCGTATTAATGAATAAAAATAATTAAATACTGACAAGAATATATAGGTTAATAGGCAGAATGCTACTGACCTTCTGGAAGTATTCTAATCATAGGTGGTGATGAGCATAATTGAAAAGAATTAAAAAATAGATACAAGTCAAGCCCGCGTTATGCTCGAAAAGTGAGAGGAAAGAAAGGACTAATAAAAGGGCGGGATCATCAGGGCTAAAGCACAGGGTTTTTTATTTAGATGGCCACCCTAACTTATTAAAGCAGGACTCGTTACTAATGCCGGATTTAAGGGCGGCCTCGGCGCGCCGCCCTTTTTCTAAACGAGAACTTTACTGTGGAATTACCTTCTCCGCTTTCAGGCGATCAAACAGCTGGGTAAATGAATCCAGTGTGGAACGATAGCCGGTGAAGCCCGCTTTGCGGCTCTTGCTCATGTCGGTAAACGCTTCCATTGGACGGCCCAAATCCGCGTCAGTATGCCACCACGACGCCAGTTTGGTGATATCCGCCTCACGCAGCTGATAACGTTCCGCCACTTCACGCCATGCTGCCGGTGCATCCTGCATGCGTCCTTCCAGCGGCATCATCTGCGCCGGATACGCTGCCGCTTCCACACCGAAGTACGCGGCCAAACGTGGCCATAACCAGTTCCAGCGGAAGACATCGCCGTTCACCGCGTTGAAGTCCTGATTGGCCGCTTCTGCCGCGGTCGCGGCCCACAGTAACTGTTCCGCCAGCAAACCAGCATCGGTGACATCGGAAACGCCGTTCCACTGTTCTGGCGAACCCGGGAAGATGAACGGCAAACCTTGCTCGCGGCACAGCGTGGCGTATACCGCCAGCGTCTGGCCCATATTCATCGCGTTACCCAGCGCAAAGCCAACGATAGAGTGCGGACGATGCACGCTCCAGCGATAGCCATATTTCTCCGCGCCAGCAAATACTTCATCTTCCTGAGCGTAATAGAAGTTATCAACCGGCTGGCGGCCCTGCTCTTCGCGGAAGGGTGTTACCGGCACCGCGCCTTTACCGTAGGCTTCAAACGGACCGAGGTAGTGTTTCAAGCCGGTCACCAGCGCCACATGCGCGCCGTTCAGGCGCTCGCCCAAGCCTTCAATGACGTTGCGCACCATCGCGCCATTGACGCGGATATTCTCTTTTTCGTTTTCCTGGCGAGACCAAACGCTAAAGAACAGTGCATCTGGTTTCTCCTGCGCCAGTGCGGCATGTACCGCGTCTGCATCAGTCAGATCGGCCGTCAGACTGCGGCAGCCTTCCGGCACCGCACCACGCCCGCGCGATAAACCCGTTACCTGCCAACCTTCGCGCTGTAATTTTTCCGCCAGCGCACGACCAATCACGCCGCTGATGCCTACAATCAATGCCTGCTTTTGCATTTTAATTCTCCTCAGTTACAGTAACGCTAAGTTTACTAGAGAATTTAATTCCTATCTGTGGCATTAATTCACAGCATTCACAACCTGAGTTCACGAATACATGCACGATCAGCGCCTGAAAGATATTGTTCCCTTTGTTGCCAGCGTCGAGGGTGGCAGCTTTGCCGCCGCCGCCGAACGCCTGCATCTCACCGGTTCAGCAGTCAGTAAAAGTGTGACACGGCTGGAAACCCGCCTCGGCTCGCGCCTGCTGGAGCGCACCACGCGCAGCCTGAAACTCACCGATGCCGGTAACGCCTATTACCAAACCTGTTTACGCATTATGGAGGAGCTGGCAGAAGCCGAAGCGGTGCTGGCGGCACAGCGCTCCATTCCCTCCGGGCGTTTGCGACTGGCGGTGCCCAATACCTACGGACGCTTGGGTGTTATGCCGCTGTTGATTCCGTTTTGCCTGCAGCATCCGGACGTGGAGCTCAATCTGACCTTCTCGGATCGCTTTATCGATCTGTTTGATGAAGGGATTGATGTTGCGGTGCGCATTGGTGGATCGCCGGATCTGCCCGCCTCGCTTGGCTGTCGCCAGATGGGACGCGAACGCATGGTGTTTTGCGCGTCACCCGATTATCTGGCACGCGTGGGGCGGCCCAATAACGAAGCCGAATTGTTGCAACATCAGGCGATCATGTACGAACGCGTCGATGGCAGCACCAAGCCGTGGCTGTTCACCACGGAAGATGGCTATCCGCACTGGCGTAACCTGCCGCACCGAATGGCGCTGGGGGATGTGGATGCGCAGGTACAGGCTGTATGTGGCGGATTGGGTGTGGCACAGATGCCATCGTGGCTGGTGCGTGAACCGCTGGCACGCGGCGAGCTGGAGATCATTCTGCCCGAGCAACAGCCGGACGGATTGGCCCTAACGCTGATATGGCCACGCCGCAAGCAGCTGCTACCTAAAGTGGATGCGCTACTGGCAGCGTTAGAAGGATTACAGATCAGATAAGAATAAAGGTCAAAAGAGCGCGATGAATCGCGCCGCTACGGCATGTGCACGTGGTTGTAGCGGCGCGATTCATCGCGCTTACTTTATCAGCGGTGATTTAGCCTACGCGACAACCTGTCGCCAAAGAACTGCAGCACCGTCACCAGCGCCACCAGCACCACAATCACCGTCAGCATTACCTGCATAACAAAGCGCTGATAACCGTAGCGATACGCCAAATCCCCCAACCCACCCGCGCCAATGGCACCCGCCATCGCCGAGGCGTTAATCATCGTCACCAGCGTAATGGTAAACCCGCTGACGATGCCGGGCCGCGCTTCGGGCAGCAGCACATGCCAGATAATATGCCAGCGATGGAATCCCATCGCTTGCGCCGCTTCGGTCAGCCCTTTATCCACTTCACGCAGGCTCACTTCGGCGATACGCGCAAAGAATGGCGTCGCTGCCAATGTGAGCGGCACCACCGCCGCCCATACGCCGTAGGTGGTCCCGACTATCCAGCGAGTGAAGGGGATTAGCGCCACCATCAGAATCAAAAACGGGATCGAGCGGAACAGGTTCACTACCCAGCCGAGCACGCGATTCAACAGCGGGCTCGGGAAAAGATCGCCGCGTCCAGTCACCACCAAAATCACGGCCATTGGCAATCCCAGCGCCAGCGCCAGCAGCGACGACACGCCCACCATCAGCAGCGTATCCAGTAGCCCAACCCATAAACGATCAATAGCCAGTGACATAACCGGGTATCTCCAGTTGATCAGCGAGTGAGATTAACACTGCTCGCGCAGGGTCAGATTCATGCCGCGCATCAAGAAGCAGCAACATTTGCCCGGTCGGTTTGCTGTCCACCCACTCCACCGCGCTGAATAACAGGGTCAGTTGCCCGCCAACGCGCGCACTGAGCGCCGCCAAATCCGGTTGCGCCCCCTGTCCGGTATAGCGCAGGCGCACCAGCAGACGTGAATCAGCATGCTGACGCGTCGGCGTCAACAGCGGTTGAATGGCTTCCGGTAGCGCGCTGAACAGCGGATTGAGCAGTTGTCGCGTGGTCTCTTGCTGCGGATCGCTGTAGACCTGCCACACCGGCCCGCGCTCAATGATTACGCCCTGATCGATCACCGCCACCTGATGGCAGAGATCGTGCACCACATCCATTTCATGCGTAATCAACACGATAGTGATATGACGCTGCTGATTGATCTTCTTCAGCAGCGCCAGAATTGAGCGCGTGGTTTCCGGATCGAGTGCCGAGGTGGCTTCATCACACAGCAGCAGTTCAGGATCGTGCACCAGCGCGCGTGCAATGCCGACGCGCTGCTTCTGCCCACCGGACAATTGCGCGGGCCACGCGTGCTGGCGCTGTTCAAGGCCCACCAGCGCCAGCAACTCATCCACTTTACGCCGCCGCTCAGCCGCAGGCACGCCCGCCACTTTCATCGGCAGCTCGATGTTTTCACGCACCGTTTTCGCCGACAGCAAATTGAAGTGCTGGAAAATCATGCCAGTACGGCGTCGCCAATCCACCAGCTGACGATCGCTCAGCGTGCCAAGATCGACACCGTCAATCACCACCTGACCGCGGGTGGGATTTTCCAGCCGATTGAGGCAACGGATCAGCGTTGATTTACCGGCGCCGCTGCGTCCAATGATGCCGAAAATCTCGCCGCGCTTAACCTGCAGATCGACCTCTTTTAGCGCTTCCTGGGTTTGTCCGGGATAGCGTTTACTCAAGCCACGAATCTGCACATGCACTTTCCCTGCCGTCTCGGTCGTCGGCGAGAGCAGCGCATCGCGCTCGCCGGGTAGCGTCAGGCTAACCATGCTTACTGGCTCCAGCCCGGCTGATACAGCTTGCCGTAGAAGTCATCGAGTTTGGCGCGCACCACTGGCGAATGCTGATAGATATCAACGAACTTCGCCAGACGCGGATCGTTCTGATGACCGTCGCGGATCACGAACTGAATCACGTATTCCGGATGCTCCAGACCATCAAACAGCAGCGCGCTGTTCGGGTCGATGGTCTTCGACAGGCGCAGATAGTGCGGATAACCCTGGGCTAAATCGACTTCATCCAGCGAACGCGACAGCTGCACCGCTTCCACTTCGATAATCTTCAGATGCTTCGGATTGCTGACGATATCGTCCACGGTAGATCTGAGGCCCGCGCCCGGTTTTAAGCTAATCAGCCTGGCTTTTTGCAACAGCAGCAGGCCGCGCGCACCGTTGATGGGATCGTTGGCGATCGCCACCGTGCCGCCGTCGGGGATCTGGTCAATCGCGGTATGTTTCTTCGAATAAAGTCCGATGTTGTTGATGATCGCCGGCGCGAAAGGCACCAAATGGAATCCGCCCTGCTGATTAGCATTCTCAAGGAACGGTTTATGCTGGAACAGGTTCACATCGATATCGCCATTCTCCACGCTGACGTTCGGCGCGGTCCAGTCAGTGAACTCCACCAGCTCAACATTCAACCCTTGTTTTTTCGCCTCGGCAACCGCAGTTTCCAGCGGCGGCGCAAAGGCCGCAGTGGTGCCGACTTTCAACGGTCCGCTGTAATTTTCGGCGGCGACGGCGCTAAACGCCAGCAGTGCGACGCTGGCAGCCAGCGCAAAATGACGTGCAATTTTCATATCAGATCCCTGAGGTTAAATTAACGAAGGTTAACGCCGTCGCGCCAGCGCGCCGCCGGATGGCGATCGGGCAAGCGGTCCTGTTGTTGAAAAATTTTCTGCCGTAACGAACCGGGCTGATACGCGGTCTTGAAGCGACCGCGCTGCTGTAATTCTGGCACCACCAGATCGATGAAATCGCGGTAGCTCTGCGGATTGAGGATGCGCGTCAGGTTAAAGCCGTCGATATCGCCTTCATCGATCCACTTAATTAACGCATCCGCCACCTGGCTCGGATTACCGACAATCAGCGGATAACGACTGCCCATCGCGTGCTGCTCCAGCAAACGACGGCGCGTCCAGCCGCTGAACGCTTTGCTCACTGATTCTATGGCCCGCGTGTCGCCGGTCTGAATCGGCTCATCGAGTTCGAATGCCGCCAAATCCAGACCAATCGAGCTGGAGAAGTGTGCGATGCCCGCTTCCGGGCTGGCATAGTCGAGATAGCTTTGATGCTTTTCCTGCGCCTCGCGTTCTGTAGGCGCGACAATCACGCTGACGCCCATAAAGATGCGCAGATCGTCAGGATGGCGTCCGGCCTCCACCGCCGCCTGGCGCAGACGCGTTGATTGCTCGCGCATCGCCGCCGGTGATGCGGCATTCACAAAGCTGCACTCGGCATGACGTCCGGCGAATTGCACGCCGCGCGCCGAGGAACCGGCCTGGAACAGCAGCGGCGTACGCTGCGGCGACGGGCTGCTCAGGTGATAACCCTGCACCTGATAAAATTCGCCCTGATGATTGATCTGATGAATTTTGTTGGCGTCGGCGTAGCGACGATTCGGCTTATCCTGCACCAGGGCGTCATCCTGCCAGCTGCCTTCCCACAGCTTATAGGTCACATCCAGGAATTCATCGGCCTGATCGTAGCGGCGGTCGTGCGCCAGCAGCTGTTGCTGGCCCATCGCACGCGCGGCGCTATCAAGATAACCGGTGACGATGTTCCAGCCGATGCGCCCTTTGGTCAGGTGATCGAGCGTGGAAAGGCGGCGCGCGAAGGGATACGGCGCTTCATAACTCAGGTTGGCGGTGACGCCAAAACCAAGGTGCTGCGTAACACTGGCCATGCCGGAAATCAGCATCAGCGGATCGTTAACCGGCAGCTGAATCGACTCTTTGGCAGTCAGCCCAATCCCTTGCTGATAGACGTCATACACGCCGAGTATGTCGGCGATAAACAACCCATCAAATAACCCGCGCTCCAGCAAACGTGCCAGATCCAGCCAGTAATCGAGCGCGTTGAAATCCACCGAACGATCCTGCGGATGCGTCCACATGCCGTGATGAATGTGCCCAACACAGTTCATGTTGAAGGCGTTAAGTAGAATGTGTTTTTGGCTCATATCGTCCCCCGGCGCGGCGGCAACACGCCATTCAGCAGGTAGTTGCCGATTGCCGGATATTTCCAGCGCACCGGATCGTGCAAGGTGTGGGTGCGCGCATTGCGCCAGTGGCGATCAAAGTTGTGTTCACGCAGGCTGGAACGCGACCCGCCGAGTTCAAACAGCAGATTGCTGGCTTCCAGCGACACTTCGGTGGTCCAGGCGCGCGCCTTCGCCACTTCCACCGAGGCCAGCGCGACATTTTCAGCGCTGGGATCGCGCTGTGCCACGTCAACCGCGTCGCCGGCAATCGCCAGCAGCGCATCGCCCGCGCTCAAACGCGCGGCCAGGCGACCGGTACGATCGAGTGTGAGCGGATCGTCGCTGGCGCGTTCCACGCCGCTGTCCGGCCACGGTCGTGCGCGCTGGCGCAGGAAATCGAGCATGTCGTTAAACGCCGCTCGCGCGATGCCCTGATCAATAGCCGCATGCATGATCTGCGCAAACGGCCCAACGGTAGTGGGACGCTCAAACGCCGTTTGGAACGGCACCACGTCTTCCGCTGCAATCGCTACGTCGCGGAACTGCACGCTGCCGCTGCCAGTAGTGCGCTGACCAAAGCCGCTCCAGTCATCGATCACGTTGACGCCCGGTTGCTGGCGCGGCACAAACACCAGCTGTTCTTTACCGTCATCGGCAATCGCCAGCGTCGGAATACGGTCGGCATACAGCGCGCCGGTGCAGTAAAACTTATTGCCGTTGAGGCGCAAGCCTTCCGCCTGCTGGGAAACCGCAGTAGAACGCTGATGCGCGGCAGGCGAACTGAATTCCGCCAGCGCATTGCCGTGATGCACACCTTCCAGTACTTCGGCGTAGAGCCGCTGTTTCTGCGCCTCGCAGCCGTTGATGCGCAGCACTTCCAGCGCATAAAAATGGTTCTGCGGCACCTGACCAATCGACCCGTCAGCGGCGCTTAAAATCACGAAAATCTCGGCCAGTTCCGCGGTGGAAATCTCAATACCGCCAAAGGCGTGCGGCACGGTGATGGCACCGAGTCCGGATTGAAACAGCTGCTGCAATTCAGCGTGCGGCAGTTCTCTTTCGCGGTCGCGCTGGGCAGAACCGGCACGAAAACGGTGCGCCAGTTCCTGCGCAACCTGCAATGCCTGCAGGGCATTTTTAATGCGCGTCGCGCGCTGTTTAGGCGATACCTGCGTCATGGTTGCTCCTTAAATCCAGGCATGACGCGCAGGCAGCGCATCATTGAGGTAATAGTTGCCGATGGCGTGGGTTTTCCAGCGCACCGGATCGTGCAACGTGTGGGTACGTGCATTGCGCCAGTGACGATCGAGTCCGTGGCGCAGCAGGGTGCCGCGACTGCCGCCCCATTCCAGTAGTTTCTCGCTGGCACGCAGCGCCACTTCAGTGGTCAGCACTTTGGCTTCTGCCACCGCAATCGATGCGCGTGCGCAGTTTTCGGCGGTCAGCGATTGCTGATCGATGCTGTCGAGCACACGAGCGGCACGCGTCAGCAGCGCGTTGGCGGCGCTGAGTTCGGTGCTGATGCGGCCCACATCGGCGAGGATGTAAGGATCGTCGGCATTGCGGCTGACATTGGCATCAACCCAAGGCCGCGAGCTGCTGCGCACAAACTCCAGCGCCTCATCCAGCGCGCCTTGCGCAATACCTGCATCAATCGCCGCCTGAATCAACTGTGAAACCGCACCGCGTAGCCTCGGTTTCCCGGCATCGGGCAGCGGCATCAGCAACGCCGGATCAACGACAACCTGCTGCAGTTTTACCGTACCGCTGGCGGTGGTGCGCTGACCGATACCAGACCAGTCATCAACAATCTCTACACCCGTCGCTGGCAGCGGAATAAACGCCATTTTAGGCTGCTGATCATGCATCGCGGTGGTGACCAGAATGTCGGCAAACAGCGCGCCCGTAGAGTAGAACTTCTCGCCAGTGAGCTGCACGCCCTGTGACGTTGTCACCAGTTGAGCCTGCACATCACGCGTATGTTTGGTGTTTTTTTCCGGCCCGCCGTTGCCAAGACGCTTGCCCTTCACCACCGCACTAAGTAGCTGCTGCTGTTGCGCCGCAGATCCTTCGCCGAGGATGAACTGAATCAGGCCAAAGTGGTTTTGTGGGATTTGCCCCAGCGACGGATCGCTGGCGGAGATCAGTCGAAACACCTCGGCCATGGTCTGGAAAGACAAACCTGCACCGCCAAATTCGCGCGGCACGCTGATGCTGCCAAGGCCTAATGCGGTGAATTGGTTGAGCAGCGCGATGGGGTAGATACGTTGTTGATCGCGCTCAACAGCGCCGCCTTTCGCCTGCTCGGCCAAATGGCGTGCGGCGGCGATGGCTTGTGCGTCGCTGTTTAATACCGCCGCGCGGTTAATAATCTCGTCACTGTTTTGCGTCATAGCTGATTTCACTTTTACTGCACAGCGAATAGTAAGCCTGCACTGTAAAAGCCAGCAGGCCGTGGAATGAATAACGGATTGAAAGAGATGATAATCAGCGGGGTTAAAACAAGTAAATAGCGCGGTTATGCTATATCCGGCAATGCGTTGCCATAATTAAGCTATCGATTTTTAGAGGCACAACAACAGGCTACAGGCGGCGCTGCGGGCAATTGGTGAGTATTAAAAATTGGCGAGTTATTCTTAAGATCAAATAACGCTATTGAATATTAAAAACCGCATATAGTCATTTGTAGGGTCGCCATTAATGGCGACCTTACGAAAGCCAGAGCTTATTCTATACGGTCGCCATTAATGGCGACCGTACGATGACAATACGACCGAACATCCTTTTATTATATTTGTGCAGCAAACTGTGCAGCAGCGAAACTGCGGGTGAATTCGCTTTTCGCGCTATGCGGAATCTGCACACTATCAATCAACTTCGCCAGCTGATAGCTTTTCACCGTCTCATTTTGCGTTAGCTGCTGCGCATAATTTGCGGTCAAATCCCCTTTCTTGTTCTGCGTCACCGAGGTCTGGCTGCGCGCTTCATCATCGATCAAATGATACTTATAGTTTTGCGACGACTTCTGTTCGGTCAGTTTCGCCGCTGAGGCAGAATCCAGCGCGGTATGGAAGCTGGCCTTCAGTTTAAACAGCGTTTGCTGGGTTAAATCCTGCGTATCGCCATGGATCTGCGACGCGGTTTTTTGCGCCACGTTCAGTGAGAACGTGTCTTTCTCTTCCGGCTTGTACGGATTGCCCGAAACTGGCGTCTGCTGATACGTGGCCGAGAAGTCCGCCAGCCCGCTAATTGCGCCGTTCTTCGCCGCATTGGCATCAACCGACTTCACGCGCTGCGTATTAATACTTTCAGCCGCTTTGCCTTCGGTGGTATTGAGCGCGCGGAAGCTGTCTTTGAACAGCATTAGCATATCGCGATCGCCGTTACCGCGCGAAGCTGCCTGATCGAACTGACTGCTCCACTGATCCAGCGCCGCCGCCTGCTGCGCCGCGCTGCCCGCCTGCGTCAGTTTCGAAACATCCGTGTCGAGTTTAATGCTGACATCGCCGTTGTGGAATCCAAGCCAGCGCTCCTGATCGTCGGCATGCAGATTAAGCGACTGTGTGACGTTGTTGCCATTACGCAGATCGGTCTTCAAATCGATACTTTTTAACACTGAACTATCAAACTTCATCAGATCGCTGATATCGAGTTTGGTGGTGCTGCCATCGAGACCATCCAGCGCTTTCTGCAAGCCCGCTGACAGCTGGCCCATCGCCGCCGCCTCAACATTGCTCAGCTGGCCGCCGCTGGTTTTCAGTTCCACCACCATGCCGCCCTGTTGACGTGTCATTTGCAAACTCACCTGCACGCCGGATTGAGTAGTGATGGTCAGTGCCAGCGCACTTTGGCTGCTGCTCTGCGCGCCGTTTACCGCTTCGGTCGCCGGAACGCTTAAGGTCACGTCGCCGCGATGACTGGCCAGATTACTCAGCAACGTGCTGCCCAAGCCGTTCATATCGATACCGCGGGCATGCGTGGCACCGTTCAACTGCGCTTGCAGGCTGCTGGTCACCTCGACGGAACTTTTGACCTGCGCGGGCTCAATTTTGTAGATAGCGGCGATGGCATCACTCGCCTCGCTGAAGGTCACTTTGGTGGATGCTTCCGCCATCAGGGCGTTCTGCGCGGATGTGTTATTCACCGACGGCGTTACCACCGCATTCGCCGCGATTAAATTTCTCAGTACGCTGCTGCCAATCCCATTTAGCATGAAAATAATCCTCGTTATGTACTATTCCTTAGCGTTATCGGCGTATTAAGGAGCAGCTTTAGGAAGGTTTACATTATTCGGTCGCCATAAATGGCGACCCTACCTGTTCAGTGCGTTGTGTAGGGTCGCCATTCATGGCGACCTTCTCACAACTTCCCTCCCAACATGTCATTTCAGACATAACATCTGTCCGCCTAAACACAGCCGCACTTCACGGAGTGACTTACGTTATTCATCAACACATCTCTCCCTCACGAGGTAAGGTCACGATGAATAACTTGCATTACAAAAGCTTGCTGGAAATTGGCCGCTTGATTCAGTCGGGCGAAATCTCTTCGGTGGAAGTCACGCAAACGCTGCTAACGCGTATCGATGCGCTTGATCGCGACTTACACAGTTACTTCTACGTGATGCACGACAGCGCATTGAAACAGGCGGCCGAAGCCGATTCTGAAATTGCTGCGGGTAAATTGCGCGGGCCGCTGCACGGCGTACCGATTGCGCTTAAAGACCTGATTTGGACCAAAGACGCGCCCACCAGCCACGGCATGATCATCCACAAAGATCGTTACCCAACCGAAGACTCCACCGTGGTGGAGCGCTTCCGCGCGGCGGGTGCAGTGATTCTCGGCAAACTGACGCAAACCGAAAGCGCCTTCGCCGATCACCATCCTGATATCACCCGTCCAAATAATCCGTGGGGCAGCGCGCTATGGACTGGCGTTTCCTCCAGCGGCTCCGGCGTCGCCACTGCCGCCGGTTTATGCTTCGGCTCAATTGGCACCGATACCGGCGGATCGATTCGTTTTCCCTCCAACGCCAACGGCCTGACCGGCATCAAACCCACGTGGGGCCGCGTCACACGTCACGGTGCCTGTGAACTGGCGGCATCACTCGATCATATCGGCCCGATGGCACGTAACGCCGCCGATGCCGCCGCCATGTTGCAGGCAATTGCCGGTCGCGATAACAAAGATCCCACCTCTAGCAGCGAGCCGGTGCCGGATTATCTGGCGCTGATGACGCGCGGCATCAGCAAGATGCGCATCGGCGTAGATAAGAGCTGGGCGCTGGAGAAAGTCGACGAGGAGACGCGTGCCGCGCTGCAATCGGCGATCGCCACCCTGAGTTCGCTCGGCGCAACGCTGGTGGACATTACCTTACCCGATACCGAAAAAGCCGCCGCCGAGTGGAGCGCACTCTGCGCCGTGGAAACCGCGCTGGCGCATGAAGAAACTTATCCGGCGCAGAAAGATCACTATGGCCCCGGTCTGGCTGGCCTGTTGGATCTCGGTCACCGCGTCAGCGCGTTGGAGTATCAGCGCTTACTGCTCAGCCGGGCGGCGCTGCGCGGCGATATCTCCGCCCTGTTCACGCAGGTTGATCTGATTCTGGCTCCGGCCACCGCCTATGCCGGATTGACCTGGGACACCATGACCCGTTTTGGTACTGATCAGGCACTGTTTAACGGCGTGCTGCGCTATACCAGTGCATTCGACGCCAGCGGGCATCCCACCATCACCTTGCCATGCGGCATGACCGCGAACGGCGCGCCGATTGGCTTCCAGTTGGTGGCGGCCCACTTCGCGGAGGCCACCATGATTCAGGGCGCGTGGGCGTTCCAGCAGGTCACCGACTGGCATAAACAGCATCCCGCATTATAACGCCGTCACCTTTGCCGCCTCAGCAGGCCTGAGGTGGCAATTCCCCGTTCATGGCCTGAAATTTGCTTTATCTCCTCGACTTCCGCCCTTTTTCGCCATGTTTAGGGGATACTGATATGAAAGAGCTTTTCACTACCGATGATCTCGATAATCGTCATCGCTTCGATGCCTGGCGGGATGCGGTGTGCTCGCGTCTGATTAAAGCCGAAGCGCGCCAGATGCATACGGGCACTTTTTCCGGCAGTTTCGCGTATTCGATGCTAGGACACATGGATATTGCTCATCACGTATCGCACACCGCGCTGATGTGGCAACGCACGCCGGAGTGCATTCGCCGCCATCCCAATCACGACTTCTATCTGGGCTACGTTTGCGCCGGCAGCGGTACGCTGCGGCAGAATGGCCATCAATCGCGCGTGAGCGCCGGTGATGTGGTGATTTATGATGCTGCCACGCCGTTTGATTTTGCGATGGAAAATGTGGCGATCAATATCGTGCATCTGCCACGTCACATCATGGAGAAGGAAGCGCCCGCCACGACCACACTGGCGGGCAAAACGCTGGATGTTACGCGCCCTGGCATGGCATCGCTCAAGCTGCTCCTACAGGAAGCATTCGTCTTTAATTCCGATCGCGAGAACCCGTTTTTGGCCGAGCAGTTTGCCAACACCTTGCTGAATATGATTTCAGTGAGCGTCAATTTGCAGCATAACGAAGAGGCGCTGAAGCCGGATCTTTACTCGCGCGTGGTACGTTTTCTGCGCCATAACCTGCAGGAGCCGGAGTTATCGGTGACGCAGATTGCCAATGCGCATCATGTCTCGCCGCGCACCATCAGCCGGGTGTTTGCTGCACATGGGACCACTCCGATGAACTTCCTCTGGCAGGAGCGTTTGCAGGCGTGTCACCGTTTATTGGCGGAAGGTAAAGCGCGCAATATTACGCAGGTGGCGCTGGATCATGGCTTTAGCGATATGTCGCACTTCAGCCTGGCGTTTCGTAAAGCCTTTGGCTATACGCCCAGCAGCCTGTTACGGCTGCCAGACGCCCAAACATCATGACTTTTCTAATGTGGTGATCACGCGTTCGGCGGTGTATTCCAGGCTGCTGCGCGTGTTCATCGCTTCACTCCGCATTAAGCGATAGGCACCCGATTCATCCAGCCCGAAGGTTTGCATCAGCACGCCTTTGGCCTGCGCCAACCTTTCTCCGCGCGCTTTTCGCGCCTGCTGCACCGCACGCACTCGCTGATGATGACGCACGGTGTGTAACGTGCCCATCATCTGCACAATCAAAGCAAAAGGGTTGAGCTCACGTTCGGCAATGGCACTCGGCTGGAGTTGCAGCAGCAGCGGAAACAGCCGCGCGTTGTGGCAATCCGCCAGCGCGATGACAGGAATATCCATTTCGCGCGCGCGGTTAAACAGAGGGGATAAAAATTGCTGCTGATGCACATCGATTGCCACCAGCAGCAGTTGCGTATCGGCGGGTATTGACGCCGCCGGTGGCCAGTTGTGCTGCGCGTGACAGCCCAACGGTGTCAGCGAGGCGCAAAACGCACGCACGCTCTGTGAATCAGGATGGAAAATATGCAGCCGGACACCAGAAAGCGTTGCCAGTAATGATTGTTCAGTCATGGTTCACCCTATGCGCATCCCGAATGAGGAGGCTTCACAGTAAGCGAGCGGGTGAATCAACGCTTTGCTGTCGCTGCCGGATGCTGTGTCAGGGCGGACAACGATCCTGTGCGGTGATGCGCAAGGTCGTCATTTATGGCGACCGTTTTCATCACCTCACACATGAAACCCCAAAAACTGCTCCGCCACGCTGGCACTCGACTGGGTTTTCGGATCGAACTTCTGCACTATCTGCCCTTTTTCAATCACATGAATCTGGTCAGACAGGGCGTATAGAAACTCAATATCCTGCTCCACCAGAATGATCGAAATATCCATCTCATGCCGTAGCCGCCGCAACGTCTCGATGATCTCCTCGCAGATATTCGGTTGAATTCCTTCCGTGGGTTCATCCAGCAGCACCAGCTGCGGTTGACCGCACAGGCAACGCGCCAATGCCAGCAGCTGCTGCTCCCCGCCCGATAGTGCACCGCCTGGCTGAGCCAGCAGGCGTTTCAGGCGCGGAAAATACTCCAGCATTTGCTCGATAATCTGTCCGGCACGGGAGAAGTGCTTCACGCAGCCCATGCGCAGATTCTCGCCGACGGTCAGGAACGGGAAAATCTGCCG
>Ga0105244_10000765_pt1 | contig 27457 bp, 24 predicted proteins | sample KBSM44metaG_FD_80423 | JGI IMG/M metagenome (GOLD analysis project Ga0105244, IMG submission 80423) | Miscanthus rhizosphere microbial communities from Kellogg Biological Station, Michigan, USA - KBS M4-4 metaG | ecosystem: Host-associated > Plants > Roots > Rhizosphere > Soil | place... | reverse complement strand
GTGAATGCAAACTGCGTAATAAATAAGCACACGGGATGAGTTTTTTTGGTTGAAAATTCCATAATGGCGGGACTTTGGTCTGCGTTATCTGGTTGTAGTGCACCATTGCCGTGCATCGTGCTACTTAAAGGTGCATCGCTAAGAAAAGTTAGCAGTTTTAAATTCATAAAATGAAAAGAAGTAATTTCATTTTAATTTATTTTTGCGATGAATTGCGAATAAGTAAATTATAGAATGATGCCTGCCAGTTTAATGACTCTTGAATTAATGATTCACCCAGTGAATATTTCACCGCTGAACGTTATCATTTTGTGGGGGTTATTAAATAAATGCAGTGTATAAGTGGTTTGAATATGTATATAAATGACCTTGATTATTCAATAACTGAATTAAATTTGGCGATAAATGATCATTATGATTGGGCCGGAAAATTCCTTCGTTTGAGTCTGCTGGGGGGGGAAGTTGACGGCGATATTCTCGACCCCAACTCGGCTCAGCACTGCCGCTTCAGTCGTTGGCTATCATTGCGTATGAATGGTGAAGCTTTAGATAAAGAGATGGTCATCACCATCGATAAAAATCACACCCACATGCACAATGTTGCCCGCGAATTGATGCAGTCCATTGTTCATCAACATGTGACTGATTCATTACTGATGAAGTATCAAAAAGCCCAGCAGGAATTTATTCATAACTTGGATCAATATAAGGAACATCTCTTTTCCTGGCGGAATTTGCATGATGCATTAACCGGGTTACCACTGCGCCATTTATTATATCGGGAGTTCCCATTAGTTCGTGCGCAGTGCCAACGTATGAATCATCATTTGTATCTATTAATTATCGATATTGATCATTTTAAGTCGATAAACGATACATGGGGCCATAATGCTGGTGATGATGTATTGCGCAATGTCGCGTTGGCGCTAAAAGAGGCGACGCGCAAAGCCGAGCGAATTTATCGTTTTGGTGGTGAAGAGTTCATTATTTTACTTGATGCGAAAAACGACCGGGATGCACAGACCGCAGCGCAGCGTATACAGCAATACTTACAACAGCATAGTTTCCTTGTGGGTGACGATAAGATCACTGTCACGGCAACCGGTGGGTTGGCAAAAGTCCTGGAAACTGACACCTTACATCAGACCATTGGCCGCGCGGATAAAGCGATGTATTACGGTAAAAACACCGGGCGCAACCGTTGCATTATGGCGATGACAGATAGCGAAATGCTGACTATCAGTTAAAAAAAACGCCGGCATTCACCCGGCGTTTTATCACAAACAGAAGTTATTCATTAATACGCGGATGCTGCTGAACCAGCAGTGTGCGTTTTTCCTGAAGCGCTTCGATTTCACGGTCCAAATCTTCGATTTTGTGCTCGATATTGTCGTGATGTTCCTGAACAATTTCACGCGCTTCCGCAATATCAGACGCCGCAGGCGTTGCCCCTTTAAGCGGCTTATTCGCGGTCTCTTTCATAGTCAGGCCGGTCACCAGGCCAATCACCGCAACCACCATCAGATAATAGGCAGGCATCATCAGGTTGTTGGTTGTTTCGACTAACCATGCGGCAACCGTTGGCGTAATACCCGCAACCAGCACTGAAATATTAAAAGCACTTGCCAGCGCACTGTAGCGAATATGGGTTGGGAACATCGCAGGCAGTGTCGATGCCATGACGCCAGTGAAGGAGTTGAGGATCACCGCCAGAATGAGCAGCCCGGCGAATATCAGACCCAGCACATTACTGTTAATCAAGACAAATGCAGGAATCGCCAGTATCAGCAATGCCACGCTACCAAAGACGATAAACGGACGGCGTCCATAACGGTCACTCAGCAGGCCAATCATCGGCTGCACAAACAGCATACCGATCATAATGGCGATGATGATCAGCACGCCATGCTCTTCAGAATAATGCAGGTTATGGGACAGGTAACTCGGCATATACGTCAGCAACATGTAATAGGTCACGTTGGTAGAAATAACGATACCGATACAGGTCAACAGACTGCGCCAGTGCTTAGTGGCAATCTCTTTGAAGGAGATTTTTGGCCCTTCCGCCAGGCCTTCTTTATCGCCTTGTTCCAGCTTTTCAATGTGCTGCTGGAACGCCGGTGTCTCTTCAAGCGCATGGCGCAGATACAGGCCGATAATCCCTAATGGCAGTGCCAGGAAGAACGGTAAACGCCAGCCCCATTCGAGGAAGTTAGCTTCGCCGACAATCGCGGTAATCAGGACCACGACACCCGCACCACAGACAAAACCGGCAATCGAACCGAAGTCCAGCCAACTGCCCATAAAGCCACGTTTACGGTCGGGCGAGTATTCCGCCACAAAGATGGATGCCCCGGTGTATTCGCCGCCCACTGAGAACCCTTGCGCCATTTTCGCAAGTAACAACAGGATTGGCGCCCAGATACCAATGGTCGCGTACGACGGGATCAGGCCAATACAGAAGGTACTCAATGACATAATGATGATAGTGATGGACAGGATCTTCTGGCGCCCGTACTTATCACCCAGCATGCCGAAGAACAGGCCGCCTAGCGGGCGAATCAGGAACGGAACAGAGAAAGTACCCAGTGCTGCAATCATCTGCACGCTTGGGCTGGCATCCGGGAAGAAAACTTTACCGAGGGCATAGGCCACAAAGCCATAAACGCCGAAATCAAACCATTCCATCGCGTTGCCCAAAGAAGCGGCAGTAATCGCTTTTTTCAGGCGGCTGTCGTCGATGATGGTGACGTCACTGACCTTGATAGGTCTGACTTTCTTTTTCCTTTTTAACATTATTTTCCTCTTTTTCCTTGCGGGAGCAAAAGCGTCTCCCAGTCTAAGTGTAGTGGGCCGATCGCAAATTGAAGGTTAAAACTCCTGCACTCAGCGTCACTATGCAAAAGCCACTAATAACTTTATGAAATTATTGGAAAATGAGGCTCTCTTCTAAAAACATTATAAAAAATATGGCTTAGTTAAAAAAGTGTGATCGCCATCAAGTTTAACCGCTAAAGGAAATCTTTGCAGCGCCGAAATAACAACACGATGAAAAAAATTAACAATTAGCTAACCTATTCAAGGGAGTTGCTATGACTGCGCGCGCGGCTATTACACAGCACGAATACCTGCTTGATGACGATACGACTTTGATGTCCACGACCGATTTAAAAAGCGTGATCACCCATGCGAATGATGCGTTCGTGAAAGTGAGCGGTTACCAACTTAACGAACTTACCGGACAGCAACATAACCTGGTGCGCCACCCTGATATGCCAAAAGCCGCTTTTGCTGATATGTGGTTCACCCTGAAACAGGGCGAGCCGTGGACCGGAATTGTTAAAAATAGGCGTAAGAATGGTGATCACTACTGGGTTCGCGCCAATGTAGTGCCGGTGGTGCGCAACGGTAAAACCACCGGATATATGTCGATTCGCACCAAAGTACGGCCGGAAGAAATTGCTGCCGTCGAACCGCTGTACAAGGCGCTGAAAGAAGGGCGCTGTAAACGCCGTCTGTTTAAAGGACTGGTGTTGCGCAAAAGTATGTTGGGGAAATTGCCCGCTTTACCTCTACGCGCGCGCATTCGCCTGATTGTCAGCAGCGTATTTTTATTGATGATGGCCGCACTCGTTGTGACGGAACAAGGTGCGTTGCCGCTGGTAGTCAGTGCTGTGGCAAGTGTGTTGGCCTGCGCGTTGCTGGAGTGGCAAATTGCACGCCCGTTAGAAAATGTCGCCCGCCAGGCGCTGGAGGTGGCGACGGGCAACCAGCAATGTGTGCAGCATCTGGCACGAACCGATGAAATCGGCATGACGTTACGCGCCATAGGCCAGCTCGGGTTGATGTGCCGCTGGCTGATTCATGATGTCAGTCATCAGGTCGAAAACGTGCGCAGCGGCAGTGAAACTCTGGCGCAGGGCAATGTCGAACTCAACGCACGCACGCGCCAGTCGGTGGTTAACGTGCAGCAAACGGTCACTACCATGAGCCAGATGGCGGTTTCAGTACAGAACAACTCTGAAACTGCCGCCGCTGCCGATAAGCTTTCCAGCTCTGCGAGCGATGCCGCAGCACATGGCGGTAAGGCAATGGAAACCGTGGTAACGACGATGGATGATATTGCCGACAGTACGCAGCGTATCGGCTCCATTACTAGTCTTATCAACGATATTGCTTTCCAAACTAATATTCTGGCGCTCAACGCTGCCGTGGAAGCCGCCCGTGCTGGCGAGCAGGGCAAAGGGTTTGCGGTAGTGGCGGGTGAAGTGCGTAACCTGGCACAGCGTAGTGCGACGGCGGCAAACGACATCCGCAAGCTTATCGATGCCAGCGCCAGCAAAGTGCAATCAGGCACTATTCAGGTGCACGAAGCGGGGCGCACCATGAATGACATCGTGGCGCAGGTGCGTAATGTGACGCAGCTTTTAGGGCAAATTAGCCACGCGACATCGGAGCAAGCGCAAGGGCTGTCTGATTTAACCCGCGCGGTGGCGGAACTGGATGCCATCACACAGAAAAATGCGGCACTGGTCGAAGAAAGTGCCGAAGTCTCGGCGATGGTAAAACACCGCGCCGCACGGCTGGAAGATGCGGTAACGGTTCTGCATTGATTCAACAGTGGCTGGAGAAGCGTTAGCGCCATCCAGCCTTTCAAACGAATGCTTAAAGGCACTTTTTTCATGCCACACTCAGCAATTATTAGCTAGGCTGGGACAGATTGACCGTTTATTCACGACCCTAACCTATGGAGAGCGTTATGACTCAGTCGTCCCAGATTAACCGCCGCTTTGTGCTTAAGCAGCGTCCACAAGGTATGCCAACCGATCAAGATATTCGCCTCGAAGAAGCACCCGTCCCACAACCTGCCGCAGGCCAGTTGTTGTTACGTACCCTCTATCTGTCACTCGACCCGTATATGCGCGGGCGCATGGATGATACGGAATCCTATTCTGCCCCATTAGCCATTGGCGATGTGATTGGTGCAGGTACCGTTTGCCGGGTTGAAAAATCTGCACATGCGGATTACAAAGCGGGTGACCTGGTGTTGGCTTATACCGGCTGGCAGGATTACGCGCTCTCTAATGGCGAAGGTTTGCAAAAACTCGATGCCAATATGTCGCACCCGTCGTATGCGCTCGGTTTACTCGGCATGCCCGGTTTTACCGGCTATATGGGCTTGACCGATATTGGCCAGCCAAAAGAAGGTGAAACGGTAGTTGTAGCCGCCGCCAGCGGCGCGGTAGGTTCGGTTGTTGGCCAGGTGGCGAAATTACTGGGTGCAAGAGTGGTGGGTATTGCGGGTGGCGCGGAGAAGTGCCGTCACGTCACCGATACTTTAAAATTCGATGTCTGTATTGACCACAAAGCACCAGACTTTGCCGAACAGCTTAAAAAAGCCTGCAACAAAGGGATTGATGTTTATTTTGAGAATGTCGGTGGTGCAGTGTTTGACGCCGTTTTGCCTCTGCTCAATACCAAAGCGCGTATTCCGGTGTGCGGTGTTATCAGCCAGTACAACGGCATGAACAGCGCATTCGAGCAGGACAGATTACCGTTGTTGATGAGCACCATTCTGAAAAAACGCATGCGCGTACAAGGGTTTATTATTTCCCAGGATTACGCCGATCGTTATCCAGAATTCTATCAGCAGATGAGCCAATGGCTGGCTGAAGGGAAAATTCAGTACCGCGAAGATGTGGTTGATGGCCTGGAGAAGAGCGTAGAAGCGTTTCGCGGTCTGTTGAGCGGTAAGAACTTCGGCAAGTTGATTGTGAAAGTCGCGAGTTGATTTTTATTGAAACGGCGCTAATGCGCCGTTTTATTAACCTTTATATGGCCCATCAATCACCGAATTTCTGGCTAACAAATCCGACGTAAACACATTATCTTTCGATAAATATCCGCCATCCAACATGGATATTAAGCGGTTGATGACTTCACTGATCATATCGCTCACCGGATCTTTGATACTGGTTAACGCCGGAGAAAGATAAGGTGCAGTCGGAATATTATCGAAGCCAATAATCGATATATCCTGTGGAACAGAAATTTCCATATCGTTTAATTTTTTCATGGCTCCGACCGCCATTTCATCATTACTGGCAAGAATCGCGCTGATCTTATGTTTGCGTGCAAGCAATGCTTCTACCGCAGAAACACCGCTGGCTGGCGTCCATTTTCCGTGGGCAATCAACTCTTCGTTTACAGCAATATCATATTGATTCAACGCTTCTTTATAGCCCGCTAAGCGCTCGATAGCGGTAGGGGAATCCATTGCGCCGGTAATAAAAGCAATATCACGATGCCCGCGTTCAATAAGGTATTTTGTCGCCATCAAACTGGAGCCTTTATGGTCACAACAAATACAGTGGCTCTGGTGTTTTCTGAGTTTTCGGTTCACTACCATAATCGGCTGTTTATGCTGATCAATAATGTCGTCCATTTCATCAATGGTCAAAAAGCGTGGATAAATAATTACCGCATCACAGCGTAAATCGAGCAAGAACTGAATCGCTTCGCGTTCTTCCTGCGCACTGTGTTTACCATCCACCAGAATAAGCTGACGGCCATTGTCTTCTAATTTCTTCGCTGCCTGCGAAAGTATTTCACTGAAATAACTGCCGTTATAAAGCGTGTTGGTGACCACTAAACCAATACATTCTGACTTATTCGTCGCCAGATTTCGCGCCAGCAAATTGGGCCGGTATCCCGCTTCTTCGATGGCTTTATAGACCTGCTCTTTTGTGGCTTCGCTGACGTATCCCTTGCCGGATAAAACGCGTGAAACAGTGGCTTTTGAGACGCCGGCTTTTTGTGCCACTTCTAGCATTGTCGACATGGGAGCTTCCTGGCTTTTTTGAATGCCTCATTTTACACATTCCGCGGCGACAAAATACTGCCGAAAAGGTGTGGTGAGGGCCCTTTTAGAACAACTTGTGGCGATCGTCATCACAAAATTAACAATATGTAAAATTAGGATTTGATCTGTTCTATTTTCATGGTCAATCTAATGTGGAACCGGTTACCTATCTCTCAGACCCCTACAAGTCGACGCGGAGTTGCCGGAGAGTTTTTAGTAACTACATGAATTTAAAAATATTAAAGTCTCATGACGAGAGAGTGGTAACTCATGGCTAAGAATTATGCGGCAGTATCTCAGTCGATAGTCGACGCAATAGGTGGCGCGGGCAACGTCGGCGCGGTGACTCACTGTATGACCCGTTTGCGTTTTGTCCTCAACGACGATAGCCGGGTCGATACCGCAAAGTTAAAAGCTATTAGTGGCGTGATGGGCGTCGTGCGTAGCGAAAATCAGTGCCAGGTGATCATCGGCAACACCGTTTCACAAGCTTACGCTGAAGTGCTGAAACTGCTGCCGGAAGGGATGCAGCCCGCGCAACCCGCTCCGGGTAAAAGCAAAATTACGCTCAAACGTATTGGTGCCGGGATTTTGGATGCGCTGATTGGCACTATGTCACCGTTGATTCCGGCGATTATCGGCGGCTCAATGGTAAAACTGCTGGCGATGATTCTGGATATGACCGGCGTCTTCGGCAAAGGCTCCTCAACGCTTATCATCCTCAATGTGATTGGCGACGGCGCATTCTTCTTCCTGCCAATCATGGTTGCGGCATCGGCGGCGGTAAAATTCAAAACCAATATGTCGCTGGCAATTGCTATTGCCGGTGTGCTGGTTCACCCCAACTTTGTTGACCTGATGGCGAAAGCGGCACAAGGCCAACACGTTGAATTTATGGGGATGTCGGTCACTGCGGTGAAATATACCTACACCGTCATTCCTGCGCTGTGCATGACCTGGATTCTTTCTTATATCGAAAAATGGGTTGACCGCATCACCCCAGCGGTGACGAAAAACTTCCTCAAACCGATGCTGATTGTGCTGATTTCCGCACCGATTGCCATCATGTTGATTGGCCCGCTGGGTATCTGGATTGGTACCGGAATTTCCGCACTGGTTTACACCGTTCATAGCTACCTGGGCTGGTTGTCCGTGGCGATTATGGGCGCACTGTGGCCGCTGCTGGTGATGACTGGTATGCACCGAGTATTCACACCGTCTATCATTCAGACCATTGCCGAAACGGGCAAAGAAGGCATGGTTATGCCATCAGAAATTGGTGCTAACTTGTCGCTCGGTGGTTCATCTCTGGCAGTCGCATGGAAAACGAAAAACCCTGAACTGCGCCAGACTGCGCTGGCTGCGGCGGCGTCAGCCATTGTGGCGGGGATTTCGGAACCGGCACTTTACGGTGTGGCGGTACGTTTGAAACGCCCGCTGATTGCGGCATTAATCAGTGGTTTTGTCTGCGGCGCGGTCGCAGGAATCGGTGGGTTGGCCAGCCATTCCATGGCATCTCCGGGCCTGTTCACCAGTGTGCAGTTCTTTGATCCAGCTAATCCGATGAGCATTGCTTGGGTGTTTGGCGTGATGATTCTGGCCGTGGTGCTCTCTTTCGTCCTGACGTTAATCCTGGGCTTTGAAGACATTCCCGTTGAGCAAAGTCACGAGAAAGAGCCAATCCAGCCAAACGCCGTTGTTGCACCGCAACATGCTGTAAACGCTAACTAACTTAGAAGAGGGACTTTATGTCAGCATCCATTTTTCCTGATGACTTTTTATGGGGCGGTGCTATTGCTGCGAACCAGGCTGAAGGTGCCTACCTCGCAGGCGGAAAAGGGCTTTCAACCGTCGATAACATTCCGCACGGTGAGCATCGTCTGGCGGTGAAACTCGGTTTAGAAAAACGTTTTTCACTGCGTGATGACGAATTTTACCCGAGCCATGAAGCGATCGATTTTTACCATCGCTACAAAGATGATATTGCGCTGATGGCTGAGATGGGTTTTACCGTTTTCCGTACCTCGATTGCCTGGAGCCGTATCTTCCCTCGGGGCGATGAGAAAGAGCCTAATGCGGAAGGGATCGCGTTTTACCGTGATCTGTTTGCCGAGTGCAAAAAACACAATATCGAACCACTGGTCACGCTGTGCCACTTTGATGTGCCGATGTATTTGGTGCAGGAATATGGTTCGTGGCGCAGCCGCAAAATGGTGGAGTTTTTCACCCATTACGCGCGTACCTGTTTTGAAGCCTTTGACGGCCTGGTGAAATACTGGCTGACCTTCAACGAAATCAATATTTTACTTCACGCTCCATTCTCCGGTGCGGGTCTGGTATTCGAAGAAGGCGATAACAAAGAACAAGTGAAATACCAGGCGGCGCACCATGAACTGATCGCCAGTGCGTTAGTGACCAAAATTGCTCACGAAGTTAACCCTGATAACCAGGTCGGCTGTATGTTGGCGGGTGGGAATTTCTATCCGTATTCTTGCAAACCGGAAGACGTGTGGGCAGCGCTGGAAAAGGATCGTGAGAACCTGTTCTTTATTGATGTGCAGGCACGTGGTGCTTATCCGTCGTACTCCAAACGTCTGTTCCGCGAGAAAGGCTTTGAGCTTGAAGTGCTGCCTGGCGACGACGAAATCCTCAAGAATACCGTCGATTTTGTCTCATTTAGCTACTACGCCTCACGTTGTGCTTCCGGTGAGATGAACGAGCTCAACAGCAACGCGGCAAACATCGTTAAGTCACTGAAGAACCCGTACATTCAGGCGAGCGAATGGGGCTGGGGCATTGACCCGCTTGGCCTGCGCATCACCATGAACATGATGTACGACCGCTACCAGAAGCCACTTTTCCTGGTAGAAAATGGCCTGGGTGCGAAAGATGAAGTTAATGCGCAGGGCGAAATCAACGATGACTACCGCATCGACTACCTGCGTGAGCACATCAAAGCGATGGGCGATGCTATTGAAGATGGTATCCCGGTTATCGGCTACACCTCGTGGGGCTGCATTGATTTGGTCTCCGCATCGACCGGTGAAATGAGCAAGCGTTATGGTTTCATCTACGTTGATCGTGACGACCAGGGCAACGGCACATTGGCACGTACACGTAAAAAGTCGTTCTGGTGGTATAAGAAAGTGATCGCCAGCAATGGCGCTGATTTAAGCTAACAAGCCCCGTTTTACGGCCCGGTTTCAACCGCCGGGCCGCCTTCACACATTCTAAACCCGCACCACCATCTCCAGAGCATCGCTGTCTTGTAACCAGTCGCGGGTGTTAATTCTTAGCATTTCCATAAAGGTGTGTCCCGCACTGGAAAGACGGCCGATATTCGGGCACAGAATGCTGATATTGCTGGCTGGAAGCACTTCGCGCAGTACCAGCGGGCGCAAGTTTGAACTGTAGCCAGGGAAGCGCAAACGCACTGACGTCCACATGCTGACCATATTGGTTTGTTCCATCATGCGCGCCATGATCCACGGCGATGAGCAGTGGATAATATTTTGCGGCAGCGGCAGGTTATAACGCCGGAAAACCTGGCCTAAAATCGAGTGTTCACCAGGTTCATCCCAGTCCAGCCACGGGTAATCCATCAGGTTTTTCAGCGAGGTTGTATGGGTGACGGGATGTTGGTTTCCGGCAATAATCGTGTTGCTCAGCGCATACAGCGTTTCGTGATACATACCGTTTTGCACCGCATTGCTGGCGCTGGTGATGACGGCAATATCCAGGCGTTGGTTCTCCAGCGCATCGTGAATTTGTTGCGGTCTGCCTTCCATCACGATCAGTTTCACGCCGGGGAAACGTGCCTGAAATTGAATCAACGTGTGGGTAAATGGCCCGTAGGATGCAGCAGAGGTAAACCCCACTCGTAACTGGCGCATCGCTTTGCCGAGCAGATTGTCGATTTCGTCACGCGCCTGGTGCAGCGAGCGGTCGATGTCGCGCGCATGGCGCAGCAGAACTTGCCCATACTCATTTAACGTTACGCCGCGTGATGAGCGTTGCAGAATCGGCATGCCGATTTCCGCTTCCATCTCCTGAATGGTTTTCGAAATGGCCGGTTGTGTGAGGTGTAATGCTTTCGCCGCTTTGCCAATGCTGCCTTGCGCGGCAACCTCTAACAAAATATCTAACTGATTTAGTTTGATTTTCAATTTTCCGTCCCGCCTGAGCCACCACCGTGGTGCAAATTTTGCTCTCTAACAATACAAACAAGATAACCAAAGGCATAACTAATTTTTATGATTGTAATGTTCTTTTTTTATGCAGATAGTTAAATCCAGCCCAGTTTGTTTACATCTGAATAACAAAAGAGGACGTGAGCATGAAACAGCGTGTCAGCTATGCCCAGTTAGATGCCGGGATCTCCGCCTCGCTTCCCGTAGATGTGGCGTTGGTTCCGGAACGTGCCAACTTTAAGTCATTGGTGGCGGTGACGATTGGCAACGGCCTCGAGATTTACGATTTTGCGGTTTACAGTTTTTTCTCGGTGATTATTGGGCATCTGTTTTTCCCCAGCTCCAATGAATACACCTCGTTGTTGTTAGCGGTGGCGACATTTGGCGTGGGGTTTGTGATGCGCCCGCTCGGCAGCATGGTGCTTGGGAGCTATGCCGATAAACATGGGCGCAAAGCGGCCATGACGCTGATACTGGGGCTGATGTCTTTAGGGGTGATGATGGTGGCTTTTGCGCCCACTTATCAGCAAGCCGGGATTATGGCGCCCGTGGTGCTGGTGGCCGGGCGCATGTTGCAGGGCTTTTCAGCAGGTGGTGAAGTGGGGGCGGCAACCTCGTGGTTGATGGAAGCCGGTGATAAATCTCGCCGCGGTGCGCGAGTGAGCTGGCAGATGACCAGCCAGGGCGGCGCGGCACTTTTTGGTGCGGCAATGGGCGCGGGCCTGAGCCATGTTCTGAGCGAACAGCAGTTGTATGACTGGGGCTGGCGTATCCCGTTTATTGTCGGCCTTGCGATCATGCCGATTGGTTTATACATCCGTCGCCAGCTTGAAGAAACGCACACCGTGACGCCTGCGGTGAGTGCAGAAAACCCAGCATTAACGCTGTGGCGTGAACATCGCCGCGCTCTATTACTGGGCATTTTACTGGTGATGAAAGGCACCACGACTTTTTACATCATCATCTATTACATGCCCGCGTATATGGTTAATACGCTGCATATGCCAGCCAGCACCTCATGGTGGGTGAGTTTGACCGCGGCAGCTCTAACGCTGCTGGTGCCTTTCTTCGGCGGTAAACTGGCGGACAAATTGCCACGGCGTAAACCGATCCTGATTGGCTGCGCAGTGGGATCATTTGCCCTGATTTGGCCGATCTTCGCGACAATTCTGCATGGCGCTCCGCTGGGCGTCACCCTGCTGCTGATTGCTATCGATCAGATACTGGCAAACATCAGCTCGGCTGCATTTTTCTTGTTGATCCTTGAAGCGTTTCCAAAAGCGGTTCGTGCCTCAGGTATGGCGATGGTTTATGCCATTGGCGTTACGCTGTTTGGTGGCTTCGCACAATTGATAGTGACCTGGTTGTTGAAAGTCACCGGCCAACCGATGGCTCCGGCATGGTATTTGATGTTCTGCGCGGTGGTGACTTTTGCCGCGTTGCTGGCCTGGCACGAACGCAAAACTTTCTGTGATGAATAAAAAGGAATAACCCTATGCTGATTAAAGAAATTCTCGATTACGAAGAAGAGATGATTGCCATTCGTCGTGATTTCCATCAACACCCGGAGCTAGGTTTTGAGGAGTTCCGTACCAGCGACCGTATTGCCGAATTGCTGACGGGCTGGGGCTATGAAGTTCACCGTGGGCTAGGTGGCACAGGGGTTGTTGGCACGTTGAAAGTGGGTAGTGGCGGTAAGCGCCTGGGCATTCGCGCTGATATGGACGCCTTGCCGATGCAGGAACAAACCGGGCTGCCGTGGGCGAGTGTGGTTGAGGGGAAAATGCACGCCTGCGGGCACGACGGGCATTGCGCTATTTTGCTGTCAGCCGCGCGTTATCTGGCAGAACATCGCCCGTTTAGCGGCACGCTCCATCTGATTTTCCAGCCGTCAGAAGAGACGATTGGCGGTGCCAAACGGATGATTGATGACGGCTTATTCAAACTGTTTCCGTGTGATGCGGTGTTCGGTTTGCACAATTTCCCTTTGCTGCCAGCAGGTGAGATCGCCACCAAACCAGGCGCGTTGATGGCTTCATCAGACAGCATGACCGTGACGCTCGAAGGAAAGGGCGGACATGGATCGATGCCGGAGCACTGTATTGATCCGACCGTTGCCGGGGCGTCGATCGTTATGGCGCTGCAAACGATTGTTTCGCGCAATGTTGATCCGCAGGATTCTGCCGTGGTCACAGTGGGCAGCCTGCAAAGCGGCACCACGCACAACATCATCCCGCACAGCGCGGTACTCAAGCTCAATATGCGTACTTTCAAATCGGAAGTGCGTGATGCGGTGAAACAGCGCATTCAGAAATTAGTTCATGCTCAGGCCGAAAGCTTTGGCGTGAAAGCAACGATCGCCGTGGATTTTGGTTATCCGGTGACGGTGAATGATCCTCAGCAGACCGAGTTTGCGTTGCAAGTTGCGCGCGATGTTTTTGGCTCCGATAAAGTCGCCGATCCTGCGCAGGTGAAAAGTGCCATGGGCAGCGAGGACTTTTCATTTATGTTGGAAGAAGTCCCTGGCTGCTATTTATGGTTGGGGACGGCAACGGGCAACAATGATTACTCGGTTCACCATCCGCTCTATCAATTTAACGATGCCTGTATTTCAGGTGGCGCGACTTACTGGGTTAAATTGACCGAGTCATTTTTACGCTAGCTTTTGCTCCTCACCCTGCGTCATGCGCGGTGAGGAGGTACTTTTCAAGCGGTAATCCAGCCTGCAAATTACAACTTTCTGCTGACGGTCAATCACGGAGGATTTTCTAGACTGAAAGAAAACGTCTGCAGAGGTTTTACATGTCCTGGCAACCTTTTCTCTCAGTGATCCCAGGATCGGTGCCTGCGGATCTTGCCATTAAACACATCACGTGCAGCGACATCAGTGATGACTGGCCGATGAAGGATCAGGTATCAGAGCAGATCGATGACATCAATCAACAGCTAGCATCAGACCCTTCTTTGGAAGCCCCGGAAATCATTTTAGACAACCTGGGAATACGCCAGATTAGGTGCCGGAACAAACACTCAGAATTTGCCTTTCATAATCGCCCCGCGCTCGCGGAGTGGCGTTGCCAACTGGTGCCGACGGCACTTGCGCTGTGGGCGGTGCAGCACCCGCTTGCCGAGCGGCTGATCAGCGGCGGGGAGATGGATCTCAATAGTCGGCCATGGTTTATTCACGCCAACGATGCACGGGGGATTCGCTCGCGCGCCAAAGTGATGGCGGCCATTGCCGATATTCATCTCAACGACCGCGTTTCAGGAAACTGGATAAGCCTCGCTTGCGGCGCGGCAGTGCCGGTTTTAAAGACTTTGCGCGGGGCAAAATTAAAGGCGCAGAAATTCACGTTGTTGCTGGTTGACCACGACAGGCAATCGCTGAAGTTTGCCCGCGGGCTGGCGACACAATATGGGTTGGTTGAAGGCCACCATTTTTCGCTGTTAATGCGCAATTTGTTCGACCGGATGATTGCCAGTGACAAGCTGGTTCAGGAACTGGGCGAGGAGTCAGCGGAGCTGGTCGACGGGCTGGGTATTTTCGAGTATTTCTCGCAGGCCGAAGCGGTGCATTTCATTCGCCACGCGCTGCGCCTGGTGAAACCCGGTGGCGTGCTGATTATTTCTAATATGCTGAAAACCAGTCCACAAATTGACTTTGCGCTGCGTTGTGTCGGCTGGACCACGATTTATCCACGCACGCTGTTTGAGCTTAGGGAGATTATTCTGGCCGCCGGAATCAATCTGCAAAACGTCACCGTGACGTTACCCAGCGATGGGGTGTATGCCGTGCTGGAGATTAATGTTAAGGAGTGAGTTGGAGTTTGCCAATCAATCCCCCTCGCATTGATTAAATTTAATCATTTCAAGCTAAGTTTTATTCATTTTAGTCATTTCACATTGAGCCTTATCTGTGGCTATTCCATTTACCTATTCTGTGATGCCGATCTCTGTCCATTGTGTGATTGATTAAATATAATCATTTTGATTTTATTTAATCGAGGTGACGCAGAGTGAATATTAAAAAAGCAATCGAAAAAGTCCCTGGAGGGATGATGGTTGTCCCACTCGTTATCGGGGCTGTGCTGAATACTTTCTTCCCACAGGCGTTAGAGATCGGCGGTTTTACCACGGCATTATTCAAAAATGGCGCGGCTCCTTTGATTGGTGCGTTCCTGCTATGTATGGGGGCAGGCATCAGCTTTAAGGCTGCACCTCAGGCGTTGCTGCAAGGCGGCACTATCACCTTGACCAAGCTGCTGGTGGCCATGGCTCTGGGTTTAGGCGTTGAGTACCTTTTTGGTACTGAAGGGATTTTCGGGTTAAGTGGCGTGGCGATCATTGCGGCGATGAGTAACTCCAACGGCGGGCTGTATGCCGCATTAGTCGGCGAGTTTGGTAATGAGCGCGATGTGGGCGCGATTTCCATTCTTTCTCTGAATGATGGTCCTTTCTTTACCATGATCGCACTGGGTGCGGCGGGCATGGCGAATATCCCATTAATGGCTTTGGTGGCGATTCTGGTTCCGTTAGTTGTCGGCATGATCCTCGGTAATCTTGATGCCAATATGCGCGAATTTCTGACGAAAGGCGGCCCGCTGCTGATTCCTTTCTTCGCCTTTGCCTTAGGTGCCGGTATCAATTTGGAGATGCTGTTACAAGGCGGGCTGGCAGGGATCTTGTTGGGCGTGTTGACGACGATCGTTGGCGGTTTCTTCAATATTCGTGCCGATCGTTTGATGGGCGGGACAGGAATTGCTGGTGCCGCAGCATCCAGTACAGCAGGTAATGCGGTGGCGACACCATTAGCCATTGCGCAGGCCGACCCTTCATTGGCGCAGGTTGCCGCAGCGGCGGCACCATTAATTGCCGCTTCGGTTATTACCACCGCTATCCTGACACCGCTATTAACCTCATGGGTGGCGAAACGAAATATGCAGCTCAAAGGGAAGGAGGCCGCATGAAGTTAATCGTCGTTGCGGATGATTTCACTGGTGCTAATGATACCGGTGTTCAACTAGCCAAAAAAGGTGCCAAAACGGAAGTCATGCTGACGCAACAGCAGAAACCTTCCCGTCATGCGGATGTGCTGGTGGTCAATACCGAAAGCCGCGTTATTCCAGCGGATGAAGCGGCTCAAGCCGTTACTCAGGTGTTAGGCCAGTGGTGCAAGCCTGGGGAATCATTTCCTTTGGTGTATAAGAAAATCGACTCAACTTTTCGTGGCAACGTGGGGGCAGAGGTTGAAGCGGCAATGACGGCCACTGGTAAGTCGCTGGCCGTAATCGCCGCGGCTATCCCAGGGGCCGGGCGGACGACGGTTCAGGGTGAGTGCCTGGTGCATCAGGTTCCGCTGCTGGAGACGGAGTTTGCCAGCGATCCTCGAACGCCGATTATCTCATCGCGCATTAGTACGTTGATTGCACAGCAAAGCGATCTCCCGGTCTTTGAAATTTCGCTGGCACGTGTCAGAAGTGGCGAGCTATTGAGCGCATTAGAGCAGCTCAGCGGCGAATTACCGGCAATAGCGGTGCTGGATGCCGTCACCGACAATGACCTTGAACTGATCGCCAAAGCTGTAATGGCCTTGTCGAAAATGCCACTTTTGGTCGGTGCCGCAGGGCTGGCCAATGCTTTGCCCGTTTCCGCTTACTTGAGTGAGCGCCAGGCATTACCTGTATTGGTTGTCGCGGGATCGATGAGCGAAGCAACGCGCAATCAGGTGGAGCAAGCGCGCCTAAGCAAACGCGCGGAAATTGTAGATATTGACGTGGCAGCCTTGTTGGCTGGTGGCGCGCAAGCACACTGTCAGGCAGCGATGGAGCAGGCCACACGGCTTCTGGAACAGGGTAAGCACTGTATTTTGCGCACCAGTCGTGCCGCTGATGATCGCTTTCAGATTGACGAATTGTGTCGCTCTTACCGTCTGACACGCCAGCAAGTCGGCGAGCAGATAAGCCAGCAACTCGGCCAGCTAACATTGGCGATTACCGAACGGACACGAATTGGTGGGCTTTTCCTTACGGGGGGCGACATTGCCATTGCGGTTGCCAACGCGCTGGGGGCGGAAGGGTATCGCATTGAAAGCGAAGTGGCTCCCTGCATTCCCTGCGGCACTTTTATAAACAGCGAAATTGACGATTTACCGGTGATCACCAAAGCCGGTGGGTTTGGTACTGAGAGCACCCTTTGTGATGCACTCTATTTTATTGAGGAGATGTACAGTGACCACTAAGACAATCGCGGTAACGATGGGAGATCCCGCAGGCATTGGCCCTGAGATTATTATCAAAGCGCTGTTGGCAGGCGAGCTGAATGGCGCTCCGGCTGTTGTCATTGGCTGCCTGGAAACCCTGCGGCGCGTGTGTCAGGCTGGTATTGTTCCTAAAGTAGATTTACGCCCCATAAGCCAGGTTTCAGAGGCTCGTTTTGCGCCAGGCGTTATCAACGTGCTTGATGAACCGCTTGAACAACCTGATTCGCTGATTCACGGTAAGGTGCAGGCGCAGGCTGGGGATCTGGCTTTCCGATGCGTTAAGCGAGCCACGGAATTAGCTCTATCAGGAGAGGTTCACGCGATTGCTACGGCACCGTTGAATAAGGAGGCGCTGCATACGGCGGGCCATATGTATCCAGGCCATACCGAATTGTTAGCGAAGCTCACCAACAGCAAAGATTATGCAATGGTGCTGTATACCGACAAGCTCAAAGTTATCCATGTTTCCACGCATATTGCGCTGCGTAAGTTCCTCGATACCCTGAATCAAACTCGTATTGAGACAGTGGTTGGAATCGCCGATAAATTCCTCAAACGTGTGGGATATACCTCACCGCGTATTGCTGTCGCAGGGGTAAATCCTCATGCGGGGGAAAATGGTTTGTTTGGCGATGAAGAGATAAACATTGTGGCACCAGCTATTGCTGCGGCAAACGCGCAGGGCTTGCAGGTTGCAGGACCTTGCCCACCAGATACCGTGTTTTTGCAGGCTTATGAAGGCCAGTACGACATGGTGGTGGCGATGTATCACGATCAGGGCCATATCCCATTAAAATTACTGGGTTTTTATGACGGGGTGAATATCACGGCAGGTTTGCCATTTATTCGGACTTCGGCAGATCATGGCACTGCTTTTGATATTGCCTGGCAAGGGAAAGCTAAATCTGAGAGCATGGAGGTTTCGATTAAACTCGCAATGCAACTGGCGTAATCTACGGAATATGAAGAGTAATTATCGTCTTGACCAGATTATGGCCGTTCTCAAAAGCCATAATCTGGTGACTGTTGAACAACTCGTTGAAGCGGTAGACGCTTCCCCGGCAACTATTCGCCGCGATTTGATAAAACTGGATGAGCAAGGTGTTATCAGCCGTAGCCACGGTGGCGTTGCCCTCAAACAGTTCATCCCCATCCAGCCAACCACCAATGAAAAACTCCAGCGTAACTTGAAGCAAAAGCAGGCCATTGCGCGTGAAGCGGCTGCATTAGTTTCTTCCGGGGATTCAATTGTGCTGGATGCGGGTACCACGGCGCTGGAACTGGCTCGCTGCCTTGTGCATCTTCCATTACGTGTTTTCACCGCAGACTTACATATCGCGCTGTTTCTCTCTGAGTTTCGCCAAATTGAAGTCAGCATTGTGGGTGGGCGTATTGATGGGAGTAGCCAATCGTGCGTGGGGGAACATGGCCGAAATTTATTGCGGTCGATTCATCCTGATGTCGCATTTATGAGTTGTAACTCGTGGAGCCTTGAAAAAGGGGTGACCACGCCGACAGAAGAAAAGGCGGCGATTAAGCAGGACATCATCGCTAATGCCGCGCATAAAGTGTTGATCGCCGATAGCAGCAAATACCATCACCATTCGCTATTTTGCATTACCCCGCTAAGCGCCTTTACTCATATCGTTAGCGATAAATCGCTGCCCGAGCAGGATGTTAATTTGCTGGCTAAACAAGACTTCAGATTGATTCTGGTTTGATTGATTTTCCGCCCTGTAACAGCTGTTCGCAGGGCGGAAAATCAACTTAGGAAAGGTAGCTCATGCCCTGCTTGAGGACAAAATCACAGGCCTGAGTTTTTACTTTTTCTGCTATCGGCGAACTGCCAATAGTGTCCAGATTCAGTTGCTGGCCTTTGCCGGTATTGAGCATCCCCATCAAGCCTTGTGTGTAATCCTGTGGCTGAGTTTCTTTCTTGCCGCTATCAAGACCCAGTTTATCGAGCAGCTCGCTTTTCACGTTGTCGGTGTTGGTGGCTGAAACCAGTTTGTTTTTCATGCAGTACTGCAAAATGCCCGCCGCGTTAGTCATGCTGTTGGCGCTCAGGGCCTGAGTACCGCCGCCGAGCAGGCTGGTTAGTGAGGAAAGTGAGTTGCCTGTGGTTGCGGTGGTCGCAGGTGTTGCAGTATTGCTGGTGGTGGTTTTGCTTAATTCACTCGCAGCACTGGAGAGTTGATCCTGCCAGCTCGACGCCATCGCCTGGCCTGCAAATACGGATGTTGCCAACGCCAGTGCACAGAGAACCCGATTGCTTGCTTTCATCATTTTTATACTCTTTTCGTTAACCTGCATCGCAGGAGAATTTTCGACGAGTATACCGCTATCTGTAGGGCGATGGGTGCCAGGAGATTTCCTAAAGCTTCCAGATTTACCCGTTATAATTCAAGCTGCAGGTGCGTTGGCTGCAACTCGAATTATTTAGGGTAGAGATTTATGTTTATGGCCCGATATAACGCAGCACCACTTTTACCGCCATTTCACGGTAATGTGCTGTGCTATCAACCGGTTCTGAACCATCTTCAAAGAAATTCGAAAATGTGTAGCTGTTTGCGACGTGGTAGAAACAAAAACTACTGATCAGGCGGTGGACGTCTTTAGCGGTGACGAGTCTGCTGAATAGCTGTTTATCCTGGCCTCGGGAAAGCACATCTTGCAGTAATTCCAGCGCACTGCGGTTTATCTCGCGTAAGTAAGCCGACTCTTTCACAAAGCGCCCACGCTGCATGTTCTCCATGCAGATGATCCGAATGAAATCGGGGTGAGTGACGTGGAAATCAAAGGTCCATTCCACCAGTTCCACCATCGCTTCGACTGGCGGCTGGTCAGTGAGATTAAGCTGGCGCTCACAGCTGCGAATTTGGGTGTAAACATATTCCAGCACCTGAACGTAAAGCAGCTCTTTGCTTTTGAAGTGATAAACCACCATCCGTTTGGTGGTGTTGGCTTTCTCGGCAATTTGCTCCATGCGTGCGCCGTTAAGGCCAAATTCAGCGAACAAACTAATGGCGCTGAAGAAAATCTTTTCTTTCAAACTGGCGTCATCAAAACGCTCAGGAAGATAAATTTCGTGGGTTTCCACGCAAGGCTCCTTAATGTCATCAGGCCGCTGGTATCGCCCAGGCCAGATGACATTAAAACAAGTTTGCGTGGGCAAAGCACTGATGAGTTAGCGAAGCCCTGCAACACATCACACTCGTGGGCGTTTACGGTACAGCCACAGGCCTGGAATGGATAAGCCAATCGATAATGCTCCGACGATAAACGACGCCTTCAGGAAGTTGGTGAGCAGTTGAATCATCAAGTCTTCGGTGTAACCAAAGTGGCTCAGTTTCACGGCTGAAATCATGGCGGTGTAGGCAGAAATGCCAGGGAACATCGGAATAACCGCCGCCACGGTAAAGACTTTAGGATGGGCGAGATACCAGCGCGACCACTGAATACCGATGCTGCCCACCAGAAGTGAAGCGATAAACGTGCTCCATTCAATGTTCATGCCCGCCGTCATCATCGCCATTCTCGAACCGTGGCCAATGGCACCCAGCAGTGCGCAATAAGGTAAGGCACGCTGTGGGACGTTAAACACCAGGGCAAAACCTGCGGCGGGAATGGCGGCCAGCGTCATGTCCTGAAGCAGCGCCAGTAAAAAGTCGATTACTCCCATCCTTTTAACCCCCACAGTGACATCGCCATCACCACTCCAATACACGTGGCGAGCGTAAGCAGGCTAGCCATCGCCCATCTGGCAAGGCCAGTATTGACGTGGCCTTTAAACATATCGGCGACGGCGTTAATCAGCGGAAATCCAGGAACCAGCAACAAGACGCTTGCGGCCATCGCAATATTTGAGGTCATGGCGAACGGGCCTTTGGCAATCAGCAGGCCAGAAATCGTGGTGGCGACAAACGCCGTGATGCAGAAGTTAATTTGCGGATGCAGGTGGTGTGATGTGAGCACCAGGCGCACATACATCGCCACCGAACTGGCAAGGAAAGCAACCATTGCACCATCCCAACCGCCGCTATTGAGCTTACAGAAACAGCCGCAGGAAAGACCGACCATCAGCACTACTAACCAGCGGGGATAGCGCAAGGGTTTAATGTGCTCAAAACGCTTCAAAACGTCTTTATGATCCAAAAGCTTATGCTCGGCCAGGATCACGATGTGCTGCACTTCCGTCACCACATGCATATTGATGCCGCGGTCGCTGTTTTTGCGTGTCGTCGTGAGGCACTGATTGTCTTTGATGGTGCTGAGTACGATGGCGTTCGCTGAGATTGAGCTTTCAACGCTGTCCATCCCTAATGCCACACCTAAACGACTGGAAAGCTCTTCTACAAGGGCGCTTTCGGCGCCGTGTTGCAACAAGAAAAGCCCACATTGAATGCAGAGGCGGGTGACTTCGCGCTGCGGGTTGACATCTGTCGACATGCCTGGCCTATGTAAGATGAAAAGCGACGGCGGTCGCTGAAATTTTAACATCCCCCATTTTTAACATATGCCGACCCCTGTACTCAGGCGCACCAGATCAACATTTAGCGTAATAACGCATTTCGCACACTTTTTCGGCGAAATATGAGCTTGTCCGCACTTTGAGTGAGACTTTCGAAAAGTGCACGTTTTAGACAGATATTGGCCTTCTTTTTCTCTCTGTGGACGCTAAAAATGCACGAATGAGCATTTGTTAAACATAAAAACAACATTCATGTAACGTTTTATTAGAGAGCATATCTTATGAAAACTCAGGTCGTGATAATCGGTGCTGGCCCGTCGGGTTTGTTGTTGGGGCAATTGCTGCACAATGCAGGTATTAGCAATGTGGTGTTAGAAAGACAAACCCCGGAGCACGTACAGGGGCGAATTCGGGCGGGTATCCTGGAAAATGGCACCGTAGATTTGCTGCGTGAAGCCGGGGTCAGTGAAAGAATGGATGCCGAAGGGCTGGTCCATGAAGGCGTGGAGTTTTTGGTAGATGGAAAACGTATTCCGGTTGCGCTAAAAGAGCTGACCGGTGGCAAAACGGTGATGGTGTACGGCCAGACCGAAGTGACGCGTGATTTGATGGACGCACGCCGCAAAACCTCAGCGCCGACGATGTACGGTGTCAGCAATGTACAATTATTTGATGTGAAAAGTGATTCGCCGTATGTCACTTTTGAAAAGCAGGGCGAAACCTACCGCATTGATTGCGATTACATTGCCGGATGTGATGGTTTTCATGGTGTTTCACGTAAAGCGATTCCGGCAGAGATTACTCGCGAGTATGAACGGGTTTATCCCTTCGGCTGGCTCGGCTTGTTATCTGACACGCCACCAGTAAATCACGAGCTGATTTATGCCCATCATCAACGCGGATTTGTGTTGTGTAGTCAGCGCTCACTAACCAGAAGTCGCTACTATTTGCAGGTTCCTTTAAGCGATAGCGTTGACGCCTGGCCGGACGAACGCTTCTGGGATGAGCTTAAACAGCGGTTGCCAAAAGAATTGGCGGATAAGTTAGTGACTGGTCACTCACTCGAGAAGAGCATCGCACCGTTACGCAGTTTTGTGGTTGAACCGATGCAGTATGGCAACCTTTTCCTGGTGGGAGATGCAGCGCACATCGTACCGCCAACCGGAGCCAAAGGGCTAAACCTGGCCGCCTCTGATGTGAATTATCTGTTCCGGATCTTATGTAAGGTGTACCACGAAGGGCGAACCGATTTGCTGGAAACCTATTCACCTATGGCGTTGCGCAGGGTGTGGAAAGGTGAGCGTTTTAGCTGGTTTATGACTAATCTCCTGCATGATTTTACAGGAATGGATGCGTTTGACCGCAAAATGCAGCAGGCAGATCGTGAGTATTATCTGACCTCACGCGCCGGATTGACGACTATCGCCGAAAACTACGTCGGTTTACCGTTCGAGCCCGTTGAATAAACTACACTTATTCACTATTAGTCTGTGGATCTTATGCTTAAAAAGAGGACGTAATGAATCTGAATGCCAGTATTCCGGTATTTAAACTATATGGTGAAAGCCGGAACTGGCCTGCAGCAGATTTGCTGCATTGCGAATCGATTCAAAGCCGCAGCAGCCTTTATGAATGGCACATTCGCATTCATCAGCATGCGGATTTGGTTCAATTACTTTATTTGCACAAAGGTGAGGTGGAGATAGATATTGAAGGCGTTAAGCATCATGTGCGACAGGCGTGTATTCAGGTGGTACCTGCGTTGTGTGTGCACGGTTTTAAATTCTCACCGGGGACTCAGGGTTATTCGCTTTCGTTTTCAGCTCCGTTAATCGCCCAGTTTGAGCAGCAATTTGGCCGCCCTTTACAGGTACTTAAGCAGGCGGCGTGTGTGCCGGTGAAAGGCTCGAACAGGCAAATTAATACACTGTTTAGTACCTTACAAAGTGAGTATGAAGGCGCGGGGGAAGCCCGTGACATGATGCTGCATTCATTAATCAGCGCGCTTTTAGTTTGGCTCAATCGGCAATGTGCTCCGGTACCAGGCAGCAGTTCGCGTGTCGAGCGAAAACGGGCGGTGATTCATCAATTTAATCAACTGGTTGAGTGTCATTATCGTGAACAGTTGCTGGTCACGCATTATGCCAGCGTAATCGGTTTATCAAGTGTGCACCTGAATACCCTGTGCCATGAGTTCTATGGCTGTAGCGCTCTGAATGTCCTGCATCAACGCGTGTTGCTCGAAGCCAAACGCAGGTTGCTGTATACCAGCATGACGATCAGCCAGATCTCTGATTATCTTGGCTTTAGTGATGCGACCTATTTTTCGCGTTTTTTCCGCCGTTATACGGGTACGACGCCAAAGGATTTTCGTCAACATCCGATGCGTGAATTGAAAGCGTCTTTAATAGAAGGAAGGTAATTGTTTAATTAAATTTAAATCGTTATTTAGTCACACTGACTATTATTTTGTAGTTTGTAGGTTATTTGTAAATAATATCATAACTTGAAATATTATTTCATCATAAAACACTCCTTCTAATTTAAATTTCCATCTGAATAAACTATTGTATTTTTGTTGTTCAAAGCACTTATATGTTTAATGTATGAGTGAATCATCGGTCATATTTTAAATAATATGAATGCATTAATCAAAGGAATGATATGGAAAACATTATTAGTACAAATAGTTTACCTGGAAAAATAATGGTGGTTGTACCCTGCGTGTTAACGGCAGCAGGAATTGTACATCGATTAAAATCCATGCCAAAAATTCATAAATTAGTGAGCAATATCAAAAGGATTGATGAGGCTTATGGAGAGGTATTAAAAGCCACGGACTCACTTGTTATCTTGAATATTAGCGAGTCATCTACTCAACTCGCTGAGGAGATAAAGTTTATTAACTGGTGCCGTACAGTGCAACCTGGCGCTGCAATTGTTGCTTACACACGAAATCATAAACTTAGCGTGTTGAATTATATTTCTGCTTTGGGTGCGCGGGTGATTATTTCTCAATACGAGTCATCCTCAACATTCACCGATTTAATTATAAAGTCTTTTTCCTCCAGATCGATGCTTTCCAGCCCGATGATCAAGAATATTCTGGATACGAGAATTTCAGGTGAACTGACGGTATGCGAAGTTCAGGTAATAGGGCAGTTATTTCTTGGGCACAACGTCAGTCAGGTTGCTCAAAGTTTAGGACGCGATATCAGAACGGTGAGCGCACATAAAAGACATGCGATGGAAAAACTCGGCCTTCAGTGTGAGAAAGATCTCCATGTCCTGGGTTGCGCACTGCTAGGAAAGTGAAAGTTTTAAAAGGAGATAAATATGCAGGAAAGCAAAGCAAAGGTCTTTTTGCGTAACCCATTTTGCCGCGCGTTAGTTGTTAGCAAGCGGCCAATGATGAGAGAAGGCCTTCAGTTTATGATGAAGGAACGCGCTGAGAAATCATCGCTCATTCTTTGTGAAAACTATTTAGATATCAGGCCAGAAATATTGCTGCAGATCGATGTGGTGGTTATTGAACTGGATAGCACGTTGCAGGAAATCTTCGAAGCCTGTGATTTCTTCAACCAATTACAAAATCAGCACCGGCAAGTGGAGTGGGTTTTCACGCTTCCCGTGAACTTGGTGAATATTGCCATTGAACGGTTGTTGACGGCCAAAACAGCATTGCTTTCTTTACATGAACCGATGAGCCGTATTATCGAACATGTCTTTAATAGCGGTGGTCAAACCGAAAGAATTAGCCGGCTTCTTTTGCAAGAAAAAGCGGTTAATACGTCCGATATTACGGTGACGAATGCCAATTTAACTTTTTCAGAGCGTCGTGTTCTACGGCTGCTTAGCAAAGGGTGGCAACTGACCCAAATTGCGACTCTGCTCGAGAAAAGTTACAAAACCATCAGTGCACAAAAGAGCAGTGCTATGCGCCGCCTGATGCTGAAAACGGACGCCGAAATGTATGCATGGATGATCAGTGTACATGGGATGCAGGAGCTGAATTTGCCTCCGTATCACCAGGGGATATGAAGAAAGTTAGTGATGACTGAGGTTCGCTAGTGCGTCCTCAGTCATCTGATTATTGGCAGACATCGACCCAAAGTGCAGCTGTGAGTTCAGCCAGACGAGCCGGGGAAATACGCACTGCGCTATGAATCGCTCCTGCTGCGGGTAAAACTTCTTCGTACTGTTTTAGTGAAATATCACAGTAAACCGTTAACGGATTTTCCAGGCCAAACGGACAAACCCCGCCTACCGGATGACCTGTCCAGATAACCACTTCATCGCTGCTGAGCATGCGGGCTTTTGCCCCTAAAGCCGCTTTGAGTTTTTTATTATCCAGGCGTGCGTCACCTTTCGCGACAACCAACACGACTTGATCCTTAACTTTCAACGACAATGTTTTAGCAATTTGGCCCGGTTCAACGTTATGGGCCATGGCTGCCAGAGCAACGGTGGCGGTGCTTTGGTTTAATTCTATGATGTCGATATCCGGGGCGTTTTCGGCAAAGAATTGCCGGACTGACTGCAGGCTCATGCTTTTCTCCCATTCTTGGCCGCAAATAATTTGGCATAAGGCTGTGCTATATGTAAACCAGTGAACGCATAATTTCTATGTGTCATGAATACATACCGTCAATAGCCAATGCTGTGATGTGAAATAGCTAAACAACTCAAAGTTTCAGTGATTTCTGGATCTTCTTCACAATCACTGCAACCGGTTTCAGTAACCGGTTGCAGAGTAAGAAAAGGCGATGAATACTGAAACGGTCACACACCTGTACCCAATAATAAGAGCAGCCTATGAAACCTATTTTTTTATGCTGTGCCACTGATGCCCCTGCCAGTGTTTTAGACATTAAAGCTATATCTAAAAAGGTCCCGGCTACGGGGATCAATTATATAAATTACGGATTGTTACGCGGCGATATTCTTCCCGCTGTAACATTCGCGTTGAAAGCCTGACAGGAGCACTGCTATGTCATCGAATCATGCCGCTTTTAATCTGATCTTTCGCTTCGTAGAAAACTACGTGAGTCCCGTCGCGGGAAGAATTTCATCACAACGCCACGTTATGGCGATTCGTGATGGGTTTATTTCTGCGATGCCATTCATGATTGTCGGTTCGTTCCTGCTGGTCTTCGCCTATCCGCCTTTCTCGCCAACCACCACCTGGGGCTTTGCTCGTGCATGGCTGGATATGGCAAAACAGTTTGAAGGGCAAATTCTGACGCCGTTTGATATGACGATGGGCATTATGTCTATCTACATTTGTGCGGCGATTGCCTATAACCTCGGTAAACATTATATGAAGTCGCACGGCCTGGATCCGTTCATGTGTGCGATGCTTTCGCTAATGGCATTCCTGCTGGTGGCGGCTCCGAAAACCAAAGGTGTGATGCCGATGGATAGCCTGGGCGGGACGGGGATCTTTACCGCGATTCTGGTGGCGGTTTACTGTGTTGAAATGATGCGCTTCCTGAAAGCGCACAATATCGGGATCAAGCTGCCGGACCAGGTTCCACCAATGATCAAAAACTCCTTTGATCTGCTGATTCCGGTGCTGGTTGTGGTTCTGACACTCTACCCGCTGAGCCTGCTGATTCAGTCGCAGTTCGACATGTTAATCCCGCAAGCGATTATGTCGGTGTTTAAACCTCTGG
>Ga0105244_10000764_pt1 | contig 27477 bp, 29 predicted proteins | sample KBSM44metaG_FD_80423 | JGI IMG/M metagenome (GOLD analysis project Ga0105244, IMG submission 80423) | Miscanthus rhizosphere microbial communities from Kellogg Biological Station, Michigan, USA - KBS M4-4 metaG | ecosystem: Host-associated > Plants > Roots > Rhizosphere > Soil | place... | reverse complement strand
ATCTCCCGCAGATCAAACAGATATCGCAAATTATAATGCTAAAAAGAGCTGCTCAATCTCCTAAATCTGTGAGAGACCATCAAAAAATTATACTGATCCTTCATAATCCACTTCCCTTTCCAAAATAATCTGGTTTTTACTTACCGAAACCAATATCTTATCTCCTGCCTGAAAACCACATTGCTGTACCCACTTCCCTGCAATTCTTATTTCGGGGAAGTACACTATTTTGCCATACGCTCTTGAAAACGATTTGAGGAAAACCGTAAGGTTACGATTATGCAGTTCATTATATTTGCTGCTGTTCATTCTTCTTTTTCTTTTCATCTTTGTTTTTTTTACAAATCAAGGCATAATCAGAAGGATAAACCAGTTGAGTATAGAATATTTTATTCAGAAAGAGGGATATTTTAGAATAGTATTTATTTTAAAACAGAGCTTCATTTTTTTGTTCTAAAGCTTTATATTTGTTATTATGAGTTACACAGATATGCAAAATAAAAAAATACACCAAGGGAGAAATATAAAGCGTTTCCGCGAAATGCTTGGCATCAAACAGGAAGCATTGGCTTTTGAACTGGGCGATGACTGGAACCAGAAAAAAGTTTCTCTTTTAGAACAAAAAGAAACCGTAGAATCTGATATTCTGGCGCAGGTTGCACAAATTTTGAAAGTTCCTGCAGAAGCAATTGAGAATTTTGATGAGGAACAGGCGGTGAATATTATTTCTAATACTTTCACAAGTAATGATACATCAACTTTAAATGCAATAAATGTACAGCCGACTTTTAATCCTCTTGATAAGATGGTGGAGCTTTATGAACGTATGCTTGAACAACAGAAGGAGATGATTGAAAAATTGGAGAGGTTGATTGAGAAAAAATAATAAAAAATGGCTGAACTTTCAGATTTAATAAGTAGACTCAAATATTGAACCTCACTTATCATTTTCGTATTTGCCCTATAAATATGAAAATAAAATTTTTGGTATCTTTCAAATATTAGAATGTTCCAATCCTCCTTATATGATGAAAAAAGCTAGTGGGAAATTAAATTTAGGAGATTCATTTATTAGAAAAGGTTCACACCAGACAAGGCTAACTAGAAAAGATATTGATTATTATGAAAGTAGACGAAATAAGGTGAGTATTTCAGATGAAAATATTAACATCTCATTTGAAGAAAACAAAATTTCCCATACTTTTCTTATTAATAAAAAAAATATTAAAAATTTTGATAAAGAAAGAAGCTGGGACTTAATAAAAATTAAGAATCAAATATCTCAAAATGAAGTCACAAATCCACTTCATTATCTTGATCCTAATACAATAAAATTAAATCGATATAAAGAAGAATTAGAAAGTTATTATGAACAAGAAACAAATGCTATTAAATTTAATTTTTATATTCATAATAAGAACTCTCAATTTTTAAAAAATGTATCTATTAAAATCATTATTGAAAAAAATTAGAGTATAAAATACTAGACAAAATTTATACAAAACCTAACATTATTTATTCAATCTCTCCATTACTTTCGCCAGAAATAAAAAATTCAGATAAAGTTAAAAATTATCCAGATGTTAAAATAAATGAAAACAAATATATAATTTCTGATGAAGTAGAATATGTAAAGCATCATATACCAACTAAGGGGTTATCAGTTCCTCTACAAATAATTATTAATAATCAAAATGATGATACTTTAATAAATTTTCAAGTAAGTATTTTTGCAGAAAATTTACCAAACCCTATTAATTATAATTTGGAACTAAGAGTACAATCTCAAAGAGAGAAAAAATGATCAATAAAAACTTACTCAAGTATTATTTACATAACAAAATGGAGAACTTAATGCTCTCCATTTTTCTTTTAAAAAGCATACTTACAAATAATTAATATAAATTTTTAACAAAAAAACTTGCGTAGCTAAATAACTACACATATATTTGTAGTCAAATAACTACACAATGAATTTAAGAAGAGATGTATTTCAGGCGATAGCAGATCCTACAAGACGATCTATATTGATGTTGGTGGCGGCACAGTCGATGACAGCGGGAGCCATTGCTTCTAATTTTGATACGGCGAGACCTACCGTTTCAAAGCATCTCCAGATCCTTACAGAATGTGAACTGCTGAGATCTGAACAAAACGGCCGAGAAATAATCTATCACCTAAATCCCAATAAAATGAAAGAAATAGCCGATTTTATAGAACCTTTCCGCAAAATGTGGGACGAAAAATTCAACAAGCTAGAAAGTGTGATGAAAGCGTATCAGAACAATAATGATAAGAGACAGTAGACGTCTAAGTTTAAATTGGGAACATCATTGTCAATAGTGAATTTTGCTTTGCAAGTGAATGGTGAATTTTTTAATAGAGTTAGAACGTCTATCTTTAATTTTAAGCATCAACGAAATAAACTTGCAACAAAAGCAACCAGCAACCAGTAACCAGTAACTTAACTAAAAACTTTAAACCTTGAACGCTTGTACTTTCCCACTCTAATACTCTCAAACCCAAGAAACCCTCAAACACCAACATCATGGAACTTAAAACAAAAATCCACGCGGAAGACGGCAAACAGGAAATTTTCATTATCAGAGAATTTGATCTTCCTGTAGAGTTGCTTTTCAAAGCGTATACAGAAGCAGAACTTTTCGAGCAATGGATGGGAACTAAGGTGACTAAATTCGAAAATAAACAACACGGCAGTTACCGTTTCGAAACGCTAAACCCTCAGGGCGATGTGGTTTTTAGTGCCAATGGAACGATTCATGACATTGTTCAGAATGAGAAAATTATAAGAACTTTCCAGATGGAAAATACGCCTTTTCCGGTTCAGATTGAGTTTTTAGCATTTGAAAAGTTAACGGATACCACCAGCAAGATTACCATCCAAACCATCTATAAATCTGTAGACTTCAGAGATCAGCATCTGAAAATGCCATTCTCCCAGGGCATCAATATGGCGCATAACCGTTTACAGGAATTATTAGGTGGCAGGTAGCAGATAAAAGATAATAGAGGAAAAGATGAGGGACATGGATACCATAGTTTAAATTGTGAAAATCAATGTCAATAGTGAATTTTGCTTTGCAAGTGAATCGTCAATGATCAGGGAAAGAGCAACAACTTTAAATGTTAAACCTTGAACCCTTATACTCTCCAACCCTCTTACACAAGAAACCCTCAAACCCAAAACATATGAATCCAAAAGTTAATTTTTTCTTCGAAAATGCCGGACAATGGCAGGAAGAATTTGAAAAATTAAGAGCAATTGCTCTAAGCACAGAACTTGCAGAAGATGTAAAATGGGGATGTCCATGTTATACGTATGAAGGGAAAAATATTTTCCTGATCCACGGTTTTAAAGAATATTGTGCCCTTCTTTTCTTTAAAGGAGCGCTGATGAAAGATCCGGACAACATTTTGATTCAGCAGTCCAAAAACGTTCAGGCTGCAAGACAGATCCGCTTCACGGATGCAGCACAAATCAATGACTTGGAGGAAGTTCTTCGTTCTTATATGTTTGAAGCTGTTGAAATTGAAGAATCAGGTGCTAAAGTGGAAATGAAGAAAACAAAAGAGTTCGAAATGGCTGAAGAATTTCAAGAGAAATTGGATCAAAACCCAGCATTACAGGAAGCTTTCAAAGCATTAACTCCGGGAAGACAAAGAGCTTACCTACTCCACTTTTCTTCTGCCAAACAGTCCAAAACCCGTGAAGCCCGCATTGAAAAATGTATTCCACAAATCATGGACGGAATAGGATTAAACGACTAATGATAAACACAACAAATCATGAACACACCACAACCCTCACAAAAAAGAACAAAAATCATCTATTGGATATTCACCCTCTGGATGGCACTGGGAATGGTTTCCACAGCCATTGTCCAACTTATGAAAAACAAAGATGAACTGGCCAATTTTACCAACCTCGGCTACCCTTCTTATCTGATGACCATCATTGGAGTATGGAAAATTCTGGGCGTTATTGCCCTACTGATTCCTAAGCGTCTGATCCTGAAAGAATGGGCCTATGCAGGATTTTTCTTTGTCATGTCAGGAGCTGTAATCTCTCATCTTATTGTGGGTGATACCGTTGGCAGAACATTTCCGGCCGTATTATTATTGGTGCTGGTCCTTATTTCATGGTATTTCAGACCTGCAGACAGAAAAATCACCATTACTGATTAATCATTATTAAAAGTCAGAAATTTTATCGCAGATAAAATCCTTGCGCCCTTAAACAAGTCATTGTTAATAAAATTTGCGTCTTTGCGATTTCCAACAACACCCATCAACATAACAAAAAAATTTGACATGAAAAAGAAACTCACCCAGGAACAAATCAACGAACTTTTAAAAACACTAAAAGCCCGTTTTGAAAAAAATATGAACCGTCATAAGGATCTGAAATGGGAAAAAATCCAGCAAAAACTGGAAGCCAGCCCTGAAAAAATCTGGTCTTTATACGAAATGGAAACTACAGAAGGAGAACCAGATGTAGTAGATCATAATAAAAAAACGGATGAATATTCCTTTGTAGACTGCTCTCCGGAAAGTCCAAAACGCAGAAGTTTATGTTATGATTATCAGGCCTGGGATGCCAGAAAAGCCAATAAACCTGAAAGTAATGTCATTGATACCGCTTCTGAAATGGGTATTGAACTTTTGACAGAAGAACAATACCGTCATCTTCAGGAATTGGGAAAGTTTGATCAAAAGACTTCAAGCTGGATCAAGACACCACCTCAAATACGAGAGCTTGGAGGCGCTCTTTTCTGTGACAGACGATACAACACTGTATTCACCTATCACAATGGTGCAGATTCTTATTATGCAGCGAGAGGATTTAGGGGATTATTAAAAATATAAGGGAGAATTATTTACTGGGATCTCTCAACCAGGGAGATTCCACACTCCAGAAAATAATATTAATACCAAGATAGTTTTCAGCATATTCTGTAAATTCTTCTTTGGTAAAAGGTTTTTTGGTTTTCGGATTTTTATAAGTAAGAGTCGGTTCCTGAACGGCCATGGCAACAAGAGAAAGCTTTCCTTTGTATTGATTAAAAAAGGGATAAGAGTTTTTCATCTGGCCTTTTTTATTGGGAACAATATCAGGTCCTCCCAGCCCTATATTATTTTTATAAGCAAAATCAAACAATCTGGACATGTATTGATGATCATTATCCCACTCACAGGGAAAAAAATTGACATATTGCAATACATTGGATTGGCGGAAAGCATTTTTCGCAAACTTCAGATTTTCTAATTCAGCCTGAAAATAGCGGTCACAGCTAAAGCCTGTTTTATCTGCTTTCATTTCTATATCTATGGATGTTTCAGGAAGATTAATCCCTTGAATTTTGCCGTCAAACTTCTCCGCCAGGGCTCCTATAAGCTTCTGGAATCTCATTCGGACAGCAGGATTCCATTGTTGGGTAACCCATCCGCTTCCCACAGGTTTATTCTCCCCAGGGTTATCATATTGAGGAACCAGTCCTCCCGTGTACTCTTTATCATTCAAAAGATAGTCAGGAATATATCTTGCCTGTGGCTCAAAAAACCTGTCCTGAAGCTGAATAAATAATTTTCTGTTGATGGAAGTTAAATACTCCAGATCTTTTTCAATAACAGAAAAATCATACACATCTTTTGAAGTTTCCAAAGCTTTCCAGTTATAAACAATCTGTACTCCTCCAATATCCTGGCGAGTAATCATTTTTTCTATGTGCTTAAGGTCTCCCGAAGATGTATAAATATAATTCTGAGGAGCTTGCCCTGACATCCAATGTAAACCAAGCATAAATAATCCCAATCCCAGCGCTTTGGTCATCTTTTTCATTACAATCAATTTTGCATAGTCAATCATTTTCCGTGCCTAAATCTGTTTTTCATTTGTAAAGACTTTAAAAATAAGCCTTATTGATCAACATTTTTTTAATATTTAAATAGTATTGTTATTTTTGGAATTCAAAAAATTAATTGTAACAATTCTGGGTATGAAAAAACCATTTATTTTTATATCTATACTCCTATCTACAGTGTTCTACACACAAAAATGCACGGACTTACAGCAAAGTATAAATTCTAATGGTCATTTCAATATCTCTTTTACAGAAAAACTCTTTGATAGTTTCTCTGAAACCATTCCCGAAATAATCAATATAGAAGAAAATAGTCAGGATAATCTTAAGTTATTTCAAAATAAATTCCCGGACATATTTGATGGCAAGTGTTTAAAAATAAATATGAAAGGAGGATCAACAGAATTTTTTTTCTGCGACAAAGATCAAAGAGACCAAATTCCCAAAGACCGCCATAGCACTTTAGGAAAATTTAAACTTGTTTCTATAATAGACGACTTTTATTTTTTTAAGTACTCTGGCTTTGAAATCAGTGGTTACCTAATGTATAATGCAAAGGATCATTTATTTTATACTTTTGTGAGTAAGCCTATAATTTCGCAAGACAAAAAAATCCTTTATTCCTATAATAATGATCATTATGGTTTTGAATTAAATATCTTAACCTTAGATAACTATAATGAATTAACCTATCACTTAAATGGTGATTTTGACATCAAAGATCTTAAGCTCACACAATTAAAAAATACTGACCGTTATTCTATAATAATGAATCTAATACAAAAATTCATAACCAGAGATCAGGATAATAACATTACAGAAACACAGTACTGTGATAGAAAAATAAAAATCAATTAAATATACCAAACTCTATTTTAATTATTTTTTTTCTTAAAATTCCTTTTTGGAGACATTAATTTTCATCATAAAATGATTATCTCTTTATATCCTATTTTTAATATACAAATACTATTGTTATTTTAGCAGAATAGAAATTTGATTTAACAATTAAGGATATGAAAAAATTAATCTTATTGGGCGCTGTATCAGCTTTTTTAATCAATTGCAATAAAAAAACTGAAGCACCGGCTCCCAAAGTGGAAGCAGATACCATTGCTGTAGAAGAACCCGTAATAGATACCCTTGGACCAAAATCTTTCTGTTATATCGGGGTAACAGGAAAAGACAGTGTTTTTGCTTCTATTGATGATAATCTGGGAACCATCACCGGAAAATTATCTTATAAAAACAGTGAAAAAGACAGCTCAAAAGGTGATGTAACCGGCTTTAAATCAGGAGATACATTGAAACTGACTTACGAATTTACTGCTGAAGGCAAAAAAAGCAAAAGAGATATCTATTTCCTTCAAAAAGATAATGCTTTAACAGAAGGAATTGGTGATCATAAAGAAGAAGACGGACAGTCTAAATATTCTAACGAGAATAAAATAAGCTATAAAGACGGGCAGAAGTTGAATACTGCAGATTGCAAAGTAGTGAACAAAGCTGTAAAATAACACTCCATTATAAACAAAAAGTTGTCTCAAAAATCAAACTATTTGACTTTTGAGACAATTTTTTTGTTACTATAATTCTCTTTCTATAATTTCAATAAATTGGTTTACCGCTTCATCTCCTGTACTCCATGAAGTAATAAGACGAATGGCAGAAAGATTCTCATCTACTTTTTTCCAGACATAGAACTCAAAATTCTCGGATAACACTTCAATAAGATGATGATTCAGAATAGGAAAAATCTGATTGGTATAGGTATCGGAAAGAAAAGTAATCCCTTTATTCTGCAAAGCATTTTTAATTTTCATGGCCTGCTGATTGGCGTGTCGGGCCAGATCAAAATACAGGTTGTCTTTCATCAGTTCCATAAATTGAATTCCCAGCAGTCTTCCTTTTGCTAATAATGCTCCTTTTTGTTTGATATTAAAAGCGAAATCTTCCTGCAGCACAGGATTATTAATCACAATCGCTTCACCAATCAACGCACCGTTTTTAGTTCCTCCAAGATAGAAAACATCGGTAAGAGCAGCCACTTTCTCCAGGGTAAGATCACTGATTTCCGCTGTGAGGCCATGTCCCAGCCTGGCTCCATCCATAAACAGATATAATTTATTCTCCTTACAAAATGCAGAAAGCTCTTCCAGTTCTTTTGCCTGATAGATGGTTCCCAGCTCTGTAGAATTGGAAATATAAACCAATTTGGGCATTACCTGATGGGGAACATTACGATGTCCTTCTAAAATCGGGATAATATCTGATGGTTTTATCTTACCATCTTCGGTTTCAATGCTCAATATTTTATGACCTGTAGCTTCGATGGCACCGGTTTCATTATTCAGGATATGTCCGGGAGCGGCAGAAATTACACATTGATAAGGTTTCAAGATGGCAGAAATAACAATTAAGTTAGCCTGCGTTCCTCCTGAAACTAAAAAGACTTCCGAATGTGGGTTGTTGATTTTTTCTTTGATTAATGTCTTCGCTTTTAATGAATACTCATCTTCTCCATATCCGGCCTGCTGATCAAGATTATACTGTAAAAGAGCCTGTAAAATATTAGGATGGCATCCTTCAGAATAATCGTTTTTGAATGAAAATTTCATAGAGTAAAAGTAAAAAAAGTTAAAATAACAAGAGCTAACTTTTCATTTTATTTTGTTAGATTTGTATTGAAAATCATCTAACATTTTGAAAACAACCCTAACAGAAGAGAATTACCTGAAAGCTTTGTTTCATTTAGTTGACAATGAAGGAAAGGTTACGATTAATGAGCTCAGTAAATTTTTAAATGTAAAAATGCCGAGTGTTAATAACATGATGAAGAAATTTGCCGAGAAAAAGTGGGTCATTTATGAGACTTACAAACCACTAATCGTTACAGAAAACGGAAGACGTGAAGCTGCTTTGGTGGTTCGTAAACACAGACTTACCGAAATGTTCCTGGTTAAAAAAATGAATTTCGGCTGGGAAAACGTTCATGAGATTGCAGAACAGCTTGAGCATGTACATTCTCAAATCTTTTTTGATAAAATGGATGAAATTCTGGATCATCCTAAATTCGATCCCCACGGGGAACCTATTCCTGATAAAGACGGTAATATTATCGCTCAGGATCTGCAAAAGCTGAGCCATTGTGAACCTGGTGAAGATGTTACTTTCGCTTCGGTGACGCTTTCTGATGACGCCTTCCTTACTTACCTGAATGACAGAAAACTGCTGCTTAATACCAAAGTAAAAATCATTAAAATTGAAAGTTTTGATAAATCAATGACCATAGAAATTGAGGGTAAAACAGAAATTTTAAGCAAAAAAGCGACTGAAAAAATATTGGTTAAGAAATAAATCCTTACCACTGAAAAAATAAACCTTACAGACTTTAAAAGCCTGTAAGGTATGATATTCATACAGATCTGCATTTAGTCCATTCCTCAAACTGTTAAAAAACGGTTAAACTCTCCTCCCCTGAATACCCAAAAATTAATTTTTAGTTAGGTTTGCAAAACAATCTACAGAATTTGTCTTTTCCGACAAATAAAAATCTTTAATTATTACTCAAAAAAATTATGAAAAAAAGCCTTTCTTTTTTTATTATTTCGATGCTATTAAGTCCATTGGCCAATGCTCAAACCACTCAGGTAAGAGATTTTGTGATTGAGCCACAGATTAAGCCTAATTTTTATATTTACAAAACTTTCGGAGTATTCGGAGGAAAAGAATATTCTACGAATGCCGTTTATCTGGTGACCAAAAAAGGAGTTGTTTTGTTCGATGTCCCATGGCAGAAAACACAATATCAAAGCCTGCTGGATACCATCCAAAAACGCCATAATCTGCCTGTTATTGCGGTGTTTGCTACCCATTCACATGAAGACAGAGCCGGAGATTTGAGCTTTTATAATAACAAAGGAATCAAAACATACGCAACTGCCAAAACCAACGAATTATTGAAGAAAGAAGGAAAAGCTACTTCTACTGAACTTATAGAAACAGGAAAAACGTACCGCTTTGGCGGTGAGAAATTTGTAGTGGATTTTCTTGGTGAAGGACACACTGTTGACAATGTAGTGGTATGGTTTCCACAATACAAAATACTCGACGGAGGGTGTCTGGTAAAAAGTAAAGCAGCTGTTGACCTTGGCTACACCGGAGAAGCCAATGTTGCCCAATGGCCAAAAACCATGGAAAAACTGAAATCCAAATACGCCCAGGCCACGCTGATTATTCCGGGACATGATGAATGGAAAGGTGGCGGACATGTAGAGCACACTCTTGATCTTCTGAATAAAAAATAAAATGGTAGAGCCCTGGCGAATGCCAGGGCTCTACCATTTTAAACCACATTTTAAAGGTTTATATTTTCTAAAAGCTTTGACACTTTTTCAATTTCTTCGATCGTATTGAAGTAATGAGGAGATAAACGGATTGCATGGTCTACATTTTTAGAGGTAAAATCAATTAAGGCGTCCTCTCTGCGGTTTTCCTTAAAAAATACCTTATGATCACTCAGAATCTTATGGATCTTTTCAACCTTTCCATCGGCCTGACAAAAAGTAACAATACTGCTTAATCTATTTCCTTTATCCAAAATTCTAAAACCATTATTCTGCAGGTTGATTCTTAAAGTATCTGCCAACGTACGGTTGTAATGCTCAATTTGATCCATTCCAATCGTATTGGCATAGCGTAAAGCTTCTGCAAATCCCAGTAAAGCAGCATAGGGTCTTTCAAAAAGTTCAAATCTTTTGGCTGTATCATTGAGCTGATAATCATCAAACGCCGTCCATCTAGCTCCAATACTATCTAAAAACAGAGGATACATTTTCTGGTGTAAGGCTTTATCAGAAACATACAAAAACCCTGTTCCTCTCGGTCCCCGCATAAATTTCCTTCCGGTTGCCGTCAGAAAATCACAATGGATTTTTTCAACATCCACCACAATCTGTCCCACAGACTGGCAGGCATCCACAAGATAAAGGACATCATATTGTTTACACAACCTTCCTACTCCTTCTATATTCTGAATCAATCCGGAATTGGTAGGAATATGGGTAACCGCTATTAATTTGGGATGATGTTTTTTGATTAAATTTTCAAAATCCTCAAGATCGAGCTCATGATCAGGCAGATTGGCAACCCTGATGATTTCAACATGATATCTTTTCTGCAAAGAAATAAAAGCAATCTGATTGGAGATATAATCATCATTGGTGGTAATAATACAATCTCCTTCTTTAAAAGAAATGCTGGATAAAGCTTTTGCATATCCATCTGTAGAGCTGCCTACAAATGCGATATTGGAAGGTTTGGTATTAATAAGTTTGGCGGCTTCTTCATAAAACTGACTGATAAGACCGGTATTTTGCACTGCAGCAGCATAACCTCCAAGTTCCTGTTCTTCATATAAAAACTTAATAGTGGCCTCTACAACAGGCTTCGGCATTAATGATGACCCTGCACTGTTTAAAAATATCTTATCCGAACATCCCGGAGTATCCTGTCTTATAACCTCTAAATTCATTTTATCAATCCTTACAACAAATTTACTTTTATTTTTTTTCTATATACGCCTATAAAAAATCCCGAATTTTCATCCGGGACTCTATTTTTACTCAATGATTTTAATCTAAAACACTCCAACCTCTTTTAGGATTCGTGTTGGTAGAAACTTCCTGCTCATTAACGATGATATTTTCTTTTCTCTGACCAATGTAATCAAGCTCACTCAGTTTAGAGAAAATGATTTCAAGGCTTCTCAACATCTGTTGAATGTAAAGCAATGGCTCACCACAGTTATGGTGATCGTAATTGGTTTCTGCAACAATAGAAAGCTGGTTCAGTAAAGTATGAGGGGCAATTTCGCTCCACTCAAGGCTGTAGTTCAGCATTTCTTCCAGCTCAGCAGGAACAAGAAGCTGTGTTGAGTTGTATAAATGAAGTGCCAGTCTTGCAAAAGATTCAATCAAAAATACAGGCGGTTGCCAAGGGGTAATATTTCTAAACTGGAAATACATATCTCCAAAAGTATTCACCATGGTAGTACACAAAAACTTAACGTTTTGGGCTAAAGCTGTATTTTGGTTTTTATGGGATGCTTTCTGAATAATTTTAAAAGCATACTGCTGAAGGTTTCCGATAGACTTCGCATAGCTGCTGTAGTAATCTACCAAAGCCGGATGACTCTGTACAGAAGTACAAGGCGGAATAAAATTCGAATCAACCTGAGCAATATTTCCTTTTAAATCTACCTTACCAATAATAAGATAATTTCCTCCTGAATAGCTGCTGTTCAAAGACGTTACAGGAAGCAGTTCAATATGGTGATTAGGCTGTGCACTTGGGTGGCGCGGCGGAATTTCCTCAGGATCAATATCCCCAAAAGGAACTTTATCAAAAGGATTTACAGAGATTAAGATATAATAGTCTCCATCTGCCTGCTCTTCATTCATTGATTTCGCCAATGATTTTACGCTGATTCTCCTGTCTGTCAGCTCAATACGGTATCCTGCCATCGTAACAGCGCTGCAACGCTTAATGACAAGCTGTACATCGTTGGTTGCCGTGTTATGAACATCAAAAATGGTACGGTCTGTAAATTCATTGGAAATGGGCAAAAGTCCGTAGTTATATGTAGTAATTCCAAGGGAATTGGAATCTCTGATGGTATCAATTAAGAAATTATCCTGATCATTAAGGTGCCTCTGGGAAACCTTCATCCCATCCACCCAATTGATTGCAAAATGTTTAATAGGCTGTATCATGTTTAATACTTTTTAATTTTTGTGTTTATGATTTTCTTGTGACTCCCTCCTCTTCATGCTGAATAACTCTCTTACAAATCACCACTTCATTTTCAGAAATGCTGTTTGTCGTAATGTCGTGGTCGAAATCTATATATTTTCTAAAGCTGAAAAACGATTTTTTAGTATAAAAGATCCAGTAATAAGGCTCATTTCCTTCGTCTGAAAGATGAATAATTGAACCTGGATTTTTATGGTTGTAATCATCCACTACTCTGTAGAACCAATCTCCGAAAGTAACTCCTGTCGGAAGTGTCTTCGCTTTAATTCTGAAACGGTTGGTATCTTCTAATTTTTTGCTCAGTTCAACATTCAGTACCATTAATCTGTCAAAATCTGCTCCTTCAAAATCAGGCAGTTTCTGTTCCGGTGAATATCTCCAAGTTTTATAAATATCAAAAGGAATGCTGATAAACTGGATATAGCAGTAGTAAAACACCATGGGAACCACAAAGATGACCATACTTGTTGCTGCCATTACCGCATATCCTGTTCCTTTGCTCATCCAGTTAAAAATCAGGGTAAAAAGATATCCTCCCAAAGCTATGCACGTTAATGAAAGTATAGATTCAAACAGAATACTCATAGCCAGAGAATCGATATGCTTTTTGAAATATTTATGCAGCAGATTCACATGAATAATCCCAAAAATAAGGTAGATGATCTGTGCAATGAGATACCAGTATGGGTTAAAAAGATTTCCGGCAAATCCAAAAACGCCCGGGATAGCCAGGCATAAACTGCACAGCAATACGTATATAATAATGACTTTAATTTTTATCGCAGGTTTATTTCTCCTGATTACACCGAGTATAACCATCATAATAATTGCGATTAAAGGCATTAAGATATACCTTAAAAAAATACCTTTTACTGAAGAAATTTCCATTTGTTTCTTTTCGAATTTATACTTTGTTGGTAGTTGTAAATATAATAAAATAATTTAGAGGAATGTAGAGTATCCAAGGCGGCTGGCATTTCTTTCCTCATCCTCAAGGCTGAAAGAATATTCCTCTTTTTCTGTGACAAAATTTTCCTCCACATCCACTGTTACCGGAAGAAAATAGTCATACAATGCCTGGAGTACATTTCTGAAAGGACTTCCCGGGATATACTTCTTCATATCTCCGTAAGGAATTGGGCCAATGTTGACCACCCAGTTTCGTTGCCCGTCCATATGAGGTCCACTTGGAATATAGGTTACCCCCAATCGGGAATTTCCTAATAGCATGGAATCATCGTTTTTCTCAATTCCGTCAATAATATTAGGTGAAAAAGTGACTTGTACCGGTACCTGTAGAAATGCAGTCATACATCTTTCAAACCATCTCTTATCTCCTCTGATCTGATGGAAAAACGGTAAAATATGCATAAAGATATAAGCACTCTGCTTGTCCAGCATTTTTATCATAGGCCACAGCTCACTTACCGTGTCCAGTAAAGCATCTGTACTGCTTGTAATGTCAAATTCCGATTCTTTAAGCAAAGCACTGATTTCCGTAAAAAATACTTCCAGTTCAAAAGGACGGAAAAATTTACGGGCATCATCTTCTACCCTTTTCTGCTTTCGGATTTCCCTTACCACAGTATCTACATTCTTTCTTGAAGCCCCAAGAGAAGGTGGATGGAACAGTCCTTCCGGAAGGTAATCGTAAATACCCTCTCTGTAACTCTCTATGGTAAAGACTTCTTCGTCGAATCCTAAATAACTGCTTGAAATACTTTTAATGTCTTTCAGGTAAGCACGGTCGTTTACACCCACCCTTTCTATGAATATATTGCTTACCGCACGGTGGTATTTCAAAAGGTTAACAGCTACAGCTTCAGCCTTAAAGTCTGTCTGCAGCTTATTGTAATGCATATCTACAATATTACTCTCATACATAGTGTTTCCTCTGATTATGACTTGTAAAGATAATATATCTCATAAGTTTGAAAAAGTATTTTAACAACAATTTTATCCTAAAAATAATAATTTATTGACATTAATAGGAATTATTTTCTACAAATTCCGTGAAAATACGGTAAATAGCAAGTTTATTTGCTTTTTCGAATTTAAAATTAACTATTCAGAATCAAGTGTTTAGAATTTGAGATTCAAGGTTCAAGGTTCAAGGTTTAAAGTTCAAGGTTTAAAGTTTAAAGTTTAAAGTTTAAGGTTGTGATAAGGTTTTACTTTTGCTTTTATGTATTATATGAAGAGTTTTATGTCTTTACGCTCCTTACTTTCTATTTTTTCCAAACCTAACATTATTATGTATTTATTTAAATTAAATTTTATTAACATCATCTTATAGAATAAATTCAGGATAATGTATGCTCATTCCGAAAGCGGGCCGTATCTTTGCAGACTGAAAATTGTTATTTAAAATGAAAAGTATTTATTCTAAAATTCTGATTTTAGCATTCATGGCCTCTTCACTTTATTCTTATGCGTGGGGATTAACGGGACACCGAGTGATTGCAGACATTGCACAAAACCACCTTTCCCGCAAAGCAAGAAGAGAGATTAAAAAGATCATGGGAAAAGAGCGTCTGGCGTATTGGGCTAACTGGCCGGATTTTATCAAATCTGATACCACAGGAGCGTGGAAGCAGGCTTCATCATGGCACTATGTAAACATTGATCCGATGGCTGACTTTAAAGCTTTCGAACAAAACCTGAAAGCCCAGGCAGGCCCAAGTCTTTATACTCAGGTCAATACATTGTCCAGCCAGATCAAAGACAAAAACACCTCTGAAAAAGACAGAAAAATTGCTTTAATCTTCCTTATCCACATTATGGGAGATCTTGCTCAGCCCCTACACGTAGGAAGAGCAGAAGATTTAGGCGGAAACAAAATCAATGTTACTTATTTCGGAGAAAAAACCAATTTACACTCTGTTTGGGATGGGAAACTAGTAGATTCTCAAAAATACAGCTACACCGAATATTCTAAGCTTTTAGATATCAAATCTAAAGACGAAGTAGCACAGATTCAATCCGGATCACTGGAAGACTGGTTGTATGATTCTCATAAAATTGCCAACAAAATTTACGAACAGACTCCTAACGATTCCAAGTTATCTTATGACTATCAGTATAAGTTCAATGAAACAATGGAAAGACAGCTTCTATATGGAGGATTAAGACTGGCGAAAGTATTAAATGAGCTTTTTTAGTTACGAATTGCGAGTTTATGGGGTTGATAAACCCAAAATAGCTTAAAATAGTACTCTTAGATATAAAACGGAACTTCGGTTTCGTTTTTTTTTGTTTAGGGTTTAGGGTTTAGGGTTTAGGGTTTAGGGTTTAGGGTTTAGGGTTTAGGGTTTAGGGTTTAGGGTTTAGGGAAATTACAAAATTCTCAAATAAGGTGTGGTCTTTTTGTTATTACTATATATTTTATTTTCAGGCCGGAGCAAACCACAATCAACTGAATACCAGTAATATATATTGTTTTAAAGAAAATTATCATTATTTTAACAGGTTTCTTATCACAAAAAAATAAAAGTTGTGTAACCTTTTTACCTTTTCATACGTATATATTATAGTAACTCTTTTTTGAGGATAAAATAAATGAGACAATTAAAAATCACTAAGCAGGTTACCAACAGGGAAACTGCTTCATTAGACAAGTATTTGCAGGAAATTGGTAAAGTGGAACTGATTACTGCGGACGAGGAAGTAGAATTGGCGCAAAGAATACGTGCAGGCGACAGAGCCGCACTTGAGAAATTAATTAAAGCCAACCTTCGTTTCGTAGTTTCTGTATCTAAGCAATACCAAAATCAAGGTCTTTCTTTACCCGATTTGATCAATGAAGGTAACTTAGGATTAATGAAAGCGGCAAAAAGGTACGATGAAACTAGAGGTTTCAAATTTATCTCTTATGCAGTATGGTGGATCCGTCAATCAATTTTACAGGCATTGGCTGAGCAGTCAAGAATTGTAAGATTACCGTTGAACAAAATTGGTTCTATCAACAAAATCAATAAAGCATACGCTCACCTTGAGCAGGAAAATGAAAGACCACCTTCTCCGGAAGAATTGGCTGAAGTTCTTGACATGAGCGAGGAAGATATCAAAGAATCTATGAAAAACTCCGGAAGACACCTGTCTATGGATGCGCCTTTAGTAGAAGGTGAAGATTCTAATCTTTATGATGTATTACGTTCAGGAGAATCACCAAGTCCTGATAAAGATCTAATGCTTGAATCTCTACAAATTGAGATTGAAAGAGCATTGAATACTTTAACTCCGAGAGAGGCTGATCTGGTAAGATTATACTTCGGACTGAACGGAAAACACCCAATGACTTTAGAGGAAATTGGTGAAACTTTCGATCTTACAAGAGAGAGAGTTCGTCAGATCAAAGAAAAAGCAATTAAGAGACTAAAACACAATACCAGAAGCAAGATTCTTAAATCTTATCTGGGTAAATAATTTTAGCGTTAAAAATTTTATAGGCGGAGTCTGTTTTCAGGCTCCGTTTTTTTATTGTCATTCATCAGTAAACAAATTATTTGTACGCTATAGTATTATGGATGTAACATTTTTCCCCGTTTGTTCAACTAATTAAAATCATGTTCAGTATTCACCTGTGATAAAATTGAAATGATTAATTTTAGTTGCCGTGATATAATGCTGATTTTCAAATCAAACAAAACATACTATGAAAAAAATACTGTTCGCCTCTATTCTGGCTTTATCTCTACTTTCCTGCAGTGAAAACAAATCACGGCAAGCTCCTACCGTAGAAAATGCAGTTGATAATGCAGAATCTTCAGTTTCAGGAGCTATTAAAAAAAATACAAGATACTCTTCACGTGAAGGAAACCTTGTTCATGAAATCTATCAGGAGCTGATAAAAAATGATAAAGCTTTACAGGATCTTGATAAAAGAATAGCAGTTATTAATCAGGAAACAGAGGATGCAATGACTGAATATGATGACGTTATTCAAAAATCTGAAACCTATTATAATGATGCAACGACGCTATCAAATTCAGTAACCGACTCTGTTACCAAGAAACAAATTGAAAAAGAGATAAAAGCAAGCTCTGAAAAATATGATATAAAAACACAAACTATCAGAGACCTCATCACCAAAATAAAAGCTAACAGAAAAACACTTCATGATCAATACGTTGTATTCAAAATCAGAAAAACACTTCCTGAAATTGAAAAGTATCAAAACGCCCATCCTCTGAAAACAGATAGTCTCAATCAATTCATCAATAAGCAGAATGCCTTGCTGGAAGAATTGAAAAAATTAAAATAAACACCATTACCACTCATGAAATATACTACCCAATGGCTTATTGATAAAGCCCGTATCAAGGAACTCGTAGACTTTTTTATTACCCATAAGACAGATTCTTATATTTCCCATGGCGAAATGATGTCCGGCAGAGCTATTGATTCTCATCATTGGAATCCTGATCTTGAAGTAATTCTGACGGAACAGCTCATTACTGATTTTAATTCCGATGGCAGTTCCAAACTGAATATTCTGATTGCTGAAAATGAGAATGGAGAAATTGTGGGAATGATGGTTTTCAATGTAATCAACAGTCCGTTTAAAAAGTATGCGATTCTGGAGGACATGCTTCTGGATCAGTCTGTAAGAGGCCAGTCTCTTGGAAGTAGACTTTTGGAGAAAGCCATTCACGAGTCTAAAAACTGGAACATCAGTTTTATTTTACTGGAAAGCGGAGTCAACAATCACGGTGCTCACAATTTTTTCAGCAGATATGGTTTCAAAAAAGTATCAGAGAGTTATATTTTAACAATTTAAATCAGATGATGTAAAGAGATATCTGTTTCAATAGACAATTAACTGAGATTCTTCACTACATTCCATTTCTTTCAGAATGACATATCTAAGGTAAATGTCTCAAACAATAGCCATCTTTCACAATGTATGTTTTCAAAAAAATAAACCTTATGAACACCATTTCAATCATCGGAGCAGGAATCGGCGGACTTACCCTCGGAAATGTACTGAAACAGCATCAGTATGATTTTACCATCTACGAATCTGCCCCGGAAATAAAACCTGTAGGCGCCGGAATTATGATGGCCGTCAATGCAATGCAGGTTTTTGACCGTTTGGGTTTAAAAGAAAAAATTGAAAATGCGGGTAATAAAATTCACAGAATTGTTATCGCTGATCAATCTCTGAGAACGATTTCAAAAACAGAAATTTTAGACCTGGAAACTCAGTACAACTCTTGCAATGTTGCTATTCACCGGGCTGAACTTCAGAAAATTCTGGCGGAAAATTTAAATCCCGGTTCTATACATCTGAACCATTCATTACAAAAAATAAGAAAAGAGGAAAACTATATTTTAGATTTTGAAAATGGAAACCAGATTGAAAGTAAAATTGTTTTTGGGGCAGACGGCATAAAATCTCCTATCCGAAACATGATCTTAAAAACCGGAACAATCCGAAACTCAGGCCAAAAATGCTGGCGTGGTCTGGTGGATTTCCACTTACCTGAGAAACACCATCAGGAAGCTTTTGAGGTGTGGGGAAAAGGAAAACGGTTCGGTTTCGTAAAAATTTCTGATAAAAAAGTCTACTGGTACGCCTGCGTCAATGAGAAAAGTTTTGGCAAATATCAGAGAATTGCGGAGATTTTTCATGATTTTGATCCTTTGGTTATACAACTTATTGAGGCTACGGCCAATGAAAATATTATTTGTAATATTATATCAGACCTCGCTCCTATTCCACAATGGCATGCTGAAAACCTCTGCCTGATTGGAGATGCAGCCCACGCAACGACACCTAATATGGGACAGGGTGCCTGCCAGGCGATTGAAGATGCTTATATCATCGGAAAGCTGCTGGAAAAGAATACTGACTTCAAGACAATTTTCGGAAAATTTCAAAATATCAGACGAAAGAAAGTAGATTATATTGTCAATACAAGCCGCAGTATCGGAAAGGTTTCTCAATGGGAAAGAGGAAATTCAATAAGAAATTTTCTGATAGGACTGATTCCTGAAAGCATGAATCAAAAAATGGCAAAAAAAATTATAGAACTGGAAATGTAGAGTTTATAATCATAAGAAAAGATAAAATTGTAAAAATTATATTCGATGTATTAATAACAACTAAAAATTAAAAACATGAAAAAAATCTTTTATGTATTGCTCTTACTGATAGGAGTTCATGCTGCACAAGCACAGGAAGTTCCGTTACTGGACAGGGGTTTATTTTTTGGTAACCCTGAAATTGCCGGAGGACAGCTGAGCCCGGATGGAAAATGGATTTCATTTATGAAAGAATATGGCGGTATCATGAATATATGGGTAAAAAAAATTGATGAGCCCTTTGAAAAAGCCCGCCCATTAACAGACAGCAAACGCCCAATGAGTGGCTACTTCTGGACAGAAGACGGAAAATATATTCTGTATGTAAAAGATAGTAATGGTGATGAAAACATGAATATTTTTGCAGTAGATTCTATGGCTAAAGCAAAGAATGGAGTTCCGGAATCAAGGAATTTAACTCCGCTTAAGGAAGTAACTGCAAATATTTATCTGGCAAGCAGAAAAGATCCTGACTTGCTGATGATTGGGCTGAATAATCGGGATAAAGCATGGCATGATTTATATTCATTGAAAATTTCTACAGGAGAACTGAAAAAGATTTACGAGAATACAGACCGTATCACAAGCTATAATTTTGACTGGGATGAAAAACTGAGAGTACTGTCGAAAACTGATGATAAAGGAACCACACAGTTCTTTTACAAAGAAGGAGATAAACTTACTCCTATTTACGAAACACTGGTAACGGAAAATGCTTATATCTCAAACTGGAATGAAGATAATTCTAAGTTTTATCTGGTGACCAATAAAGGAGATCTTGACAAGTCTGCATTATTCCTGATGGATCCCAAAACCAAGCAAATCACCAAAGTAGAAAGCGATCCTAAAGATAAAGTAGATTTTGGAGGACTGTTTCTGGACAGAAATACCAGAAAGATGATCTACACCTCTTACACCGGAGATAAAACAGAGTACTACTGGAAAGACAAAACGTGGGAAGAAAATTATAAATTTTTGCAAAGTAAGTTTCCTGGAAGAGAAGTTAATTTTTCAAGCTCTACCAATGATTATTCTAAATCCTTAGTTGCCGTTGGAGGAGCTCAATATGCTTCTGAAGCCTATTTCTTTGATGCAAAGACAAAACAGCTGATTTTCCAGTATACCCCAAGAACAGAATTGAAAAAAGTTGAAAAATACCTGGCTGCCATGACTCCTGTTTCTTATAAAAGCAGTGACGGACTTGAAATTCCAGCATACCTGACCTTACCTGTAGGTTCATCCGGTAAAAATGTACCTGTAGTTGTTCTCGTTCATGGAGGTCCGAAAGGTCCAAGAGATTATTGGGGATACAATTCAACCGTACAGTTTCTAGCCAACAGAGGATATGCTGTACTGCAACCCAACTTCAGAGCGAGTGGCGGATATGGTAAAAAGTTCCAGAATGGCGGAGATCTTCAGTGGGGAAAACTGATGCAGGATGATATCACGTGGGGCGTTAAATACCTTATTGATCAGGGAATTGCAGACAAAAATAAAGTAGTAATTATGGGAGGAAGCTACGGTGGATATGCAACACTGGCCGGTTTAGCATTCACTCCGGATGTATATGCTGCAGGAGTAGATATTGTAGGGCCAAGCAACCTCTTTACTTTATTGGATTCTGTCCCTGCTTACTGGGAAGCCGCCCGTGCCTTCCTTTACGGGATGGTAGGTGATCCTAAAACTGAAGAAGGAAAAAAACGTATGCATGATGCCAGCCCGTTATTCAGTGTAGATAAGATCAACAAGCCATTATTGATTGTTCAGGGAGCTAATGATCCAAGAGTAAAGCAGGCTGAAGCGGATCAGATTGTCATTGCACTACGCGATAAAGGTAAAAAGGTAAATTACATTCTTGCTGATGATGAAGGCCACGGATTCCGTAAGCCGGTTAACAGCATGGCGATGTATGCTGAAACCGAGAAATTCCTTGCTGAAGTAATCGGTGGAAGATATCAGAAAGAGATGCCCGATAATGTGGCAAAACGTCTGAAGGAAATGACGGTGGATATTTCAAAAGTGACCTATACACCAAAAAGCGAAAAAACTGTAGGAACTACTAAATAAAAGTATTTATATTAATTATAGAAAGCCACTTCATTTTATGAGGTGGTTTTGTTTTTAAACAAATAGATTAATCAACACATAATCTTACAACTTATAAGAATAATATTATCTTTCTCAAGATTTTTAATTAATTTAATCACAAAATAAACAACAAAAATACTATTAATTTGAAATAATTTAAATTTAAACAAACAATAATTGTTAATAATATAAAATACCCATAACATTGTTTCCAGATTGCAATCTAAAACATTTTATTATTTATTAAAAATTAAAATTTTAACGATGAAAAAAATTATCTTTATTGTTGCCTTTGGTGCAGCTGGACTTATGAGTGCTAAAAATACTACTGCTAAAAAAGTAATTAAAAAAGCTGAAACTATTGAGAAAAAAGCTGTAAACCATAGTAAAGTTTCTCAAAAGACAAAAGCTATTTTTTATAACTGGATTCAAGTAATATCTCCGTGTGGAGCTGTTTATTATTTAGAAGCTAGTGATTATGATAGCGTGGGTGATTTTACTGATGATGTAATTTACTTTAATGCGCAAAAGTGCGGAACATCTTATCCTCTAGCATAACGAATTATAAATAAGGCGGATAGAAGTAATCCGTCTTAAATTTTAACAAAAAACAAATAGAATGAAATTTATAGTTGTATTATCAGTTACATTTATCAGCTTTATTAAAGGGCAGGATACTAAATTTCCTGATAATTTTACACTTCAAGCTCCTAAGTACCAAGTGAAAATCTATGAAAAAAGTAATCTAAATATTTATTATCAGGTCAAGTTTTGTGATAACATCAATGTTCCTGAAAGCAAGAAGGAAGCACTTTGTATCTTACAAGTAGGAAATAGCCATTCTAAATTTAGTGACAATAAGGGTGTCCAACAAGATTCAATATCTGAAAAATTTAGTCATCAGGAAAGAATTGGAGGAAAAGAAATTAACCAACTACTTAAAGTTCGAGAAATATGGTCAAATATTATCTTTAAAAATAAATTAACAGATAGCTTAATTATACAGGATAAAGCCAAAAATAAGTATCAATATAATGAAAAAATACCTTTTTTTACTTGGACTATGAGTGAAGAGAGAAAAAAAATCCTTAATTATGAGTGTAAAAAGGCAACAACACGATATAGAGGTAGAGATTATACGGCTTGGTATACAGATAAAATACCTATTAGTAATGGGCCTTATGTTTTTGGTGGATTGCCTGGTTTAATACTTGAAATTGAAGATAATAAAAAATATTTCCATTTTGAAGCAATTGCAGTTGATCAAAAACCTACTGATATTTATTTACGTAATGATAAAAGCATATTCAAAGTAAGCAGAGATAAATTTAGAATGATTCAGCAATCATATTATGATAATCCTGGATTTTTTCATGGTAAAGTTTATAATGGTGATGGTAGCCAAATGCCAATAAAATCTAATCCTCTCCCTTATAACCCTATTGAATTAGAGTAAATAAAGAATCAATCTGTAAGATCAAAATATTAATGTACTTAAATTTAAAAAGCAACTCTGAATAAACAAACCATCTCACTTTCACGAGATGGCTTTTGTTTTTAAGTTCTTATTTTTCCTTTTCAGCCTGCGTCAGTTCTATCCAACTGGTCATTTCTTCTATCTGTTTTTCGGAAAGTTTCGCTTCCGGATGAAGATAAGTATAAGAAGTAAGCGGCATTTTTTTCTGCTGTATTTGATTCACAATAGATTCTAATTTATTAGTCTGTTTACGATGGCTGTAGCTCCCCCATTCATTAAAATTCAATTCTTCTTTTCCTTTTTTAATATGCTTTTCAAGATAATAACTTAAAGGCTGTATATAAGAATAAAATGGATAATGAGTAGAATTGCTGTGACAGTCATAGCAGGAATTTCTAAGAACAGACTGCACATTCGCAGGAAGTTTGTAAACCTTTGAGATATCTGTAGAAGGAACCTGCCCGTAATCAATATTACGGGCAGGCTGAATAATCTGAATAAGTAAAAAAATTAGAACAAACCCTAGCAATATGTTTTTCATGTGTCGGTTCATCACTTTTTACTATTTTAAAATACTTTTTTTATAGATCCGCAGTTAATCATTTTCTGTCCTTCATATGGATTGATAATCTCTTTCGATTCACTGATCCAGGTTCCGCCTTTTCCATTATTGTACATTGGACAGAAGTCCTGGTATAATTTTAGTCCGCCAGTTCCCTTCTCTTTTATTAAATCGGTAATATCATTACTCAGGGATAGCAAATGTTCTCTCTGATGAGCTATATCATCAGATTTTTCTCCGATATGCTCTGCATTTTCTGCTGCACTTTCTACAATATCATGCAACTCAGAATTGCTTTTTGCATCGGTTTTACTGATATCTATTTTCTTTAATATAGAAAACAGACTTTTAGCCGCATCGGAAGCTTTTTTAGAATCATCCTGAGCCAGGGCATTTTTTAGAGGAAGGTAACCTTTGATAATTTGCTGAATCGGAAAAGCGGAAAGCTCGCCGGTTTCTTTTTTACTTTCTTCCGGGCTTTCTTTTACCTCCTGATTTGAGATTTCTGCAGGTTCAGTTTTGCCCGTCGTTTTAATTTCCGGTTCCGCTTTCTTCTCAGATATTTTACTGTCGGGTTTATTACAAGAGTATAGTGTAGCTCCCACAAAAAGTACGGTTATTATATTTTTCATTGTTTCTTAAATAATATGGTTAAAAAAATTAATACGTTAAAGTAACACCTGCACCCCAGCCCATTTCATTATCATAGTTTCCGGAAACGGATAACCATTTTTGAAGAATATACCTCATTCCTGTTGAGAATTCACCGTCAGAATTGACGCTGAAGTTTCCTCTCAGTCTTCTTGAAAGTGGAATATCCTCACGGCTCAGTTCTAACAGTACTTTTCCGTTTTGATCCACACTTGCATCAGCTGTAATCAACATCGGAAGTACATATTGCATACCTACCATGAATGCAAATTTGTTTTTAGAAGCTTTCTGCTGTCCAAACCATGTTTTTTTACCATGAAAATCCATACCCATATCTTCTGCCATCTGCCTTTCCATGATCTCGTGATTTTTTTGAACCCTGACTCCTGCATAAGGAAGCGCCCATTGGAATTTTCCTAAGAAGCGTCCTACTTTTGCACTTCCTTCAAAATGATCAAAATTCCAGTTGGAGTGAAACTCATTCAGGTTAGCCCATCTCGGCCCGAACATCGTCATCGTTTCTGCATGGATCTTATTGCTTGCTACATCCAGCATCGCCATAGAACTGGTCATTTTATTATCCTGTATAAAGTTCTTCCAGGCTAATTTTCTGTTCGGAAGCTGTGGATTGGGTTTAGAGTTTTCATAACTGAAGATTCTTCCCATTCCTGCCATCATATGGTATAAGATATGGCAGTGGAAAAACCAGTCACCATCCTGATTGGCAGCGAATTCTATCGTTACGGTTTCCATTGGCATGATATCTACCACATTTTTCAATGGAGAATATTCCCCTTTTGAATTGATCAATCTGAAATCATGACCGTGAAGGTGCATCGGGTGGCGCATCATAGAATTATTATACATTTTAATTCTAAGAACTTCTCCTTTTTTTATCAGGATTTTATCTGTTTCCGTTACGGTTTTATTATCCAGCGTCCACAGATAATGGTTCATATTCCCCTCAAGCGTAAATTTCATTTCACGGATGCTGTCTGTAGGAAGAATAGTTTTTTCAGGAGATTTTAAAATATTGTAAGACAATCTTTTAATGGTTTTCTCTTCTCCCATATCCATTCCTGAGTGTTGAGAATGATCCTCTTTTTTATCTTCCTTCGTCTTCACTCCCATCATCTCATTGATATGCTTTGCTGTAGTTTTTCTTTGATTTTCAGATAATTCCGGGTACATTACTTCGTTCATATCCATCATCTGGTTTCCCATCGTCATGGTCATAGGCTTCATATTTCCGCTCATTTCCATCATGCCGTTCATCATTTTCATTCCTTCAAAAAGCATCAGCCTTGGAAGATTGGGAGCTTCTACTTTCTCACCTGAGCCCAACCAAAGCGAAGCGTGTCCTATTCTGTCTTCTGAAGTCGCTCTGAATTCAAAGCTTTTATTCTCCGGAATCGTGATTTCAATATCATAGGTTTCTGAAACGCCAACAATCAAACGGTCAACTTCTGTCGGAACTACATCATTTCCATCATTTCCGACTACTTTTATCTTTCCACCTCCGTAATTCAGCCAGAAATAGGTAGATGAACCTCCGTTAGCCACTCTTAATCTTACTTTGTCTCCAGGCTTTAGATTGGAATAATCTGAACTGGGAGTTCCATTGATCAGGAATTTATCATAATAGACATCACTCACATCCATCGCCTCCATTCTTTTCCATTCATTCAATGCTTTTGTCCCTAAATTTCCGGATTTGATGGCTTCCCAGTAACTCTGTACTGCATTTTTCTTTACAGCATACCAATCTGTATTGGCCATGTGAAGCCTTCTTGCAATCTGCATCGGATCATCATCACTCCAATCTCCCAGCAATACCGGAATCTCTGCATTATATTCTGTTTTGGGTTCACCTTCTCTTTTTTTGAAAACCAAAATCCCATTCATTCCTATCTGCTCCTGAAGGGCTTCGTGGGAATGATACCAATATGTCCCATTTTGGGAAACTCTGAATTTGTATAAGTGGGTTTCTCCGGGCGTTACAGGTTTTGTTGTAAGATATGGAACTCCATCATGCTCATTAGGAAGAATTACTCCATGCCAGTGCAATCCTGTATTTTCCTTAAGCATATTGTGCAGGTAGATTTCGGCTGTATCTCCTTCCGTAAAATATAAAGTCGGAGCCTGAAGTTTCCCGTTGATCGCAATTGCTCTCCTGTTTTTTCCGGTGAAATTGACAATGGTGTCTTTTACATACAGATCATAACGAACCGTTTTCCCACCGAAAGTAATTCTTCCGTTTTCGGAGTTACGTTTTAAAACAGATTTTTCTTCTTTGGGACTTTCAGTCTGCGAATGGGAATGATCTTCTTTCTCTATCAGATCCATCCCGCATTTAGGACATTTTCCCGGCTTATCCGAAACTACTTCAGGATGCATCGGGCATGTATAGGTAGTTTGAGCTTTAGCTGATGATACAACTTTTTTTTCTGGCTGAACAGAAGGCTTTATTACTTTTGTTTGCTCAACCTTAGTTGTTTCTTTTGCTTTATTTGCCTTATTTATTTTTGTTTCTGCAGGTTTTGCCTTTGTTTCTGTTTTAGCTGCAGGTTTTGCTTCCGGTTTTACAACGGCTGTCTTTTTAACCAGAGTCATTCCGCATTTCGGGCAGTCTCCAGGTTTTGAGGACACCACTTCAGCGTGCATCGGACAGGTATAATACGTTTTTGTATTTTGTGCTAAAGTAAAAACAGAGAATAACAGCACCAGAAACATTATCAGTTTTTTCATAATATTTCAAAGTTTTTAGAAGTTGTAAAACTTAAAGTCAATTATAACTTAAGCTATACAACTTATTATTTTAAAGAATAATAGACTAATTATTTAATCTCTGACTTTACACTTCCACATGAAAGCATAGACTTCCCGTAGTATGGGTTGGCAATCTGTTTTTCATCGCT
>Ga0105244_10000762_pt1 | contig 27497 bp, 22 predicted proteins | sample KBSM44metaG_FD_80423 | JGI IMG/M metagenome (GOLD analysis project Ga0105244, IMG submission 80423) | Miscanthus rhizosphere microbial communities from Kellogg Biological Station, Michigan, USA - KBS M4-4 metaG | ecosystem: Host-associated > Plants > Roots > Rhizosphere > Soil | place... | reverse complement strand
GCGTGCTGGCGTACCTTGTCGATGTTCTCGCCGCTGACGCGATACTGCAACGGACGACCCACCGGCGGGCCCATTTCCAGCGCCTGCACATAGGACCCGATGCCGACGAAGTCATCACGCAGGCGTTTTTGCAGACGGGCAGTCAACGCGCCACGCTCCTCCAGGCCTTTACTGACAATCACCAGCTGGGCGTAGAACGGATTTTCCAGCTGCTGATCGAGCGGCAGGTAGAAACGCAACGCGCCCTGGCCGATGTAGGTGCTCCAGCGCTCGATGTCCGGATCGTCCTTGAGGCTCGCTTCAAAACGATCCACTACCTTGCGCGTCTCGTTGATCGAGGCGTTCTGCGGCAGGTTCAGGTCGACCAGTATTTCCGGGCGGTCCGAAGACGGGAAGAACTGGTTCTGCACGAACTGCATGGAGAACAGCGACGCGGCGAACAACCCTACCGTGATGGCAATCGCCAGCCAGCGATGACGCATGGCCCAGAGCATGCTGCCGTTGAATGCCCGGCCTATGCGGCCCGGCTCTTCGGATTTGGGCTTGATGTTGGCGCTCAGAATGTGCACGCCGATCACCGGCGCAAACAGCACGGCAACCACCCACGACACCAGCATCGCCACGGCAATCACGGCAAAAAGTGTGAATGTGTATTCCCCCGCCGAGCTGTTGTTCAGTCCGATCGGCACAAAGCCAGCCACAGTCACCAGCGTACCGGTGAGCATCGGGAACGCTGTCGAGGTGTAGGCGTACGTCGCGGCCTGCTCCTTGGATTCGCCCATTTCCAGCCGTGTGACCATCATTTCCACGGTAATCATGGCGTCATCCACCAGCAGGCCGAGGGCGATGATCAGCGCGCCGAGGGAAATCCGTTGCATGGTGATGCCGCTGTATTCCATGAACACGAACACCATCGCCAGTACCAGCGGAATCGAACACGCAACCACCAGCCCTGCGCGAAACCCAAGACTGACGAAGCTGACCAACAGCACGATAATTACCGCCTCGAACAACGCGCTGGTGAAGCCGCCCACAGCCTTGTTCACCACCTCGGCCTGATCCGAGACCTTGTGCACACCAATGCCGACTGGCAGCTCCGCTGTGGTAGCGTCCATACGTTCGTGCAGCGCCTTGCCGAAGGACTGGATGTTACCGCCCTTCTGCATCGCGATGGCCAGGCCGATCGCCGGTTTGCCATCGAAGCGGAACAGCGGCTTGGGCGGATCGGTGTAGCCGCGGGTGATGTCAGCAATGTCGCTCAGACGGTAAAAACGGTCATTGATGCGCAGATTGACCGCAGCCAGATCCTTCTCGGACGCGAACTGCCCGGAGGTGCGTACCGAGATCCGCTCCGGCCCGGCTTCGATAACACCGGCAGGCGTCACCGCGTTCTGCGATTGCAGGCTTTGCACCACCTGGCTCTGGTCGATGCCCAATGCTGCGAGTTTGCGTGTCGAGAAGTTCAGGTACACCACTTCGTCCTGCTGACCGATCATCTCGACCTTGCCCAGGCCGGGCACGTCGCGGATGTCGGCGCGAACCTTCTCGACATAGTCCCGCAACTGACGCATCGAGAAACCGTCTGCGGTAAACGCATAGATCGAGCCGTATACATCGCCGAACTCGTCGTTGAACGACGGGCCTTGCAGCCCCTGCGGGAACTGGCCACGGATGTCATCGACCTTCTTGCGCACCTGATACCAGATTTCCGGTATCGCCTTGGCGCTGGTGGTGTCACGCAGGTACACGAAGACTGTGGACTCGCCCGGTCGTGTGTAGCTCTTCACGTAGTCCAGCGAGTCCAGTTCTTCGAGCTTCTTCTCGATGCGGTCGGTGACCTGCTCGAGGGTCTCGTCCACCGTCGCGCCCGGCCAGCGGGTCTGGATAATCATGGTCTTGATGGTGAAGGACGGATCTTCCTCGCGCCCAAGCTTCATGTAGGAAAACACGCCCATCAACAGCGCGACGAACATCAGGTACCAGACGAACGACTGATGCTTGATGGCCCACTCGGATAAATTGAAATTCCCTTTCATCGCGGGCTTTCCTCATCGACTTTGACTTTCTGGCCCGGCTTGAGGCTGTTGACGCCCGCGCTCACCACTTTTTCACCCGCTTTGACGCCATCGGTCAGCACGAAAGAGTCGCTGTCACGGCTGGCAATAGTGACGGCTCTGGGGTTGACCGTCTGGCTCTGCGGATCGACGATCCAGATCTGGCGTTTGCCATCGACTTCCTGCAGGGCATTGATCGGCAGGCGCATGCGCGGTGTGATGGTCGAACTGAGCGTCACGCTGATGGCCGTGCCCAGGCGGAACGCCGCTGGCGTTTGCGCCAGCGACAGACGCGCACGACGAGTACGCGTCGTGCGGTCGGCCTGGGGTTCGATTTCACGAAGGGTGGCGGTGGTGTTCACTTCCGGATTCAGCTGACTGGCGACGGTGAATACCACGTCGGACGGCAATTGGTCGGCCAGTGTATCGGGCAGGTCGATCACCGCTTCCTTGATGTCCGGCCGCGCCAGGGTCACGACCTCCTGACCGGCTGTCACCACCTGCCCGGCTTCGACTTTCCATTCGGTGACCACTGCGTCGTGATCACTGCGCAGCTCGCTGTAACTCAATTGGTCGCGGGCCTGTTGAGCCGCGGCTTTGGCCTGTTCCTGCGACGAGCTGGCGGTCTTCAGATCGGTCAGGGCAATGTCCAGTTGCGCCTGGGCACCGACGCCGCGATCGAACAGTTCCTGCTGGCGGCGAGCATTGGCCTGAGCGTTGATGTACTGCGCCTGAACATTGGCCAGGTCGCCCTGCCGGGCACGCACTGTATTCTGTTGATCGGTCGGATCGAGGGTTGCGAGCAAATCGCCTTTCCTGACTTCAGCGCCTACGTCGACGTCGCGCCGGGCGATGCGCCCCGCGACCCGAAAGCCCAGCACACTTTGATAACGCGCCTGGATATTGCCGGCAAAGCGCCCGAAATCCTGGACGGACTCAGGTCGGGCTTCGACAAAGACGACAGGACGCACCGGTTCAGGAGGTGTTTCATCCTTGCCACAACCGCTCAATAGTAAGCCGCTCAACAAAAGGCTGCCCAGCGCTACGCATGACAGACGCTTCATGGCTGCACCTGTGCGTTCTGCTGCTTGGGCTGTTCGGCAATGTCGACCTGCATGTCCGGGTGTAACAACTGTCCGCCTGCCACCACGACTTTCTCTCCACTCTTGAGCCCGTCGCCGATGATGACTTTGGCGGTCAGGTAACGGGTGACGGTGACCTTGCGCAGATTGACCTTGCCCTGCTCGTCCACCACCCACACGGCAGGCTTGCCCAACTGCTCGCCGAGGTCCTTGGTCAGCGCCGCCCATGGCAACTCGACACTGGCATTGGCCGGTGCGCTCAGTGCCACGCTGACCACCGAGCCGAGGTCCATGCCTTCAGGCAGCGGGTCCAGCGCGATCTTGACCTGCAAGGTGCCGGTTTGCGCCGACACCGCCGGGGTCACTTCACGCACTTTGCCGCTGACCTTGATAGTCGGGTTATCGAGCAACGTGACCTGCACGGCCTGATCGGTGGGCGGCTTGACGAACAGGGACTCGTAGACGTTGAACACCGCATCGCGATCACCGTCGCGCGCCAGATCGAAAATCGGCATGGTGGCCTGCACCACTTGCCCGACTTCAGCCTGACGCGCAGTGATCACACCCGGTGCGTCAGCGACCAGAGCGGTGTAACCCAGTTGTTCACGGGCATTGGCCAATTGCGCCTGCGCCGCCTTCAACGAACTTTCACTGCCGCGCAAGGCGGCCTGTGCAGAGTCATACTCGCTGCGGCTGGTATAGCCCTTGGGCAACAATTTTTGTTGTCGGACGAAAGCAGCGCTGGCCTGATTCACGCGGGCCTGCTCGGCGGCCACAGCAGCAGCGGCCGAGTCGACATTGACCTGCAGATCCTTGGGGTCGAGCCGCGCCAGCACCTGCCGGGCAGTGACCCGGTCGCCCACATCGACATTACGCTGAATGATCTTGCCATTGACCCGGAATGAAAGCCGGGTCTGCACCCGCGCCTGAACATCACCGGTCAGGGCGACACTGGCGGCGAAGTCGGCACTTTTTACCGTCTGCACATAAACCCTGGGCAGCTCGGGCGCCGCCGGTTTTTCCTCGCCACAACCGGCCAGCGCCGCCAATGCAGCAGCCAGACCGAACGTAACCAGTCTTGAAATACGAACGGGCATGCAGACTCCTTGTGCAACTGCCGGATGCGGGCGTGATCAGGGCGAGAGAATAGCGTGAGTATGCGACTGTGTGCGAGAGGGAGGGTTCATTGGGGCTTGCGTTGTAGAAGCGCCGGGAGACGGCTTGAGCGAGTGGCGTCAGCGAAGAAACGTGGTCCGGCGGGTCGTAAGTGTATCGGCAGAGGAGAGCCGTGATCGATCCCTGATGATGGAGTAAAGGCTTCAGCCTGAACCGATTCGGGATGAGGGGCTACTGCCAGAAAGGTCAGTATCGGGGGGAAGGTGCCTGACAAGTGGTAGCAAATATCACAAGGCCGTTCGGATGACCGAAGCATTACTAATGTTCGACGCATTACTTGAGCGTCTCATGGCAGGGCCTTTAAGAAGCACAGGCACTTCTTTCTGGACCCGTTTGTCCATTATGGAACGAGCAATTGACCAGCCACGCAGCCCAGCCGTCGGGTAAGCAATAAGGATAGCGGCAATCCTCAGTGGGCGAATTGCTGGCGATTCAGGGTCAGTTTTTGTCAGAACGAAGGAAGTGGCCCATGCCGAAGTGGCAACCAGTGCAGACACTCCGGTGAATGCCGAGATTTTTTCCGCTGTATTCGCCGGTCTTCTTGTCTCCTGAACGGGAAAAGCCAGGTTATTGCTGGCGACAGCCTGAGGCTTCACTTTGACACCTTTTAGTACAGCTCTTATAGGTGCACGGACCGCCAGCAAACCAATAATGCCGCTCAGAATTGCAGCACCGATGTAGAGGGAAGTTTCCACATCCTCAAGAAAGCCATGCCCCGTCGGATCAGATCGATTGACCGGATCCCCCGCACAATACGCATAAGCATTTATTCCACCCTTGCCAAACGGACTCAGGCTGTCGGGACTGTTGAAGCGCATCAGAACAGGGTTATAGGCGCGATAGCCGTTGCCCAGCAGATAATGACCGGTCAATGGGTCGGGTCGCTCACCGTTGAAGCCTGGCAGTTGGTTCAACGCTTGCCCATGCCCATAGGGGGTGTAAGCGATAGGGTCAGACAAGCTGGCCGATACGGTGTGGAGCACGCTGTGCTGTTGGTCCGAGCCGATCAACAGCGTGGCGAGCGCTGACTGCGTGGCCAGCAACTGACGACCGTGATGCAGGAATCGAACGTGTTCTGCACCCTGAATCTCGCTGACCAAGGTGTCGGACTGATAGTACGAGCGGGCAAGGGTCCCTGCCGCAGGCGTGCGAGCCGCGAGCCGGTCAAGCGCGTCGTAGCGGTAACGGCACAGAGTAGTTTGCTGGCGCATGGCGAGTAACCGGAGTGGTCTTGATTAGCGAGACAGGCCTCTTCAAGCACACAATGCATTGCAAGGACCGCAGCGGCTACTCGTAGAACTGCTAGGTTGCATCAGGGATGTCAGGGGTTCTGGACGCATTCCAGCGAGCGCTCCAGCTCGGCCTTGGCCATATTGATCAGATGCCTGCTGCTAAACAAACAAGGGTGGCGACTTTGACGCGGGTTAGCAGACCGGTAGAGAACACAGACCCGGCGCACTCGAAAGTGCCCCACGCAAAGCCGCCATAAAACGGTAATTGCGCTGCGTGTCTCTGGACAGGCTGCTAAACCCGATCGCTGAAAAACCAGCGACCGACGCAGCCTAGTGTGCGGATTTGGCAGGCGCAAGGGCCCGGGATTTTCTAGGAAAGGTCATACGCAGGAAAGAGAAAAGACTGAAAGAAAGGTCCTGCAGGACAGGTTTTTCGTGAGCGGAAGTAACCTGATTTGTTCAGAAGAGGACGCAGAGCGTCCAGAACGGCATTCCCACGCTGGAGCGTGAGGAACGATAGGCGCCCGGGAGATCTTCTATCGTTCCTCACGCTCCGCGTGGGAATGCCCTTCATGACGCTCCGCGTCATCTTCAAAACGCGTCGATCAACTGCCCTCGGTGCCGTGCGCTTCTTCGAAGAAGTAGTCCTTCCAGCTCGCCGCCTTGTTTTTCAACACGCCCAGCTCATGCAGTTTCTCGGCGTAGATAAAGGTGCGCTGCGGCGTGACGGTGAAGTCGATTTCCGGGTCGGCGACGATTTTCTCTACCAGTGGCAACGGCAGCTTCGATTGCTCGACGCGGATGTAGGTCTGCGCGGCAGCAGGCTTGTCAGCTTTGATGATCTTCTCGGCTTCGGCCAACGCGTCGTAGAACGCCTTGTAGGTCTTGGGGTTTTCGTCGTGGAATTTCTCGGTGGTGTAGAGCACGTTGAACGTCGCCTGGCCGCCCAGCACGTCATAGGAACTGAGCACCTTATGCACGTTGGGGTTCTCCAGTTCCTGGTACTGGAACGGCGGGCTGGAGAAGTGCGAGTTGATTTCCGAACCACCGGCAATCAGCGCGGAGGTCGCGTCCGGGTGCGCGAGGCTGACCGAGATGTTGTCGAATTTCTTGTAGTTGTCGTTACCGAACAGCTTGGCGGTTTCGATCTGCAATGTGCGCGACTGGAAGCCCACGCCCGCAGCCGGTACGGCGATGCGGTCCTTTTCGGTGAAGTCCTTGAGGGTCTTGACGCTGGGGTTGTTGGTCAGCAGGTAATTGGGCATCGAACCCAGCGAGGCAATCGCCTTGACGTTCTGCTTGCCCTTGGTGCGGTCCCAGACGGTCAGCATCGGCGGCACGCCTGCCGACACCACGTCAAGCGCGCCGGCCAGCAGCGCTTCGTTCATCGCCGTGGCACCGGAGATGCTGTTCCAGTCGACCTTGATATCCAGACCCTGCTCCTTGCCGTGTTTCTCGATCAGCTTCTGATCGCGCACCACGTCGAGGATCAGGTAGCCGATGCCGAATTGCTGAGCGATGCTGATCTTGCCTTCAGCCTGAGCGCCGCCACTGAGCAGCGCGCCAAACAAGCCAAGCGTCGCCGCCAGCACAGTCAGTGCCGGGCGTTGAAATGCAGTGTTCATGTGGTTCCCACCCTGATTATTCAAAAAAAGACGGCGTTTCAACGCTGCATGCCCCAGCGCTTGACGGTCAGGCGCTCGATGTTGGCGAACAGCAGGTTCTCGACCAGCAGGCCGATGAGGATCACCGCTGCCAGACCGGCAAAGACCTTGTCGGTATACAACTCGTTACGATTCTGGAAGATGTACCAGCCCAGACCGCCCTTGCCGGAGGACGCGCCAAACACCAGCTCGGCGGCGATCAGCGTGCGCCAGGCAAAGGCCCAGCCGATTTTCAGACCGGCGAGAATCGATGGCAGCGCAGCAGGAATCAGGATGTGCCAGACAAAGCGCAGGCCTTTGAGACCATAGTTGCGCCCGGCCATGCGCTGGGTTTCCGAGACACCGAGAAAGCCCGCATAAGTATTGAGCGCCAGCGCCCACAGCACCGAATGCACCAGCACGAAGATCAGGCTGTTCTGGCCCAGCCCGAACCACAGCAGCGCCAGCGGCAACAGGGCAATGGCCGGCAGCGGATTGAACATCGCAGTCAGCGTGCCGAGCAGGTCGCGGCCCAGTTGGGTGGACACTGCCAGGGTGGTCAGGGCGAACGCCAGCACGATGCCGATCAGGTAGCCCTGAATCAGTACGGTCAGGGAAATCCACACCTTGCCTGGAAGCTCGCCGGAGATCAGCCCGTCATAAAAGGCGGCCGCCGTTTGCAGAAAGCTCGGCAACAGCAGGTCGTTGTTCTGCAGACGTGCAGCCAGTTCCCAGATCACCGCCAGGGCGATCATGATGATGCATTTGCGCACCCAGCTCAGTTGCCAGATGCGCTGTGCCAGGGGCAGGTCGCGGGCCAGGTCTTCCTGAGTGAAAGGCTCCAGCGTGATTTCATATTCTTCGCGAGCGGGAGGTGCGAGGCTCATGATTCGGGTTTCCCGGTAATCGTGTAGATAGGACGCGGAGCGTCCTGAAAGGCATTACCACGCGGAGCGTGGGAACGATCAAGGCAGTCGCCTAGTAAGCAATCCGGATGTCCTGAAAATTCAGATCCTGCTCCACCGGCCCGGCCTCGCCCTCATCGAACAACAAACGATGAATACGCTGCGCGGTCTGCTGAAAACCAACGCCGCCCAGGCTTTTCAGGTCGTATTGATGGCTGTTGATTTCCGCCCGTACGCGACCCGGATGCGGTGACAGCAGCAGGATGCGGTTACCGACCACCAGCGCTTCTTCGATGGAGTGCGTGACGAACAGCAACGTAAAGCGCACCTCTTCCCACAGCTCAAGCAGCTCTTCCTGCATCTTGCGTCGGGTCAGTGCATCGAGCGCGGCAAACGGCTCATCCATCAGCAGGATTTTCGGCTGCATGGCCAAGGCCCGGGCAATCGCCACGCGGGCTTTCATGCCACCGGACAATGTGTGCGGGTAGGCATCGGCAAACGCACTGAGGCCGACCTTTTCCAGGTAGTAACGTGCACGCTCCAGCGCTTCGGGACGCTTCAGGGTGCGCGATGCCAGCAGCGGAAACATGACGTTCTCGATCACGGTTTTCCACGGCGGCAACTGGTCGAATTCCTGAAACACCACGATGCGGTCCGGGCCAGGTTCGGTGACCTGATGACCCGCCAGACGAATCTCGCCCTCGCTGGGCCGGATGAACCCGGCTACGGCTTTGAGCAATGTGGACTTGCCGCAACCGGATGGGCCGAGCAGCACGAAACGATCGGCCGGATCGACTTCGAAACTGACCTGATGCGTTGCCCGTACCACACGTTCTGGTGTGCGGTATTCGAGGCTGACGCCGCGAACTTGCAACAAGGCTTCAGCTGTCGGCTGTGCGGCCGGTTGCGGTTGGGTGCTGGTGCTGGCCGTGTGGCCTTGCGCGACAGCATTCATGAACGGCTCTCCTGGATCAAAATGGCGCGGTGCCTTGAATGGTCGTGCGATGCAGTTTGCGACGCAGGTGCGCCGGGCAGCCGGCAGCCAGATGGATCAGGGAACGGTTGTCCCAGAACACCATGTCGTCGGCCTGCCACTGGTGCCGATAGATGTGCTCGGGCTTCACGCTGTGGGCGTAAATCTCGTTGAGAATCTGACGGCTCTCGTCTTCCGGCAGACCGAGGATGCGCGTCGTGAAACCCTCGCTGACGAACAGCGCCTTGCGCCCGTTTTCAGGGTGGGTGCGAACGATCGGGTGGCTGACTTCCACCACCTGAGCCAGTTGCTCGGCGGTCAGGGTCGGACGCCAGTTGGCGGCGTTATGGCCCTCGGCGTAGCGTGCGGTGTAACTGTGCACCGCCGAGCGCCCTTCGACTGCATCGCGCAGGTGTTGCGGCAACGTTTCCCACGCCAGGTGCATGTCTGCAAACAGCGTATCGCCGCCTTCACTTGGCAGCTCCTGGGCGTAAAGCATCGAGCCCAGGCTCGGCAGCTCTTTGTAAGACAGGTCCGAATGCCAGTACTTGCCGGCATCGCCCAGGCCCACAGGCTTATCGTTCTCGACAACGTTGGAGACGATCAGGATTTCCGGATGGTTGGCCAACAGAAACTGCTTGAGCACATGGATCTGCAGCACCCCAAAACGCCGGCTGAAATCGATCTGCTGTTGCGGCGTGATCTGCTGATCGCGAAACACCACGACATGGTGATCCAGATGTGCCTGATGCACACGAGCGAAGTCGGCATCGTTCAACGGCCTGGACAGATCCAGCCCAACGATTTCAGCGCCCACCTTTTCGGTGAATGGACGCACTTCGAAGGATTGCGAAGCAGGTTGAGCGGACGATGAAGCGAGGGAGGCTGCTGGCATGAGAACTCCGACTCCAGGACTGTGTGACTGAAAGACGAAACTCTATAGGTATAAGAAAGATAATTTAAATACCGTTAAGGAATATCCATAGTGCTGATTTTTTCACTGCCTCGCTGTGTAGCGTCAGCCAGCATAAATGTGTCACGACAGATACATCCAAGTGTAAGACCGCCTTGCTAGGGTCGGCGCCTCATCCGAATCGAGTGAAGCGCCCGCTATGCGATCCAATAAACCGGTTGCCCATGTAATGGTGTCGTCATTGATACTTTCGCTGCTTGCCGTCTCGGTTCAGGCAGCGAGCCGTGCCAATGACAATCGTATAAACGGTGTCGACCTGCTCTCCGGGTTCAACACCCTGTGGACGACCGGTGCGACCTGGGACACCGGCACGCCGACTGCCCTCGGTCAGAGCCTGCTGCGACGCAACCTGCAGATCGTGGTCGACCGCGCCAACTCGCGCACGCTGGCGCAGGAAACCGCCGCCTACTTCGATGACCGCCGCGACCAGAGCTACAGCGCCATCAGCGGCCTGGGCTCGCTGAGCGATGCTTACAAAGCCGGCGCGGGCGCGTTCACGACGATCACGCAATTCGACGACAGCAACAAAACCGTCAGGTACGACGACAAGGGCAATGGCGCAGGCAGTTCGTCCTCGGCGCTGGGCAAGGTGGTGGATCTGGTCGGTGCCGTGCGTAACGATGCCTCCACAACCCCGGCCAAGTCCCACTATCTGTATCCACGGCCATGGCGGCAGAGCCTCGACGGACAGAGCCTGGCATTCGTCGTCGCGCCGTCCCTGCGCCCGGCCGAAAGCACCACGCCGGCCAGTGACTCGGGCTTCCCCAGCGGGCACACCAACGCTGCCTACCTGTCAGCCTACGCCTTGGCCTACGCGATCCCCGAGCGGTTCAGCGAGTTGATGCTGCGTGCTTCGGAAATCGGCGACAACCGCATCGAAGCGGGCATGCACTCGCCCTTCGACGTGATGGGCGGGCGAATCACCGCGACCTATTTCGCCATCGACAACCTGTCCAATTCCGCCAACACGCAATTGCGCGCCGATGCTCGCGCGCAGGCGCTGGCCTACTTCACCGCTCAGTGCGGCGGCGACGTCAACAATTGCATGACGGCCATCGACCCGGCCACCGATCGCACTTCCCAGCATGCGCAGGACAAGGCGCTGTATACCGCGCGCATGACTTACGGCTTCGACCCGGTCGGCCCGACCAATCTCGCGCCGGTCGTGCCGACCAACGCTGAAGTGCTGCTGGAAACACGCTTCCCGTACCTGGACGCCAGCCAGCGCCGCGAGATTCTGGCGACCACTGAGCTGTCGTCGGGCTACGCAGTGATCGATCAGTCAGGTGGCTACGGTCGCTTGAACCTGTATGCCGCAGGCGATGGTTACGGCGCGTTCAATTCCAACGTCACCGTCAACATGAACGCCAGCCTGGGCGGCTATAACGCCATCGACGCCTGGCGCAACGACATCAGCGGCAGCGGTGCGCTGATCAAGAACGGCACGGGCAACCTGATCCTGACCGGCAACAACACCTACTCGGGCGGCACGCTGATCAACGGCGGCACCCTGACCGGTCATGCGCAGGCCTTCGGCAGCGGCACGATCACCGACAACGCAACGCTGGTGGTCGATCAGTCCACCAACGACACCCTCGCCAACACCCTGACCGGCAACGGCGCGTTGATCAAACGCGGCGTCGGTTCACTGAACCTGACCGGCAACAGCAGCCTGTCCGGCGCGACCACCGTGCAGGCCGGTCGCCTGGCAGTGAATGGCAACCTCGGCAACTCCATCGTCAGCGTGCAGCAAGGCGCGACGCTGGGTGGCAACGGCACCGTTGGCGGCATCAACGTCGCTCAGGGCGGCGTGGTCGCACCGGGTAATTCGGTCGGGCAGCTGAACGTCAATGGTGACGTCAACCTGGCTCAGGGTTCGGTTTATCAAGTGGAATCGGACGCCAATGGCAATGCCGACCGCATCGTCGCCAGCGGCCGCGCGACGATCAATAACAGCACGCTGTCGCTGGTCGAAGGCGGTAACTGGCTGGCCGCCAGCCGTTACTCGATCATTTCCGCAGCCGGTGGCGTGAGCGGTGCATTTGCCGCCGTGCAAACCAACTTCGCGTTCCTTACCCCGACGCTGAACTACACCGCGACCGACGTAGGGCTGACGCTGGATCGCAACGCACAAACCTTCGCCAGCCTGGCGACCACGCGCAACGCCAAGGCGGTCGCGCAGGGTCTGGACAGCGCGGGCGCAGGCAACGCGCTATGGCGTCAGGTGGTGCAGGACGACGCCTCGACGGCGCAGGCCACGTTCAGCGCGCTGTCCAACGAGCTGCACGCATCGACTCAATCTGCGCTGATCGAAGACAGCCGGCTGGTGCGCAATGCCATGAACGATCGCATGCAACAAGCGCAGTCCGCGCAGTCATTCGGCAGCACAACACAAACCCTGGCCGGTGATGCCTCGCGTGGCGTGGTGTGGACCCAGGCCATCGGCGCGACCGGCCAGACCGACAGCAGCCGCGACGCCTCGGGCCTGGAAACCCGCACCAGCGGCCTGTTGTTCGGCGCCGACGTACCGCTCGACGACACCTGGCGTGTGGGTGCATTGGCAGGCTTCAGCAACAGCAGCTTCGACCTGCGCCACGCGTCTGGCTCGACCGACAGCGACAACTATCATCTGGGTGTCTACGGCGGCGCGAAATGGGGCCAACTGGGCCTGCGCCTCGGCGCGGTACGCACCTGGCATGAGCTGACCGCCAAGCGTACGCTGGACCTGCCGGGCTCGTCCGAGCACTTCAAGGAAGACTACAAGGCAGCGACCAATCAGGTCTTCGGCGAGCTGGGCTACTCCATCGAAATGGGCAATGCGCTGCTTGAACCCTTCGCCAACCTCGCCCATGTGCGCCTCGACACCGACGCCTTCGACGAGAACAGCAACGCCATCAGCCTGCAGAACAAATCCCAGGACAACCACATCACCTTCAGTACCCTGGGCCTGCGTGCAGCGACCCGCCTGAACGCTGGCAGCGTCGTGATCAAACCCAACGCCACACTGGGCTGGCGTCGCGCCTACGGTGACGTCACCCCGGAAAGCCGCTCAGCCTTCAGCGGCGGCAGCACCTTCGAACTCTCCGGCGCACCGATCGCCCGCAGCGCCGCCGTGCTCGGCGCAGGCGTCGACCTGGGGTTGAGCGATACGCTGAGCGTGGGCCTGAGTTACGACGGTCAGGTGAGTAACGATGCTTCGGATCAGTCGCTGAATGCTCGGGTGACATTGGCGTTTTAAGGCTGAAGCGGCGGCTGCTCTCTGTAGTGACGGAGAGCAGCCTGCCAAAGTTATCAGGGGATCTGAGCGCTCTTGCGTTGACCCTCAATTCCATCCAGCTCTAACCCTCTCGTTTTCATTTCCCGGCCTCCCGATCAGCCTCAACAATCGGGGTCGGGAATGGGCTGCGTGCCTTTGCAAACCACCACAGGGCACCCGCCCCGATAACGCTCGTCAGCATGGCCAAACTCAGGATGACCTGGCGAATGCCCAAAGGCGCTGCGAGCAGGGCCACCAGCAAACCCGCCAGAGGCTGCGACAGGTTGTTGAGCAACGTGATCACGCCCACCGTCTTGCCAAAGTCCTGGGGCGGTATCACCCGCTGCCGGAGGGTGCGCATGTAGACGTTGAACATCTTGTCGAAGCCGACGATCAACAGAAACCCCAGCGCATAGCCAATCAGGTTCGGGCTCAGGGCGCTGATGAATGCCCCGATCGCGATCATTAAATACCCGACACCGCCCAGCACCCGCAAAGGCAGCACCACACGGGCCAGGAAGAACAGGATCACGATAGTGGTCACTGCCCCCGCCGCCTGCAGCCCTGCATAGTTATCCTTGCCTGCGCTGTACTCGCCGATGACCATGGCTGCCGAGGTCGCCAGAGTGACGCCGACAATCAGGTTGACCCCTACTGCCAGCGTGATGATCTTTTTCAACTCTGCCAGGCAACGGATATGCCCGAACGCAATCCGCAAGGGCTGCAGCCAGATGTCTTGATGCTGCTCGAACACTTCCAGCTTAAAACGGCCAAGACGTTGCCAAGCCAACATGCAGAGGTCTGCCAGCATGAATAGTCCGGCGGTCAACAGTACGACCCAGTACCAGGCCCACACCTCCAGTATCAGTGCCGCAACCAAGGGCCCGAGAACCAGCCCTGACTGGTCGGCGATCTGGGAATAGGACAACGTTTTGGTGTAGCTGTAGTGCTGAAAGATATGCGGCATGAGCACTTCGCGCGCCATGATGCCTTGCGTGGTCAGCACCCCGCACAATGCCGAGAGAACCACGAGCCATCCAATGCCACCAAAGAGTGCGTAGAACACCATCGCCAGCACGCAGAGCAATGCCCGGTAGACCTGGCTGATGTGCAGAATTCTGATAGGCGAATACTTGTCGCACAACGCGCCGCACAACGGAAACGCGAGAAACCTCGGTAACGATTCGACGAAAAACGCCAGCCCCGCCCATGAAGCGCTGTTGGTGGTCTGGAACACCACCAGCGGCACAATAAACAACAGGATCTGATCCGCCAGCCTGGACAGGAAAAGCGAGATGAAGAAAGCGAGGTAATCCTTGCGCATGAAGAACTCCGTTCAGTACTGGCAGCGCGTGCGTCAGTTATCATCGCTCAGGTCATAATCGGCTTGATACATCGATGCTGATGCGCTCTCTCCTGTCAGCTTGTGGAGAAATACCGATGAACTCATCGCCAAGGTATTCGGCCGTTCTGGCCACTCTGTTGATGGTCCTGCTCGCAGCTTGCAGCGCAGTGCCAGGCACTTCCATGAAAACTGTCGCCGTTGCCCAGTCAGACCCGGGCGAAGGCGGTGTTCCCGCATTTTACACATGGCCGGATAAAGTGCCGTCGACACCGGGCCAACTGCTGCGCTCGGAGCCGCTGACGGCCACGCAGAGCCTTGAGAGTGCCGGACAGAATGTCCGCATCCTGTACACCTCGACAGACGGGCTCAACAACCAGCCAGTCGCAGTGTCAGGAGCCTTGTTCATGCCCAAGGGTGAGCCGCCAAAGGGCGGATGGCCGCTGATGGCGTGGGCGCATGGCACGGTTGGTAGCGCGGACATCTGTGCGCCTTCCTTTGCCGGGCGCAGTGATCGCGACACGCGCTATCTGAATGAATGGCTCGGGCGTGGCTATGCGATTGTGGCTACTGATTACCAGGGTTTGGGCACGCCGGGGCTGCACCCGTTCGGGCTGAGCAGTCCGCTGGCGTATGGTGTGCTCGACAGCGTTCGTGCGGTTCAGAAGGCGGACTTCAATCTGTCTTCGCGGGTGGTTGTGTTCGGGCAGTCGCAAGGTGGCCGTGCCGCTTTCGCAACGGCCGTCTACCAGAAGACTTATGCGCCCGAATTGAACATTGTCGGAGTGGTTGCGACCGGGACGCCGTATCCGATGGCTCAATCGCATGAGAAACATGCCGGACCGGACACCTTCCGCGATCAGGTCACGCCATCGCTGGCCTATAACCTGTTGCGACTGAGTACTGCCGCGCTGATCGACCCGTCGCTGCATCCTGCCGATTACCTGAGCGACCGCGCAAAGCTCGCGTTCGAAACCAGTCAGCGTGAATGCCTGCAAGCCATCGAGCGCAAGGTGGTCGCGGATGGACTGACATTCAACAACAGCTTCAAACGCTCACCCGATAAGGCACTTGATCAGGTCAATCGCCAATCGGACTACCCGACGTTAAAGTCGGACATTCCGGTTTTTATCGGTACGGGAGGCAAGGATGTCATTTCACCTGTTCGCAGCCAGATCGCGCTGGTGAAAGACGCGTGCAAGGTCGGCGACCGCATCGAGTGGCATTACTACCCGCAGCTGGATCACTCGGGAGCGGTGAATGGCTCTCTGCCGGACTCGACGCGCTTTGTCGAGAAAGCGTTTTCGGGGGAGTTTATGGCGGGGAATTGTGGGGCGACGCAGAGCGTCGCACGACAGTGAGATGATCGTTCCTCACGCTCCAGCGCAGGAATGCCTTGCGTGACGCTCCGCGTCACAGGTCTGCGCCGCGCCATATGCTCAAAAGAGGACGCAAAGCGTCCAGAACGGCATGCGACGCGGAGCGTCGCACGATAGTGATGTTATCGTTCCTCACGCTCCAGCGCAGGAATGCCTTGCGTGACGCTCTGCGTCACAGATCTGTGCCGCGCCACATGCTCGAAAGAGGACGCAGAGCGTCCAGAACGGCATGCGACGCGGAGCGTCGCACGATAGTTAGATTACGCACGACACTCAGAGGGTCAGAACGCAGGCAGTACCGCGCCGTCGTACTTCTTGTTGATGAAGTCTTTGACTTCCTGGCTGGTCAACGCTTTCGACAGCTTTTCGATGGCGTCGGTGTGAGCGTTGTCTTCGCGGGTGACGAGGAAGTTCACGTACGGCGAATCGGCACCTTCGATGATCAGCGCGTCTTTCTTCGGATTGAGCTTGGCTTCCAGCGCGTAGTTGGTGTTGATCAAGGCAAGGTCAACCTGCTTCAACGCACGTGGCAGTACAGCCGATTCGAGTTCGCGAAATTTGAATTTCTTCGGGTTGGTTGCGATGTCTTTCGGCGTGGACAGGGCGTTGGTCGGATCCTTCAGGGTGATGAGGCCACCTTTTTGCAACAGCAGCAGTGCGCGGCCTGCGTTGCTGCCTTCGTTTGGAATGGCGATGGTTGCGCCTTCAGGCAAATCAGCCAGCGTCTTGTACTTGCTGGAGTAGCCGCCGAACGGTTCGACGTGTACGCCCACGCCAGTCACCAGATTGGTGCCTTTGCCCTTATTGAAGCCATCCAGATAAGGCTTGGTTTGAAAATAGTTGGCATCCAGGCGCTTTTCGCTCAATTGAACGTTTGGCTGCACGTAGTCAGTGAAGACCTTGATTTCCAGGTCCACGCCTTCTTTGGCCAGGGTCGGCTTGATCAGCTCAAGGATTTCCGCGTGCGGTACTGGCGTCGCGCCGACGACCAGCTTTTCACCTGCGTGAGCCAGGCCAATGGAGAACACAGCCGCCAGAGCGGTCAGCAAAAACGTCTTTTTCATGCAATGTCCTTAACGAAAATCCGAGAGCGTCATCCAGAAATGACACCTTATTATTCAATGGTTTGTCACAGCTATCCGAACCCTGCGACATCACGCTGACATTACCGGTGTTTTATATTCCGATAAAATACTTTTTAATCGAGTGCTTATGCTTTTTTGCATCAGCATCTACTCTACCTCATCAGGACCGTGCTGGGGCGCGCTCAAGCAGGACGCCGCGCCAGCTCTGAGGTGACTGTTTCAAGCAGTTGCCTGAGCGCGGACAGCTGCCTGCGATCACCACCATCGAGCAATAGCTGCGTCTGGCGCTCGATCAGCGTGAACGGATCGGCGATGTCCGGCAGATTGATATCTTCAGCCCGAATTTCATCACCGCTGCTGACCAGCAAGGCAAAGTGAATGACGTTCTCCAGTTCACGGGTATTACCGGGCCAGCTGTGAGCCTCCAGCGTGCGCTGCGCATCCTCGCTGATCAATTGCACCGGCAGATTCAGACGCTGGCTGTAGATCCCGACAAAATATTCGGCCAGCGGCAGGATGTTGCCCGGCTGCTCGCGCAACGCCGGCAGTTCAAGACGCCCCTCGCTCAGGTAGTGATAAAGCCGCTCGTGGAATTTGCCGGCAGCCACGGCCTGCGCCAGATCGATACTGGTGGCTGCGACCAGACGCACATCGACCGGGCTCGGCTGCTGCGCACCCACTCGCGTGACTTCGTGATTCTCAAGCGCCGCGAGCAGCTTGACCTGAATCGGCAACGGCAGGTCGCCGATTTCATCCAGATACAAAGTGCCTCCGTTGGCCGAGCCAAACCAGCCTGCGCGGCTGCTGACCGTCCCACTGTGGGCTCCGGCGGCGTAGCCGAACAATTCGGCGTCGGCATAGGTCGGGCTGATCGCACCGCAGTTCACTGAAACGAACAAGCCCGAGCGATCACTGCCGCGATGAATATGCCGGGCCAGCAACTCCTTGCCGGTCCCGGACTCGCCACGGATCAGTACCGGTAGAGAACGGGGAGCCAGTTGCTCCATTTCTTCACGCAATCGGCGCGAGCGTGGGTCGATGAACACCAGCGCCTTGGCGCGAATGCTCAGTGGGCTTTTTTCCGCATCGGGAAAGGTCAGCAGCGGCTGGCCGAAGTTTTCGTGAAGGCTCATGACACACTCCCGCCTGAGCCCTTGCGATGGCTCAAGCGTTTAAAAAGACGGGACCCGGTGAGTCCGATAAACAGGCTGCCCGGTCATGCGCGACGACGCGCGTGTTGCTCCAGACGGTTTTGCAGCCGGTACAGGTAGGCGAACCCCTGCTCCCAGCGCTGATGACCGGACTTGACGTTGATATGCCCGGCCTGACTCAGAAACCCGACTTCCGCGCCCCAGTGACGGGCCATTTCCATGGCGCGCTGGGAGCTGACCGCAGGGTCGTTGTCAGAGCTGACAATCTGCGTCGGAAACGGCAACAGATCAGCAGGGATCGGCGCGAAATTACGCAACGCAGGCGAGCAATTCGGACGCTCGACGTCGGCCGGTGCCACCAGTAGCGCGCCCTGCACCTGACGCAAGGTTTCCAGCGGCGCAAGTTGAGCCCAATGCGCGACGGTGACGCAACCCAGGCTATGAGCGATCAGGATCACGGGGGTGTCGTGCGCGGCAATCGTGCGCTGCAACTCGCCGACCCAGTCTTCACGACGAGGCTTGAGCCAGTCGGCCTGTTCCACGCGTGTGCTGTTGGGCAGGCTGTTCTGCCAGTGGGTCTGCCAATGATCATCAGGAGACCCCTGCCAGCCTGGCACGATCAGATACCGGATCGACTCGTTATGCATGGATTCGCCTCCTGCATGTATGCGTTCATGAGACGAGTATAGGGATGGAAGTTATATTCGCTAAGGAATAAGAAGCTATTTGTTAATTCCCAAAACGAATATCAGCTAATAGACAAAAAAAGAGGCCACTCCCTGCCTTCGAGGAACGGCCTCTAATAAAAATCACTTTCAGGGCAAAGACTATCCGTACTTCGTTACAGGATTACGACGGCCTCAGGTTGCAGGCACAGTACGCGGGCCCTGCTCGCCCGCAGGCAGCGGTACCGGCTCGTCGTACTGCGGGACTTCACGGGCAACGTTCCACACCACGATCGCAGCGACGATGTCGAAGATTGCCAGCACCACGAACAGCGGGCTGTAGCCGATTTTGGTGACCAGCACGCCGAACACCATGGTGAACGCCGCCGCCCCGAAAAAGCCGAACATTCCGCCCATCCCGGTCGCTGTGGCCACCTCGTTCTTGCCGAATGAATCCGAGGTGATCGAATACAGCGCGCCCGACAGGGTCTGGTGGGCAAAACCGCCGATGCACAGCAAGGCAATGGCGGTGTAGGGGCTTTCGACCAGCCCGATGCACGCCGGCCCGATCATGCAGGAGCAGCCGAACAGCATGACCATCTTGCGCGAGGTGAACAGCGACACCTTGCAGTACTTGTGGAACAGCGGGCTGAGGTAGCCGCCCAGTACGCAGCCAATGTCAGCCGCCAGAAACGGCAGCCAGGCGAACATCGCGACTTCCTTGATGTTCATGTGGCGCTCGGTCATCAGGTACAGCGGGATCCACGCATTGAAGGTCTGCCAGGCAGGCTCGGAGAGGATTCGCGCCGAAGCAATCGCGTAGAAATTACGGTTTTTGAACAGTCGCTTCCAACTGCCTTTCCGGGCAGGTGCATCCTTCAGACGCGCTTCCTGGCCGCTGAGGATGTAGTCGCGTTCGGCATCGCCCAGACGCTTCTGATCGCGCGGATGCTTGTACAACAGCAGCCACAGGCCGCTCCACACAATGCCCAGACCGCCAACAATCAGGAACGCCAGCTCCCAGCCACTCTGCAGAATGGCCCAGACCACCAGCGGGGGTGCAAGCAATGCGCCGAACGACGAGCCAATGTTGAACCAGCCGATGGCGACCGAGCGCTCTTTGGCTGGAAACCATTCGGTGGTCGCCTTGACGCCTGCCGGCAGCCCCGCGGCTTCGGTCAGGCCGAGCATGCCGCGGAAGATCGCCAGACTCTGCCAGCCGGTTGCGAATGCGGCGGCAGCGCAGGCGGCAGACCAGGCGATGGCGAAAATCGCAAAGCCCATCTTGGTGCCGATCGCGTCGATGATGTAGCCCGCAACGGGCTGCATGATGGCATAGCACAATTGCCAGGCGACCACGATGTGCGCGTACTGCTCGGTGGAGATGCTCAGCTCGCTCATGAGCGTCGGTGCTGCGACAGACAGCGTATTGCGTGCCAGGTAGTTGACGACCAGGCCGGCCGTGACCAGCCCCACCATCCACCACCGAATGCCTTTTATCTTCATCTCTTCACCCTGTTTATTTTTAGATTGGCGATGAGCGTCCCGCGGCCAAGGCCGTGAGGCGGCTGGTTTTATGTAACTTCAGGTTACGGTTTCTTCAGAAGACTTTTAGGCGCTTTCTGCCGACGATCATGCGTAAAAACGGATTTTTCGCACGAGGAGCATGCCTTTATGGCCTGAGAATTCAGACTGATCATGAGGTTGTTACTCTTTGAATTATTTTTGTGGTTGTAATTTTATTCGAGTCTTATGTTGTCGTACAACATGGAGAACTTATAGTCATTTGCCATTCCAGTGTCAAATGACAGAAACGCTCTGACCTTCATCAGCATGGGCTGGCGACGTGTTGAGAAGGGAGGGAGCGTTTTCGCGTTATACGACGACTGCGCAATTGGCGACTGCTGATAGCTCGTTTGGGCCTATGGGGCACTGCTCAGCGATTAGAGCGCGAACTATTTTCTGTGTGACGGCAAGAAACGCGTCCTGGCACTTGCACAACTGTCACAAATGCTCTCATTCTTGGTGACGGCGTCAGGCAATGGAGTTGCCCGGTGGTGCCTTGTCGGCACCGGCCTGCTGCCGAAGTCACCTTATGCCAGGAAGAGGCGTCCGCATGCCTGAGCCAAGCAGTCTCGCCAGCTGGACCCCCGCTCTGCGCAAGCAGCTCATTGCCTTGGGTATGGACAGCGATGCGTTGTGCCGAAGCGCGGGTATTGACCTGAACAGGCTGAGTGAACCCGATGCGCAATTCTCGCCGGATGTCACCGCCGCGCTCTGGCAACGCGCAGTGCAAGCCAGCCTTGACCCGGCCCTGGGTTTGCGTGTTTCACGCTTTGTCAGCCCGACGGCGTTTCATGCGCTGGGCTACACGCTTGTCGCCAGCGGCTCGTTGCGCGAGGTTTTCGAGCGCATCGTACGTTACCGCTCGATGGCCGAGGACTCTCTGGAGCTGGATTTCAGAACAGTCGGCGAGCGTTATGAATTCCGCTTCGGTACGCCGCCATCCTGTCAGTCACCGGTTCATGAACTGCTGGATGCATTTGCCGCCATTTACGTACGCACCTGCCGCAATCGGCTAGGCCGGGGCTATGCGCCACTCGCCGTGCACCTGCAACGTCCGGCACCCGAGGATCCGCAGCCCTGGCACGACCTGTTTCGTTCACCGGTCACGTTTGCGGCGCAGGAGAACCTGCTGGAGTTTGGCGGTGATCAATTCGACAGCCATCTGGATGACGGGCCGGTACAGCTGAACGGCCAGGAATCCCAAGGAGATCCGTTACCGTCACTGATCTGGGAACAGCGCGTACGCTCGGCCATCGAAACCCTGCTGCCGGACGGCGAGCCCACCGCCCAAAGCATCGCCGAAGCCCTGCACCTGAGCACGCGCAGCCTGCAGCGCCATCTGGCCGACGAGGGCTGCTGTTATGACCTGCTGCTCAATCAATGCCGCCAGAACCTGGCGCTGCTGCACATGAACGATCAGCAAAGCTCGCTGAGCGAAATCGCCTACCTGCTGGGCTTTTCCGACACCGACTGCCTGAGCCGCGCCTTCAAACGCTGGACCGGGCTGACACCGGAACAGTACCGCAGCGGCGTGGTGCGTTGAGCATTGTCAGGGACACACCATCGTGCCCAGGCTGCGCGTCCACTCTTGATCAAGCGGCGCAGCGCACATCAATGACGCAGAGCGTCACGAAAGGCATTCCCACGCTGGAGCGTGAGGAACGATAGGTGTCTGGGGGATCGCGAGCGTAACGTGCCCGGAAGAACACCATCGTACCCATGCTCCGCGCAGGTATGTATTGGCTTCTAGTGTGCTTCGATCCGCGCCAGCTCGGGCAGGTCTCCCGACAACCCCAGCGCTTCGCGCACGAACAGCGATTTGGCTTCGGGCATGCGGTTGACCATTTTCAGGCCGGTATTGCGCAACCAGCGCAAGGGCAGCGGGTCGGCCTGGAACAGGCGTTCGAAGCCTTCCATCGCGGCCATCAGCGCGAGGTTGTGCGGCATGCGGCGGCGCTCGTAACGGCCCAGCACACGCAGGTCAGACCAGCGCTCGCCACGCTTTGCAGCATGGGTCAGTACTTCCGCCAGCACTGCGGCGTCGAGGAAACCGAGGTTCACGCCCTGCCCGGCCAGCGGGTGAATGGTGTGTGCCGCATCGCCAATCAACGCCAATCCGCTGGCAACGTAACGCTTGGCGTGACGCTGACGCAGCGGCACGCACAGGCGGCTATCGGCAGACAGCACCTGGCCCAGTCGCCCTTCGAATGCCTGCTCCAGCTCGCGGCAGAACAGGTCATCCTCCAGCACCATCAGGCGCTCGGCTTCGGCAGGTGTGACTGACCAGACGATGGAGCACCAATGCTCGCCCTCGCGTTCCAGCGGCAGAAAGGCCAGCGGCCCGTCATCGGTGAAACGCTGCCAGGCGGTTTTTCTGTGGGGATCGGCGGTACGCACACTGGTGACGATGGCGTGATGCAGGTAATCCCATTCACGCGTCGGCGTTTCGGTCAGGCGGCGCACAGCGGAATTCGCACCGTCGGCGGCCACCACCAGCGGTGCGCGCAGCTGACGACCATCGGCCAAGGTCAGCAGCCAGTCATCGCCGGAGTGACGCATCTGTTCAAGCCGCGCATTGGCCAGCAGACCGATGTCGCTGGCATGCAGGCGGTCGAGCAGCGCGTCCTGCACCACACGATTTTCGATGATGTGGCCCAGCACGTCGGCATGCACGCTGGAGGCCGAGAAGTGAATCTGCCCGGTGCCGCTGCCGTCCCAGACGTGCATATGCGCATACGGGCTGATGCGCCGGGCTGCGATGCCTTCCCACACACCCAGACGCTGAAGGATTCGCTGGCTGGCCGCCGACAGGGCGCTGACCCGCGGCTCGAAGCCCGACTGTTGATCAAATGGCTCGACGCTCAGCGGCCCACCGTCGACCACCAGCACATCAAGGCCGCTGCCCTGCAATGCCAAGGCAAGGGCACTGCCGACCATTCCGGCTCCGACAATCAGCACATCTGCGCGCGTTTCCATGGTCAAACCGTTCTCGCTTGCGGCCGAAGCCCTGTGTTTAAAGTGTGTGATTCACACATCGGATCGAGTCCCCAACCCCATGGCCTGGCGGGCAAACCAGCGCTTGGCGGCGGGCAGCAGGTCGAGGCCGAGCAACCCTACGTTACGCCCGGTGGCAACCGCCGACCGGGAGCTGCCGAACAGGCGTGTCACCTTGTCGGAGAAGCCCACGGTCAATTGCTGATCCTGACGCTGACGCTCACGGTAGAGCTGCAGAGTCGACAACTCACCGGGCGGCGCGGCGCTGTCCAGCAGCGTCCCGGCCAGTGCATCGGCGTCACGCAAGGACAGATTGAACCCCTGCCCGGCGACCGGATGCAGGCTGTGCGCCGCATTACCCAGAATCACCAGATGCGAACGCACCTGCTCTTCGGCCTCGATCAGCGCCAGGGGGTAGACATGCCGTGCACCGACCTGACGCAGCGTGCCCAGGCGATAGCCAAACACGCCCTGCAGCTCTTCCAGAAAACTGCGGTCGTCCAGCTCGGCCAGGCGCTGGGTATCGTTGCCCGGACGCGTCCAGACCAGCGCACAGCGGTTTTCCGGCAATGGCAGCAGCGCCATCGGCCCGTCCTCGGTGAAACGTTCGAACGCCTGCCCGCAGTGAGCTTCGCTCGGCGTGATATTGGCAATCAGCGCATGCTGATCGTAGGGCCGTTGCCGCACCCCGATACCCAACTGCTCGCGCAGACTGGAGCGGCCGCCGTCGGCCAGCACCGCCAGGTCACAGTCCAGCTCGCTGTCGTCACTCAGGCTCAGGCGATAACCGTCGGCCAATGGCTGCATGTGTTTGACCTCGGCCGGCACACGCCAACTGACCACATCACGATCCAGCCCGGCCCACAGAGCCTGACCGAGCCAAGCGTTTTCGACTACGTAGCCGAGCGCCGGAACGCCCTCTTCAATCGCAGACAGGCGAGTGGCGCCGAAGCGACCACGGTCCGACACCTGGATTTGCAGGATCGGCTCGGCGCGTCGGGAAATCTGCTGCCAGAGGCCAAGCCGTTCATAGATGCGTCGCGAGCCGAACGACAGTGCCGAAGAACGCGCATCGTAACTGGGCTGCCAGGCCTCACCCGGCGCGAAGGGTTCGATGAGCACGATTTTCCAGCCGCGCGCCTTGGCACCGGCCTGCAGCGACAACGCAAGGCTTGCACCGACCAGCCCGCCGCCGACGATGGCGATATTGAAGCGGCTCATGCGACCTGTTCCTGTGCAGCCGCCATCAGCGCCTCGATCTCGGCGACGGTCTTGGGCACGCCGCCGGACAGAATTTCACACCCCTGCCTGGTCACAACCACGTCATCCTCGATTCGCACACCAATACCTCGCCATTTCTTCGCGACTTCCAGGTTGTCGGGGGATATGTAAATCCCGGGTTCAACGGTCAGCGTCATGCCGACCTCCAGTACGCGCCACTCGCCGCCGACCTTGTATTCGCCTACGTCGTGCACATCCATGCCCAGCCAGTGCCCGGCACGGTGCATGTAAAACATTTTGTAGGCTTCGCTTTCGATCAGCTCGCCAACGTCGCCGCGCAGCAGGCCCAGTTCGACCAGCCCGGCGGTAATGACCTTGACCGTCGCCTCATGTGCCTGGTTCCAGTGCTTGTCGGGGCCGATGGCCTCGAAGGCCGCATGCTGGGCCTTGAGCACCAGCTCGTAAATGGCTTTCTGCTCGGGGGAAAACCTGCCGTTCACCGGAAAGGTACGGGTGATGTCGCTGGCATAGCAGTCGATTTCGCAGCCGGCGTCGATCAACACCAGATCACCGTCCCTGAGCACCGCGTCGTTCTGCTGATAATGCAGGATGCAACCGTTGCGCCCCGAGGCAACGATCGAGCCGTAGGCAGGCATCTTCGAACCGCCCTTGCGAAACTCGTAGTCCAGTTCGGCTTCCAGGCTGAACTCGTGCTGCCCGGCGCGGCAGGCCTGCATCGCACGCACGTGAGCCCGCGCCGAAATATCTGCCGCGCAACGCATGACTTTGATTTCCGCAGCGGACTTGTACAGGCGCATGTCGTGCAGCAGATGGTCCAGCGCCACGAACTCCTTGGGCGGCTCGGCACCGAGGTGCGCTTTGGAGCGAATCACGTTGATCCAGTCCATCAGGTGCCGGTCGAATTCGGGATTGCTGCCCATCGCCGAATACACCCGATCCCGGCCTTCGATCAGGCCGGGCAGGATTTCATCGATGTCATTGATGGGAAACGCATCGTCTGCACCGTACTCACGGATCGCGCCTTCCTGGCCTGCGCGCAGGCCTTCCCACAGCTCGCGCTCGGGATTGCGCTCGCGGCAGAACAAGACGTACTCGCCGTATTCACGACCGGGGATCAGCACCACCACCGCTTCCGGCTCGGGAAAGCCGCTCAGGTACTGAAAGTCACTGTCCTGCCGGTAGACGTGCTCGACGTCACGATTGCGAATGGCAACCGCAGCGGCCGGCAGGATGGCAATGCTGTCCGGCTCCATCTGAGCCATCAGAGCCTTGCGGCGGCGGGCGTATTCGGACTTAGGGATCTGAATCATGGGCAGCAGCGTCCTGATGGAGTCCACCGGCTCGCGCTATGGCACGCGCAGGCCGGTGTCGCAGTGATCGGCTATCAGTGCAGTGAAGGCTTGGGTTGCGGCGCGGACGGCTCGTTGAATTCAGTGAACAGCAGCAGCGGCGCTACGCGCATGTACTCCATGACTTCCATGTAGTCGGTTTCGCCGTCTTCGGACTCTTCCAGCGCGTCCTGAACCTGCGCAATCGCCGCCAGATCCTCAAGAACGGCCTTGGCCTCTGTACCCAGCGGCTTGTCACCGATGTTCAGACCGAAGCCTGTCAAAAATCCCTGACACCATTGGCCCAGCGCAGCAGCGCGCTCGGTCAGCGGTTCGTCGTCGCCCGGCAGCAACAGCACAACGGTCATGTCGTCGCCGGTGAGCTCGCCCTTGACCATCTCTTGCAGACCGATGAGCGCCTGACGGATATTGTCTTGCGGCTCGGTTTCCAGCAGTTGCGACGCGTCGGCGAACCAGCCTTCGTTGTCGAAACCGGCAGCTGCGCAACTGCGCCCCAGCAACAGGCCATGCAGCTCGGCAGGAGATACCTGGTGACCGCCACTGTTGAGCAGAGTGGCGAACGCTTTGTACGGAGAATTCTGAATGGGCATGGGTAGCTAGTCGCCAAACGGCGCAATGTCTAGAATGAAGGCCTTGTATCCTAGACTATCCGCGCGACAAGATCACCCGGACGGTGGTTCGAGCTTGAGCACAAGCATCGCTCCCCCTGCCATTCATCAGAAAGTATTCAGTGGAAAACAATGGAAGACACCGACCTGCAAGCGCTGATGAAACGTGTGGAGCTGCTCCTGAAGTATGCCGAGCAACTTAAAGGCCAAAACGCACTCTTATTAGCTCAGGAAAAGACCTGGCGCGAGGAACGTGCCCAACTGATTGAAAAAAACGAAATCGCCCGGCAGAAGGTCGAGTCAATGATTTCGCGCCTTAAAGCCCTGGAGCAAGACTCATGAGCAATGGCAACAGCGTTACCGTTCAGATCCTGGACAAGGAATATTCGATCATCTGCCCTCAGGAAGAGCGCACCAACCTGGTCAGCGCCGCCCGCTACCTGGATGGCAAGATGCGTGAAATCCGCAGCAGCGGTAAAGTTATCGGCGCCGATCGCATCGCCGTGATGGCCGCTCTCAACATCACTCACGATCTGCTGCACAAGGAACATCTGCCTGACGTACAGACCAGCGGTTCAACCCGCGAACAGGTCCGCGATCTGCTCGACAAGGTCGATCTGGTGCTGGCGACAGACACGCCCGGCACACCGGATTCAACTCGGGGCTGATTATTGCGGGGCATTTCTGTATACTCGCGCTGCTCCCTGGAGTGCTTGCCAGTCGGTCATGTCCCTGAGCCGATACGCACAACCACGGGGGTTGCACGTTGGGGTTGGTGTGCATGTCCGCTCGACGGAAAGCCTTAAAACCTCCTGCAATCTC